>OIYY01001605.1_pt1 | contig 11345 bp, 11 predicted proteins | sample 1588341 | NCBI WGS metagenome assembly OIYY01 (sample SAMN03283287) | human gut metagenome | biome: human-associated habitat; material: feces | host: Homo sapiens | place: Peru | collected 2012
AAAATCAATATTGTTGGTATTAAAGTTACGATTTCCTTCATAAAATTCATTATACACGCAATATTTGCATCGAAGCGTGCATTTCCCCGTCAACTCGATAATAAGTTGATTACAGTGATAGCCGTCATCAAGGTATCGAGAAGATATATCCACGAAACGAGTGATTGAAGGATTGCAAAGCAGATTTTCTTTTTTTAGAAATGCACAGATTTCTTCGATATTTTGAACTGACATCAATACTGATTTGAACTGGTCGACATTCATATTCTCGTTGAATAGTGCTTCCATAACCTTTTTACTATTTGAATCCAGCTTTACAACCTTACCTGTACCTGTATCATACAGGTAAGATGACCGCGTCGTGTAAAACAACTTACCCATCCGCATAATTTCCCTGTTTCTTTTAAGCTCACATAACCTTTCAATATTCATATCTTTCCGTCCTTTTCTGCTTTTAGAATTATACTTAAATCAAAAAACACAGTCTGATGTAGTTGTTAGCTAATCTGTTGAGCCTCAAATAGCTTAAAATATGTATCTCGATTACTCATTAGCTCATCATGGGTGCCATTCTCAGCAATCATTCCTTTCTCAAGTACAACAATCTGATCAGTGCGTGATATACTAGAAAATCTGTGAGAAATTACTATTGTAAGTTTCTCTTCACTAGAATTTCTTATATTTGTTATAATTCTATTTTCTGATTCTGCATCTAACGACGAAAACGGCTCATCCAAAATATAAACCAAGCCATCGTTAAATACACATCGTGCTATCGCCAATTTCTGCCACTGTCCTTGTGACATTTCAATCCCACCGCTCCATTCCTTCATAAGCAAAGTATGTTCCTGATTGGGAAGCGCCTCCACAAAGTCTCGCATTCCAACAAATTCTAACGCTGCATAAAACTCTTCTTTCGATTTATCCGCACATCTGACCGCAATATTATCGTACACATTAAAAGGATATTTGATAAAGTCTTGAAAGACGGCACTAGTATAGGAATAGTACTCACTTAGATCTAAATTAGCAATAGATATACCATCAATAAGGATTTCTCCCTCTGTAGGCTCGTAAAGGCCAAGCAACAATTTTATTAGTGTTGTTTTACCCGATCCATTAAAGCCAACAACAAAATATATTTTTCCACGTTCAAAAGTAATAGATATATTTTTCAGAGCATAATTGTCACAACCTGGATATTTAAATGAAACATTTCTGAATTCAATCTCGTGAAAATTCCTACTGAACTTCAGTTTCCCTTTGTCAGAACATACTACTGTATTTTCCAATACATCCAGTGTCTCCAAATATTGTAAACTGTTTTGGAGTGATGAGAATTGTTCAATGAGCTCATTATAAGAAAGCTTCAGATCATCAAGTGAATTGAAGTATAGTATAATTGTTCCTAGACTGCATCCCCTTTGCATTCCTAAAAGTAGTAGCCATAGCTTCACACCAAAGGCTACTGCATTGTCTACGCATTGCATCAATATTTTCCTGTTGAGAAAATGCTTTCTTGCTTTAGCATCTTCTTTTTGAAAACGTATAAATTGTTTTGAAATAATTGTTATTATTTTCTCTCCGATATTAAATAGCCTGATTTCCTTTATGTTTTCATTCTTGACCATGAGCATTTTTAGATGCTCAATCATTCTTTTCTTTTCTACTCTTCCATTGTAAATTTTGTACCAATATTTATTAATCTTAGTTGAAAGATGAAGCAATGGAATCACAGATACTAGACTAGCCAGTGCAATATACCAGCTAAAGTCTAAAAGGATGTACACAAAAGATAGACCTTTAACTGTTGAATATATTACCTCAGATACTGTTTCCAGGAGGTTTAAACAATTTGAAGATGTCTGTGTTATCGCAGTGTTTATGTTGTTATACGTCTTTGCTTTGTCAAATGTTTCCATAGGCAACAATAGTGATTTGTGCAAAATATTGACCATTATTTTTGCATTGAGTTTATCGCTAAACATCCGTTTGATAAGGCTCTGGGTTCCTCTTAGGAAAAACGATACTACATTGATTATGGATGACAACAGAAGAAAAAACAATCCCGAATTATGCCAAGCCCCTGCTTGTACCATCTGCACAATGCTGTCTAAAAGCTTTTGGAGTACAAGTGCATTAATTGGTGGAAGTAGGGCACTGATAACAATCAGGGATAAAATCAAAATGGTATATAAAGCTGATGTGTGGAACACCAAAGCGATGCCATGCCTAAGGAGCGTAATTTTCTCTAGCAAGTCAGATTTGTTCTTCATAATTACCCCATTAATTTATGATAATTCGAAGTGGGTTCCGAATAATCCATTCTCTAGGAAAACAATCATATGTAATATTGTCTGCCAGCCCTATATCCTCTATTTCGATTCTTGGTATCTGATATAAAATCCAATTTTTTATTTCATTAACTACTGCAGAATTGGATTCGGTTGATTTAATAAATCCAAACATAATAATCTTATATTCTTTTTTATATTCCAAAAACTCTGTCAAACTAATATTAACGATTGCTCGTCGAATTAATTCTATAATTTCCATTACCTTCGATAAACCATCCCAACGAAAACACAACACTGAAAAGCGCTCATTGTTATCAAAATATTCATCTGTAACCACTGCATCAATACTAAGCGCATCATTTAATTTCCTTTGGATGCAATATTCAAAGAGTGCTTTTTTTATTAAGCCATCTTTTTTGTATATCGCTGGAATTTTAAAATACATTTTTACGACTGTAGGCTTAGCTTCTTGATGATCCTGAAATACACGATCTTCTGTGATAATATCATTCTGTTCTCTTTTCATCAAATGTGTGGGAAAATTGGTTGGTATTGGTGTAGATAGAATCATGTGGTGTGCATTATTAAACAAGTATCTAAACACTCTCCCTTTTTGTTGTTTTTCATGAAACCACCAAGACACATCCTCAGTCCGAATTTCTGTTACTTGCTCAGCATTACCCATTGAGAATTGCCGTATTCTTCCATCGGTGATAAAACCAACTCTCTCCTGCTTTATGCGAGTCTCCTTTGCTAAACTCCGCATCTCATCTATTACTTGCTGCTTAGCACAATTTACATTCTGGGGCGTAATAATTTCCCCACTCATTATTTTTCTATCAACGTCTTTCAAAATATCCAGTGAATTACATGTATAATAAAGGCATACATGATTTAAAAACGTATATCCCTTTCCCCAGAATTGCAGTATCTGTTCTGACGAAAAGAGAAGTGTGTGCTCCGCAACATGTGATAATCCATTATACTTTTCTTCTTTGATATCGTTAACAATCAAATAGTATAAATGGAATTTGTTTCTGCAATTCATTAATTCATACACCGTGATTGTCCACTCCTATGCTTAGCTTTGTATGAAGCAGCAGAAAATTTGGCCTATATTCTATATATTATATAACTCGGCTATACGGTTATTCCAAGCGAATATGCACGGAACGACAAAACATACTTATTTGGGAGTACTCCTCCCCACTAAAATTCTTATTACTGCCGGAATTTGCGGTAACGCCGGCAAAGCTATTCCAATACCTATAGGGACTCCGTATCTCTGCCCTCCAAAGCTCATAAGAGCCAAAAACTAGTGCTAGAAATATGACAATTACTTGTGTTATTTTCCTGAATAACTTATTTCCAGCAACTTTCAATTCCCTCGCGATCGAACTTAAAGGACTAAAGCAGCATAGTTCTACCAGAGATAAAATTACCAACGCTATTAGCAGTGTATTCCGAGACTCTGCCCCCAAAAAACAACGTTTAATACAGATCCACCCAAAAGCACCACGGGAAGCACAAAACAGGCTCTTAGATAATGTCTACTGACCAACCCCCAATTTTTGCACGGTTGCAAAAAGCCGAGTAGCCAATCCAGAAATTGTAAAAAGGCGTGCTGAATCTTACGCAGATTCAGCAGCAGAATGGACAGAGCAACCACATGCGTAGCCGTTTCTTCCAGCTTCGCCGTCACCAGACCCATTCCACATTTCCGCTTTCCCAGGCTGAATTTGCGTTCTACTTCTACCCGCTCGCATTCGTCCTGGTAATCCTGAACCTTGTTCCGTTCCTCGCCTTTCTTGGGCCTTCCCAGAGCAGGGCCGGACAGCCGGATCCCCCTCTCTTTGCAGTAGCGGAGATTCTCTCGGTTTCGGTAGATTTTGTCTGCTAGGACACGACTGGGGTAGTGTCCCTCGCGCCTGTGGAAATTTTCAATCATTTCCTGGAGCTTCGTTGCTTCGTTGTAGGCATCAAAAGAATGGTCTGGCGGAAGCTGATCCTATGTTGGATTTGGATGGCGTAACGACGATAAATTACACTGTACCTTATGGGTGCCTTTTTGTAATGGGAGACAATCGCAATCATTCAGCAGACAGTAAATATAGTACCAATGAAGCCATAGCACATATCCCAATAACCCATATAAGGTTGGATTTCATGATTTTTGCCTTACTGGCATGGCGTGAATATTCCAACTTTACCAACCTCCCGGTCATAAAACGCTGTGTGGGCAAATATCTTTCTGGTAGCTATTCCATAAGATTGTGTATTTTTCCTATGCTGAGTAAGATGCTCACCAAGCCAATTCCACAAACAATCGGATAATACACCATATAGAACAACAAAAATCGAGAAACAATTGCACTCATTACAAAAATAAGAACAAGTACATTGCAGATTACACGATAGTGCCTTTTCTCATGGAATTCTAGGGGCTTATTCTTGGCATCAAGAGGGCAAAACAGGATAATAGTAAAGCTCCCAATTGCAAGCACTAGTCCAGAAACTAAATCGACGTTTGCCAAATACAAGGCTCGAATTCCGAATACCGATAAGGTCAGCGCCATCGTTGTCAATATGGTGCATGATGTCTCACTATTCGCGTGCACCCCTCCGGCGTAAATCCGCAAGAGCATAAAGACCATATAAAATAAAATGCTTTCACATGGGACGCCAGCTAGAAGCCCAACTATTAATGTAACGAGAAAGTAAAAGCAATGTGCAATCAAAAGGAAAAAACCATATTGGTAAAGCTCTCTATCACCTTCCTCTATTGCAGATGCCGCAAGCAACATTTGTGTAATATATCCGGCAATTTTTGTCATCATTATTTGATGTTCTTGAAACGCTCCAGTTCTGCAGGTGCCTTTGGCTGATAAATACCAAAGCAAGTTGTGCTGTTTGCATCGCGCCGAAGTACTTTCTCAGCAGCTTTTCGAGCCACTTCAGCCAATAATCTCTTTTTGCTTTCCACATCGCTCACCTCCTTCTGGTCAAAAAAATACCACACCACTTTTCATATTGCAATAGCTCTTGCAGAAGTGCGGATTATTCGCGCAAAACTGCAAAGAATCACAGTTAGAGCAGTACATAACCAAAAAATCCTTACAAGGTAATCGTTAAATAGATATGTTCTATTGTGCTTTGTTTTCATTTTCGGGTATTCATGGTATTTTATCCATGGTGATAGATATGGACATTGATAAGGCGCTAATCGGCAAGCGTATTAAGCATCGAAGGGATATTGCTGGTCTCTCTCAGGAACAACTGGCAGAACAACTGAATCTCTCCAAGAATCATATATCCAGCATGGAATGCGGGAAAAGCCTTCCTACAACTAGATGTATAATCGCGCTGTGTAATATTTTAGGTGGCACGCCTGACTATTATTTGCTCGGTGAAATTGTCCCAGAAACCGATACTGTTACAGCACTAGTACAACGTCTATCTCCATATGAGCAGAAAAAGCTCTGCCATCTTCTGAATGCTTACTTAGAAGATATAGACTAATATTTGTCCGATCTTGCAAAATTGCAAGAAAAAAGCGCAAAAATGCTGATTCTGAGATATTCGTCAGATTTGACGTACTTCTCATATAATGATAAAATAGGCTTGTAGCACATTGATGTGTTGCAAGCCTATTTTTTGTGAGGTTTTTTATGAGAATTCTGATTTGTGACGATGAGAAAACTTATCTGAATACTTTGCAGATTCATGTAGAGGAGTATATGCAAAGCCATCATATTCTCTATAACATGACCACATTGCTTGATGCAACTCAACTCCCCGAAGATGAAGTATTTGATTTAGCCTTTCTCGACATACAAATGCCTAATGTTGACGGCATCACCCTTGCCAAACGTTTGCGGCAGCGGAACCACAAATTGGCTTTATTCTTCGTAACCAACTATGACGAATACCAAGACGATGCCATGGATCTCCAGGCTTTCCGTTTCTTTGAAAAACCTTTTGATGTCAATCGTCTGTATGCTGGGTTGGATAAAGCAATGGAGTATATCGATGGCGCATATGTTGACATTTACCTGTCCGAAAACGCCGCTCAACAAAGGGTGATTGCAGACGATATTATCTATGTGACCAGAGAAGGCAGAAAAGTCTCTCTTGTAACAACGGTCCGGGAGTTTTGTGTTGCAGAAAAATTTGATGACCTTTGCCAGAAACTGCCACAGCTATTTTTCTATCCGGTCCACAAATCCTTCTTTGTCAATCTGCACTATGTAGAACGATATACATATACAGAACTCTTGCTGACTAATGGTGTTCGTATTCCCATTGCTCCCCGGAAGCAATCGGCGTTTCATAAATTCTGGTTTGAATATCTAAGGAGGCGGTAATATGCTGAATCCAATTGCTTCCTTTTGTGTATACTTTGCAGAGATGGTTATTGCCTATATCTTTTTCTCAGGAATATTTGAGCACCGGATCTCTGCAAAAAAATGCGTATTGATTGGTATTGCCCTTTTTTCAGTTTGTTCTGTATTAAACTTACTGTCAAGGAACAATGTGATTATAAATGGGTTTTCCACATTCTTTATGACACTGCTTTTTTCAGTTATTTGCTTTCGTTGTACTTTCCTTCAAGGCGTTTTTTATACCGTTACACTTGTAGTCGTAAATACCGCACTGGAGACATTTATTGTTGCTTTCAGTTCTTATATCACAGAAACTACCTTTCTTGATTATAATAATAATTTTATTCTCTTCTTGTTTGAAGTCATTAGCTGTAAAAGCGCATATTTCTTATTCGTCCTACTCATAACCAGGATGATCAATCCGGCAGGAAGCTCAGCAAAAGTACCGATAAATTTTCTAATCCACCCGATCGTCTCCATTTTTTGCATGTTTTTCTTTTGGCATGTTTCCGCTCAGCCTGATTGTTCCTACCAAACACAGCTTTTGCTGGCAATCGCTGGCGTATGTCTGTTCGTTTCCTCAATTCTACTTTTTGTGACCTATACTCACCAAGTAAAGAAAGACAGCCAAGCACTACAAGTAAAAGCTGAACTTTCTCGGCTCCAGACTGAACAATCCTACTATCAAATTCTGGATCAGCAAAACCAGCAATTAATGATCTATGCCCATGATGCAAAGAAGCATCTTGCAGCGATTCAGGCACTTAATGAGGACCCGCAAATCAGCAGCTATGTGACAAAACTTACAGAGCAGCTTGCCGATTACACCCGTAACTGCCATAGCGGCAATAAGTTGCTGGATGTGATGATACATAAGTATTTTGTAGACTGCGATATGCGGGGAATCCAGTTTGATTATGACGTAAGAGTTTGTAACTTGGCCCAGTTGGATGACATAGACTTAGTCGCAATTTTGGGAAATCTTATGGACAATGCAGTTTCCGCTGCAGAACAATCAGCAGGAAAAAAGATCGTTCTAAGTACCGTTCACCGTAATTCTTATAGCGTTATTGTTGTCAGTAATAGCTGTGACCTACCTCCCAAGCAATCTGGAAATCGCTTGCTCTCCACAAAATCTGATAGTAGCCTGCACGGATTTGGATTAAAAAGTGTGGAAAAAACCATTCGCAAATATCAAGGTGACTTTGAGTGGGAATATGATGCAGATAAGAAATTTTTTACCGTAACGGTAATGGTTGCAGATTGATTCTAGACATGACGCATAAGTTCATATACAACCAGCAATTACATAAAAGCGGCGTACAGAGGCTTGAAGAAAAACGAGAATACTGGGCTATTTATTCAGAGGTTCCCTAAATTTAGTTTACTTTTGTCCTTACCCCAACTATTGACATAGAGCCTATACTTTTGAGAGCTCCTTTTTATCCTGATACTGTTCCCACAGATCATCACTCATTTCCTGAAACACCCGCTTGGCCCGGTAGGTGCCGTCCGGGAGGGGGCTGGCGGTCAGGGTCACAAAAAATTCGTCTCCTTCTTCGTCTGTTCCGTAGCTGATATAGTCCTGCTTCCAGCTGGCGATCCAGGGCTCACAGGTGACGGCCTGACCGCACCAGGGGCAGGAGAAACGGAGCAGCTCCGGGTCCTGGAGGACCTGCTGGAGGGTATCAAAACCGCGGCTGCTGGGCTTTTCGGCGAAGACCCGGGAGGCGTATTCCTCCAGGTATTGGTCCAGATCCAGGTGGTCGCAGATCTTGGCGGTGTTCACGGAGTCGTTCATGGCATCGTGGGCGGCGTCACCGGTTTCGTGGAGGATATCCATGGCGTATTCCAAGGAGTATTTTACGGAGGAGCGCATGATCTCCCGGCTGAAGATCCGCTGTAGGTCGTACCAGTCCGGAAGGTTGGAGATATCAACGCCATAAAGGACCATGTTGTCGATGAGGGTGGGTAGGTCGCTCATGCTCCAGGTCATAAAAGCGTATTCTTCCCCACACCAGTCGATGAACTTCTGGTAGGCCACCGGGAAGGGAAGACCCTGCTCCTCCAGGAGCTTGTCGTGAATGCCGGTGAGGGAGGCGATGCGCTTGTGCATTTTTGGATAATACTGGGGCTTGCTGTAGACCCGGAAGGTATCGATGAGCTGAAATCGGTCATCCAGCTTGGCGGCACCGATTTCAATAATGTCTCCGGGGAAATAGATGGGCTCCAGCAGGGTAGAGGCATCGTCCGGGGGTTGGTTCCATTCCAGGTCGAAAATAACGTAGTTCATTCTGTGCAGCTCCTTTCCTTCACCTTTGGCAAGGCCTTCCCGCTGGCGTAGTATCCGGCGAACAGTACAAACAGCAGCAGGTTATGTCCGATCATGCAGCCCCATGCGGAGGTGAGCCCCAGGCCCAACAGACGGGTGCAGACAAAGGTGCCCAGGATCCGGACACCCCACATCCCCGCAATATTAAAGACGAAGGGGGCGGAGGTTCGGCCGGTGCCCTGCATCAGGCCCTCCAGGACAATGGGAACGCCGTAGAAGGGCTCGGATACGGCCACCATCCGAAGAACGGTGGCCCCAAGCTTCTGGACCTGCGGGTCTCTGGTGAAGATACCCACCAGCTGGGGGGCGAAGAGGAACAGCATTCCGCCGGAGACCACCATCAGACCGATTTCCAGCGGCAGGAATGTGCCGGCCAGGCTGTTGAGCCGCTTGCCGTCCTTGGCACCCAGGGCATTGCCTGCCAGAGTAGCGGCGGCGGTCTGCATGCCCCAGCCGGGGATATAGAACAGGGACTCCACCGTATTGGCAATGGTGTGGGCGGCGGCAGATACGTCCCCCAAGGCATTGATCATGGAGGCAAAGGCAACATAGCCCAGGCTGGTGCCAAAGCGCTGGAGCATATTGGGGAAGGCTATTTTCAGGCAGGGCCGCAGCACCTGCATATCCGGCTGAAACCGCTGGCCCCTGGGAGAGATATCCGAATGCTGCCACAGACGGCGGGTCATGGCAATGCCGCCGTAGGCATAGGCAATGGCACTGGCCGCCGCGGCACCGTTAATGCCCCAGCCTGCGCCCCAAAGGGGCAGGGAGATGCCAAAAAGAGAAACAGTTCTTTTGGAATAGATGAGCAGAAAGTTTAGAACAATGTTGATCAGGTTGACTTTGAGGCCTACCCGCATAGGGGCCTGTGTGTCTCCCACCGCCCGAAGCACCGTGGCAAAGAGAATACTGGCTGCCCGGAAGAGCATGGGAAGGTAGAGAATGCGGAAGTAGGCCGCGGCGCTCTCCCGGATGACGGGATCCACCTGCATCCAGACCACAATGCGGTTGCTGAGCCCAACGGTGGCAAACGTCAGCAGTACCCCCAGCACCAGCACCGCCAGACAGGACTGGGCGGAGGCCCGCTTGGCCCGCTCCTGCTCCCCGGCTCCGAAAGCCTGGGAAATATAGGCCAGGAAGCCAACGCCTACGGCGGAAACCGTACTGCCCACCAGCCAGGATACGGTGCCGGTGGCTCCTACCGCCGCCGTGGCTTGGGTGCCCAGGGTGCCTACCATGGCGGTGTCGATGTACTGCACAGCGGTCTGCATCAGCTCTTCCAGCATGGTGGGCCAGGCCAGCGCAAAAATAACGGACAGCATCTGCCTGTCCAACGTTCTCTTTTTCATACTTCCTCCGTAAAAAATCGGACCTTCCCCTTGGGGAAGGTGGCTCGGCGAAGCCGAGACGGAAGAGGGGAGTACAGACTCAGTCCTGCACACGGCCTCACACCCGTCACGCCTCCGGCGTGCCACCCCCTCCCAGGAGAGGGGTATTCCCTCTCATTATACCTCTTCCGCACTTTTCGTCAAGAAAAAATTCCTCCCGCCGCAAGGCGGGAGGAAAAGAAGAATTCAGTTATCTTGCCCGGGTAGCGATTTCGTTTCTCACCTTGGCGATGAAGTCGTTCAGGTTCATGACGGTGGTCTCGTCGGTATCCCGGTTCCGGACGGAGATCGTGCCCTCCTCGGCTTCCTTGGCACCCAGGATCAGCATATAAGGTGCCCGGTCGATCTGACGGGCTTCCCGGATCTTGTAGCCGATCTTCTCACTGCGCTCGTCCAGCTGGGTGCGGATATTGGCATCCTCCAGAGCCTGATTGACCTGCTTGGCATAGTCCATGGTCTTCTCGGACACGGGCAGGACCTTGACCTGCAGAGGTGCCAGCCATACGGGGAACTTGCCCTTGGTCTCTTCGATCATATAGGCCATGAACCGGTCCAGGGAGCCCAGGATGGCCCGGTGCAGCACCACAGGGGTCTGCTCTACGCCGTTGGAATCCACGTATTTCAGGTCGAACTTGGCAGGCAGGCAGAAGTCCAGCTGGCAGGTGGACAGGGTGTATTCCGCGCCCACAGCGGGCTTCACATTGACATCCAGCTTGGGGCCGTAGAAGGCGGCCTCACCGATCTCCTCGGTGAAGTGGATACCCAGCTCCGTCAGCACTTCCCGCAGAGCGGACTCGGCCTTGTCCCACATGGCATCATCGGGATGATACTTGACCTTGTCCTCGGGGTCCCGGAGGGAAAGGACGCAGCGGTAGTCGGTAATGCCGAAATCCTTGTAGACATCGGAAATCAGGTTCACGACCCGGGCTACTTCATCCTTGATCTG
>OIYY01001606.1_pt1 | contig 11339 bp, 13 predicted proteins | sample 1588341 | NCBI WGS metagenome assembly OIYY01 (sample SAMN03283287) | human gut metagenome | biome: human-associated habitat; material: feces | host: Homo sapiens | place: Peru | collected 2012
AATAAATTTTCCTAGCTTTATAAAAAGAATTACCATAGAAGCTGAATCATAATATAAATTTTCAACATAATTAGTGTTTCCAACTAAAATTTGAATGGTAGCATAAACACTATAAATAAAACTAGACATAGTCCCTATCATAACCAATGTATCCATATTTGGTGTCTTATGAATTAGGTTTTTATATCCATTCTTTATAATATCTCTTCCTAAAATAATAACTACTGTAGTAAGTACAAAAAGTACTATACTGTATGCAATAGGAAATTTTTGCATATCTAAAAATGGTAAATTTGGAAGCCCTACCATATGTGCCATAGATACATAAAGTACTAAAACAGATAATATACCTATAATTATTAGTTTATACTTTTCATTGTTTTGTTTATTTTCTTCATCTTTAAAATTATCTATGCCTAAGCTTTTAAACCCAGCTTTTTTCACAAATTTTTCTACGTCTTCCAAACTTAATTTACTATCGTCATACTCTACACTTGCATTATTCATAACAAGATTCACAGTTGCTAACCTTATTCCTTCTTGCTTATTTAAATATTTTTCAAGACCAGACGAACAAGCAGAACATGTCATTCCATCTATCTTAAGTAATACCTTTTTCATTTATTATTCTCCCTCAAAGCCACCATCTAAAATAGCTTCTTTTATAGAATTCTCAGTTATCACACTTTCATCGAATGTAATTATAGCGCTTTTATTTTCTAAACTTACACTAGCATCCTTTACTCCATCTAAATTTTTTAATATTCTTTCTAATCTTGAAGAACAACCCTCACAATGCATTCCTTTGATATTTAATTTAATTTCTTTCATAATAATCCTCCTAAACTATCTCAATCTTCTAAATAATTCCATAACTTCGTCAATTATTTCAGTGTTACCAGCCTTTATTTCTCTTACTACGCAATTTTCAATATGCCCCTTTAAAATTGAATTTTCCAAGCTTTCAATAGATTTGTTAATAGCAGACATTTGTGTTAAGACATCATCACAATATCTATCATCAGCTATCATCTGCTTTACTCCTCTTATTTGACCTTCAATTATGTTTAATCTTTTAGTAATTGTCTTTTTCTCTTCTTTAGTTCTATGAGTAGATTTTTGACATTGTTTACATTTACTACACTTTTCACATTTCATAAACTTTTCTCCTTACTGAACTTTATAAATTATATACCCCATAGGGGTATTTGTCAATATAAAAAGCTGATAATAAGTATAATACCTATTATCAGCACAATTTATTCAGCTAAAGTAATATTTCCATCCACTATTGGTAAATTTTCATAGTTTGCATCTATAATTTTAAATGTTTTTTCAGCAGCTGCAGCGTTTCCTACTTCTAAAGTTACTGTTACTTCTGCCATAGTTGTATTTTGTAGTTCAGAATTAAATTCATGTTCTCCATCAGAAGATAACTGTTTGTAATATATAGTTGGTGGAGTTCCGTCAGCTGAAAATGGCATATGTTCAAAAACAGCATTTCCGTCAACGTCAGATGTTATTACATCACCATATACATTACCATCTGCATCACAACGTTGGAATGTTGCACCTTCAATTGGTACACCTACATCTGTTCCATCATCTGATATGTGCAATGTTAAAGTTCCTGTAGCAGCTATTGTAAATACATATTCAGCTGTATTTTCTACTACTTCTACACTAGTTGGTTGAATTGAGCTAGCATCATATCCGGTAAATTCAGCAGTTACGTTATAAGTTCCATTAATTATTTCTTTTGTTCCCATCCCATTTGTAATAGGAATTATATGTTCACTTGCCATAAATTTAGATTTCCTTTCATAATTGGTAATCCAGAATAAAATTTATCTGTTACCATTACATTAATGGAGTTCTTCTTATTTTCCTCCAAAAAAAGATAATAAGATTGTAAACAATGAATTCCAACAAAAATATTAGTACTAAAATCTTTAATATCATTATTGTCAATCGCCTCTACAAAAATTGTATAGCATCTACAACCACGTAATTTTACACATATACATCCAAATCCATCTGTAATTCCTTTAAAAATAAGCTTGTCTTTTTCATATATACATACTCTGTAATATTGATAAATGCTATTACCATTTTTTAAAAGACATCTAATATTAATCATTTTTTTCATTATTACACCTCCAATTATTATATTCTATGAAATACTTATTTCTATGTTACAAAAAAGATAAGTCATATTTGAAATAAATTCAAACAATAGACTTATCTTACAGCAATATAAACTAAAGAATTATACTCATTTAATATAATCTATTCATTTATATATATATTATTATTTTTTAATGCAGAAAGTATTATATCTCTTTCATCATCAATTTGTTCTTTAGTTAATGTATTTTCATATGAACCAATTGTAAATCTGACAGTAATAGTCTTCTTTCCTAATAGTTTTTCTTTATTTTCATAAATATCAATTAAAGCATAATCAATTAAATATTTCATGTCTGATGATTTGATAATTTGTTCAATTTCACCATATTTTGTATCTTCATTTACTATCAATGAAAGGTCAAAATTAACTGTTTGATACTTTGTAGTTTCCTTATAAGAAATTTCTTTCTTTGCAATTTGACTTAACAAATCAATTCTAATTTCAGATACAACTATATTTAATTTAGAATTTATATTATCTTTTATTTTAGGATGTACTACTGAAATATATCCTAAAGAAACTGAATTTACTAATATTTCAAAGCTATTTACAGGATGCATCCAATTATTCTCTACATTTTCGATATTTTTATATTCTACATTTAAATTTTTATTTATCATTACTATACTATCAACTACTGATTTAGCTTCATAACATAGTTCTTTTTCACTTTCTTTAGTACTTGCAATTCCCATTGCTAATACTTTGTTTTCTAAAACATCTTTTCCATCAAAATTATAATCAAATGTACGGCCTATTTCAAAGACCCTACATTCATTCATATACTTAGCATTTTTATTTATTGCATAAAGTATTGTTGGAGCCATTTCACGTCTTAGAGTATTATCTAATCTTACGATTCCATTTACTATTTTTATATTATCCTTTACTTCTATTCCAAGTTCTTGATTTGCTTGTGTATCATACCATACATAGCTATGAATTTCATTCATTCCATATTTTGTTGCAAGCAACTCTTTTGAACTATACTCTAGTTCTCTTGAAGAGTCCATTTGCACTGGAGAAACTTTCCACATACTAGTTGTTGGTTCAATATTATCATATCCATGAATTCTTGCAATTTCTTCAATGATATCAGCCTTTTGACTTATATCTTTAGTTGCCCTAAAGCTTGGTACATCAATAGTTAAAGTATTTCCATCAACAATTAACCCAAATTCAAGGTTTTTAAGAGTTGTAGTAATTTCATCCATAGAAAGTTCTTTTCCAATACTTCTATCTATATAATCCTTATCTATTGTTATTACAATATGTGGATATTTTTTTACATAGCAATCTGAAAATCTAGAAGTAACTTTTATACCATTGTCTTCTTCTCTTAATACTTTAATAAATCTTGCAATTGCTATTTTTGTAAGTTCTGGATCAAGAGTTTTTTCATAGTGTGCAGCTGCATCTGTTCTCAAATCTAGCTTACTAGCTGTTTTTCTTATTTGTACTGCACTAAAATTAGCAGATTCCAAAAATAAAGTAGTAGTATCCTCTTTAATTTCACTAGCAATTCCCCCCATTACACCAGCTATAGCAACAGGTTCTTTTTCATTTTCTATCATTAAAGTTCCTTTTTCTAATGCTCTTTCTTGACCATCTAAAGTTGTAAATTTAGCATCTTCTTTTAAAGTTTGTACATTAATACTTGATACCATTCTATTATCGAAAGCATGCATTGGTTGACCAATTTCTAACATAATATAATTTGTCATGTCTGCAAGTAAATTTATACTTCTCATTCCACAGTAAAATAATCTTACTTTCATTTTCCATGATGCTTGCTTTTTATTAACATTCTCAACTCTTAAAGCACTATATCTTAAACATAGCTGATCTGGATCTTGTTTTTCTACGTTAATTTTTAATTCTTCTAAATCCTTGTACATTTCCAAATCTTCTACTTCTAAAGGTTTTAATTTTCTTCCAGTTATAGTAGCAATTTCTCTTGCTATTCCATAATGTCCCCAAAGATCAGGTCTATTAGTTAATGATTTATTATCAACTTCATATATAATATCATCTACAGGTATAATATTTTTAATATCTTCACCAAGTTTTGCATCATCGTCTAAAATAATAATTCCTGAATGATCATCACTAATTCCAAGCTCTTTTTCAGATAAACACATTCCATTACTAATTTGTCCTGCAAGAGTAGCTTGCCCTATTTTTTGGCCTCCAACTATACTTCCAACTTGTGCAAAAGCAACTTTAGCATTAACTCTAACATTTGGAGCTCCACAGATAACTTGAAGTTTTTCTTTTCCAGTATCAACCATTAGCTTATGTAATTTCTTAGAGTTTTCCACATTTTCCACACTTAATATCTGTGCAACTATTACATTTTCTACATCTTGACCATGCTTAATAATTCCTTCAACTTCAGCAGTTGACATTGTAAATTTATATATTAAGTTTTCTATATCTATTCCATCTAAGTCTACGAAATCTTTTATCCAGTTAATTGATATAAACATATTCTATTCCTCCCTATTTAATGTTCATTTGTTTTAAAGCTCTTAAATCACAAGAATTTAAAACACGTAAATCATTTATATTGTATTTCATCATTGCAAGACGGCTAAGACCAAGTCCAAATGCAAATCCTGAATATTCTTCTGGATCAATACCTCCCATTCTTAGTACATTAGGATGTATCATACCGCAAGGACATAGTTCAATCCAGCTACCATTTTTACAAACTTTACAACCTTTACCATCACAATAAGGGCACTTAATATCAAGTTCAAATCCTGGTTCAACAAATGGGAAAAATCCAGGTCTAAGTCTTACTTCAACATCTTTTTTGAATATTTCTGATAATAGTGTTTTCATAAAATATATAAGATTTGCAATTGAAACATTTTTATCTATCATCATACCTTCCATTTGGAAAAATGTATTCTCATGAGATGCATCTAAAGCTTCATTTCTAAAACATCTTCCAGGAAAAATTGCTTTTAGCGGTGCTCCATATTTTTTCATAATCTTGTTTTGCGCTGCTGAAGTTTGAGTTTTTAATAATTCACCATTTTCAAGCCAAAAAGTATCTTGCATATCCCTAGCAGGATGATATTTTGGAACATTTACAGCTTCAAAATTATTATATTCTGTTTCTACTTCATTACCATCTTCAACAGTGAATCCCATACTTGAGAATATTTCTTCTAATTCTTTTTGAACAATTGTTATTGGATGTAATGAACCGACTTTATTATCAACTGGAATTGTTAAATCTATTTTTTCAGAATTCTTTATTCTTTTTTCATATTCTTTTTCCTTTAATTCTTTCTTTTTAGCTTCAACCATTGATTCTATTTCAACCCTTAGCTTATTAGCTTTTTCTCCAACTTCTTTTCTCTTAGAAGCTTCAACATTTTTTAGATTTTTTAATATTTCAATTACTTCACCTTTTTTGCCTAAATATTCTACACGAATATTTTCAACATCATTTGAGTCTTTAATTGCATTCATTTTGTTTTTTACTTGCTCTCTTAACAATGATATTTTTTCTTCCATAATAAATCCTCCTAACAAAAAAGCCACTTCATCCTAAAATAGGACGAAATGACTTTTAAACTTCCGCGTTACCACCTAAATTCACTTAAATTAATCTTAAGTGCTCTCTGAAGCTGTGACGGGCTTACCCGCTTATCCCTAATTACTAAAACAGCGTTCAAGATAAGGCCTCCAAAGTGAAATTTCAATATTGATGTATTAGTATGCTTCCAGCCCAATTGACATACACTCTCTAAAATACATTACTCAATATCTACTTTGCTTTATCATCGGCTATATATCTTTTGAAATTATACCATAGTAACAATGTTTTGTCAAACCATCAAGCTAAAATCAAATAAATATCAAATTATATTAGTTTAAACTTACATCAACATCTTCATTTGCTGTTTCATTTAATTCACTTGTTTCTACAGGTTGAGTACTTCCAAAAGAGAAAACTTTTCTTTCTTGTTTAGCTTTTTCTTCAAATTTTTTATCAAATTCTGCTTTTGCAGTATCTAAAGATTCTTGCATTGCAGCAAACATTTCTTCTACATCAGATTTTGTAAAATCGTATACACTACTTCTTGCCATAGGCTCTAATATTTGAATATCATGCATTACTTTATTTACTCTTTTTCCTGCATTCTCCATAAATTTTAATCTTTTTTCTTCATTTATTTCCATTTATATTACCCCTCTCATGATGATCATTATCAACATTAGTTTTATATCATAAATTAAAATTTAAATCAAGAATCTAATTTAATTATTTTCGGCATTTTTGTTGAAAAAAGTTTTTTTATATGATAAAAGTATAGTAATGGTATTTTTATATACCGCCCACCAAGTTTACATAATTGTTGACTTTAAGCGATATGTATGATATAATATTACTAGACTAAAAAAGAGGAGGATCATGAATTTATGACCGAAAATGAATATATTACAGTAATTAAGCCATTTTTTGAAAACATCAAGAAGTTTTTAAAGAATAAAAAAATCAACAATTTTCAAAAAGGTGAAAGGCTTTTTGTGGAAAACACGCTGATAAAGCTTGTTCAAAATGAGACCGCACCCGCCAAAATATATGCAATTGTATCAAAAACCACTCCAAAAGAAAGAGAAATCTGCCTAAAATACGGCATTAACTTTCAGGCTGTTGAACAATTGCTAGAAAATGAGTAAAAATAAGACAGGATACTTAATATGTATCCTGTTTTCCTTTTTATATATAATCTTTGTTTTCTTTCTCTCTTGAATTATTGCCTTCTTTATTATAAGTGTACTCAGTTGGAGTTTTTACAACACCCTTTTTTAAGTTTGCAAAGAAATCATTCATTGTTGTTTGTTCTTTATCTTTATTTGCCTCAACATCATCATTTAATATGTCATCTATATCTTTAACTTCGTATGAAATTTTACCTTCGGCATCATATGACACTCCTATACTTTCGGGCTCTTTTTCCAATATTTCTATTAATGTTCCAACCATATTTGGATCAAATTGAGTTCCAGCGTTTTCATTTAACTGGGCTATTAATTGATCTTTAGTCTTACCGGCTTGATAACTCCTTCCAAACATTGCTTGTGCTGCATCTGCTATTGATACAATCCTTGATAATTTATCTATTTCTTCACCTTTTAGTCCTCTAGGATATCCTCTACCATCATATCTTTCATGGTGTTCAGAAGCGATTGATTTTGACCTTTCAAATTTACCCAAATTATATTGTGAAAGTTCTACTTCACCAAATACAACGTGTGATTTCATTTCTCCAAATTCTTCATCTGTTAATCTTTCAGGCTTCTTTAAGACCCTATCTGATACATCTTCTTTTCCAATATCATGTAATAGTGCTCCTACTTTAAGTATATCTCTTTCTTCATCGGATAACCCCATCTTTATTGCCATTTCATCAGCAATTAGAGAAACAGATTTTATATGACCTGCTGTATAGTGATCTTTTTCATTATCTATTTTTTCAACTATCTTTTTTGTAAGATCAAATATTTCAGTTTCTTTCACTTTTAGCTGCTCTTTAGTTCTTAGAGCATCATTTTTTATTCCCTTTAAATTTTGACCTAATATTTTAGATTCAGTATTTATATCATAATGAAACAAACTACCATTAAAGTCATCAACTAACATATCCCCAACTTCTATTGAGTTATTTTTACTAATTTCATCAGTTGAATCATATATATTCATAAGTTTCGTATTTGTACCTTGTTCTATATCCTTTGTTAATATTCTTTTTAATGTTTCCTTATTTTCACTACTATTGATGTATTCAGCCGAAAATATAAAACAATCGATGCCACCCATATCAATAAATTTATCCAAAGTTTCTTTACTCATATTATCTACATTAATTAAGGTAACATCTTTAGAAGAACCATACGCATTATTTAGCATTTCTCCTATTTTATCTCTATTTCGATTTTGAACATTAAAACTAGTAGCAATTATAAACTTGTTCATTAAATCACCTACTAAAGATTTACCACAAAATATAATTTTTTTCAATACAAAACTAAATTAAATTATAAAATCAACTAAATTATTTTAAAATTTAATATAAAAATAAGACACAACAAACATTATGTGTTTGTCATGTCCTAAAAAATTACATTGCTTCTCTATAAATTTTAATTATATCTTCAACGCTTGGAGTTCTTGGATTACCAGGAGTACATGCATCATTCATTGCTTTTTTTGCAAGCATTTCTAGATCCTCTTCTCTTCCACCAACATCTGAAACTGTTTGAGTAATACCAACACTAGCAGATAACTCTTTTATTTTTTGAACCATAGTGTAAATTACTCCCTCTTTAGACATATTTTTAGCTGGTTCACCAAGTGCAATTAAGATATCTCTAAATCTCTCATAACATACTTCACCATTATATTTCATTACATGTGGTAACAAAATTGCATTTGCTATTCCATGTGGGGTATCATATACTGCACCTAATTGGTGTGCCATTGAATGAACTATTCCAAGTCCAACATTTGAAAATCCCATTCCTGCAACATATTGAGCAAGGGCCATTTGTTCAATTGCCTCTTCATCTTTTTTATTAACAGCAGCTGGTAAATATTTAAAAATGTTTTGTATTGCTCTTATATGGAACATATCTGATAGTTCCCAAGCAGCTTTTGTAATATATCCCTCAATTGCATGAGTTAATGCATCCATTCCAGTTGCAGCAGCAAGCATTTTAGGCATAGATGCCATAAGTTCACTATCAACAATAGCTATAATTGGAATATCATGTGGATCAACACATACCATTTTAGTTTTTGTTTCTTCATCAGTAATAACATAATTTATTGTAACCTCAGCAGCAGTACCAGATGTAGTTGGTAATGCTATTATTGGAAGAGCTTTATTTTTTGTATCAGCTGCACCTTCTAATGATACAACATCACTAAATTCCTCATTAGTTGCAATTATTCCTATTGCTTTAGCAGTATCTATTGAACTTCCTCCACCTACAGCAACTAAAACATCTGCACCAAACTCCTTACAAATCTTTAGTCCATTTAACACATTTGTAACTGTTGGATTTGGTTTTACATCTGAATAAACTTCATACTCAATTCCTGTATTATCTAATACATCTAGTACTTTAGCAGTAACCCCTGCTTCATATAAAGCTTTATCTGTAACTACTAAAACTTTTTTAAATCCTCTATTAATTATCTCTGTAGAAAGTACACTTCTAGCACCTTTCCCATGATAAGACATTTCGTTTAAAACAAATCTATTAACCATATAATCACCTCTATATAAGAATTATAACAAAGAATAAAAAATTAATCAACAGCTTATAAATATTATATAACATCTCAATACACTTTAAGTGTTATTATACATATTTTTAGATTGTTTAAATAAAATTATAAATGTTATATCATAATAATATTAGTGGAGGTTTTTACATGGCAAAAAGATCTAAGGAAATATTGGTTATAAATACAAAAGCTTTTGGCAAGAAAATTTGTGATGCCAGAAAAAAATATGGTTACACTCAATTTGAATTATCAGAGATACTTAAAGTATCACCTAATTTTTTAGGAGACATTGAACGTGGTAAAAAGCTTCCAAGTCTAAATAAAACTATACTTATAGCCAACGAATTACAATTAAGTTTAGACTATTTATTTTCTGAATCTTTAGATAATGAAATAAATGAACCCGGAGATGTGTACTTTACTGATAAGCAGCTTGCATCACTAAATAGAGTGGTAAAAGAAATAACAAATAACTTTAAAGAATGCTAGTTTTTCATACTTCCATATAAAGTATAAAATAAATATATTTATTATTTTATATTTCAAGTCATGAAAATTAATCATAGATTTATAAAAAAATTATAAAATTAAAATGTTGGGGCGATTACCCCAACATTTTTCTATTTAATATTATAAAATCTTAATGAGTTATTATAAACTTTTTCAGCCACATAATCCATATTTAATCCTTTATAATCTGAAAGTTTTCTACATATTATTGGTAAATTAGCAGAAGTATTTATTGTTCCTCTATAAGGAACAGGTGCTAGATATGGTGAATCAGTTTCTATAACAATTTGATCTAGTGGTATTTTCCTTATATACTCTTTAAAACTTTCATTTCTTTTAAAAGTAATATTACCACCAAATGCTACAAAATATCCTTTTTCTATTACGAGTCTTACTAAGTCATCGGTTGGTTGAAAGCAATGAAATAGTGTTCCATACTCAGCTTGTTTTTCATTTTTTAGTATATTGTATGTATCAAGTCCGGCATCTCTAGAATGGATTAAAATAGGAAGTTTTAATGTGTTTGCAAGTTCTATTTGCTCTATGAATAATTTTTTCTGTTTTTCTTTATTATCCTTTACAAAGGCATAATCTAATCCTATTTCACCAATTGCAACTACTTTATTATTTTTCTTCACTAAATTAGATATTTCAGCTAAATCTTTCCACAATTCATCTTCTGTTTGTGGAATATCATTTGGAGAAATACCACAAGTAGCATAAATAAATTCATATTTTTTAGACAATTCTACTGCTTTTTTTGAACCCTCTAAGCTATATCCAGCAGATACAAAATTTTCTATCTCATCATTATGTATCTTTTCAATTATTTCTTCTCTATCATCATTAAATTTTTCATCATCTAAATGTGCATGACTATCAAAAAATTTCATATAAAACTACCTTCCTAAAACTGTCACATTTGCTACCGCATATTCCTTACAATGTGATATACTCAAATCTATATTTTCAATATCTTTTAAATCAATTCCTATAATATTTAATTTTGGTCTTCCTTGTTTGTCATTTACAACTTCAAAGTCCTTCCAACAAACCTCATATTTATCTTTTATCTTCCATGAAATAGCTTTAAATGCAGCTTCTTTTGCAGCAAACCTAGCAGCATAGTGCTGATATTTCTGTGACTTTTTTTCTTCACAATATTCAATTTCTTTTTTTGTATATACTCTTTCTAAAAACTTTGCTCCAAGATTTTCTATACTTTCTTTAATTCTTTCTATCTCAATAATATCTATACCACATGTAACTTTCATTTTTATCCCTCCAATGAAACAAGTTGAGACAACTGGGGACAGGTCTTTA
>OIYY01001610.1_pt1 | contig 11302 bp, 12 predicted proteins | sample 1588341 | NCBI WGS metagenome assembly OIYY01 (sample SAMN03283287) | human gut metagenome | biome: human-associated habitat; material: feces | host: Homo sapiens | place: Peru | collected 2012
GCTTCAGGTGCCTGTGGTAGCAATATCGTGTGGGTTCAAGTCCCATCTCCTGCATGAAAAAAGCCTTGATTGTATCAAGGCTTTTTTGCTGTTGTAAAGTATCCGTAAGAAGTTGCTGGTGACAGGTTCTTTAGGTGTAATTTGAAATGCAGATTCAAATATACCGCAAACTATCTGGGCAAATCATTCGCTGACAAGCCTGGTAAGGGGTGTTAGGGGGACTTGGAATTTCCTGATATATTTAGCAACGCAGGCACAGGGATGTGCCTGCGAGGTGCATCTGAGCATGGATGCGAATATGCACCGGTTGCAGGAAGAAAAGCATGTAGTGGAAATTCTTAGTACCCCTTTCAGCCCTTATGTGGTCTTGATGCGTAATGAATTGCCCAGATAGTTTATGGTTAAATATCTGCAGGAAACTACAGTGGCAGACTTTGCAACTCCAAAATTTCTTGACGAATCGAAAAAAGGGGCGTATAACAAATATTCGGAAAAAAGAAAGAAAAGAGCGTGTAATAGAATGGAACAGAAGAAAAAGGTGCTGCGTGGAGAAGCAGCACTTATCATTGCAGTAATAATAAACAGTCTTGGTGTATTATTGATGCTGCAGTCCGGTTCGGGAATTTCGGCAATATCCAGCGTACCATATGCATTTCATCAGGTGTTTCCAAAACTGACATTAGGAACCTGGACATACATATTTCAGGGCTTATTAGTTCTTTCTTTGATGATTATGAGAAAGAAATTTGTGCCTTCCTACTTATTCAGCTTTGTGGTAGGATTTGCATTTGGCGAAATGATGGATGTGCATGAACTTTGGATTACAAGACTTCCGCTTAATTTTCCGCTTCGGATACTTTATTTTGTACTGAGTTATCTGATTATCTGCATTGGAATTGCATTATCCAATCGATGCAAACTTCCAATTATTCCAACGGATTTATTCCCGAGAGAAGTGGCAGATATTACGAAAGTACCGTATGCCAGAATCAAAATCGGATTCGATGTAATCTGTCTTTTGGTAACTGCTGGTATGACATATTTTTGCCTGGGAAAAATCATGGGACTGGGTATCGGAACCATTGCGGCAGCATTTACCATGGGAAAAGGAATCGCTATTGTAGGAAACTGGATGGATAAGAAAGTTACTTTTACTTCTATATTAGAAACAATGGAAAAGAAACGGAACATTGCTTTATAACATATAAAATAACATTGGTTATAAAAAGAAAAAGCAGGGTGTCAAGAAAAAATACTTGACACCCTGCCTGCTTTATAGTATGATAGCTAAGGTCGCAAGGAGTGAGAGCATGGAAGAAAAAGTAGAACAGGCTTATTTATATGATTTTTATGGAGAGCTGCTCAATGAACATCAGAGAAGAATCTACGAAGATTTCGTGTTCAATGATTTATCTTTAGGCGAGATAGCTTCCTGCGAGGGCATCAGCCGCCAGGGTGTACATGACCTGATTAAGCGGTGTAATAAGATGCTGGAAGGCTATGAAGAGAAGCTTCATCTGGTGAAGAAATTCTTAGAGACGAAGCAGAAGGTAGAAGAGATTAACAAATTAGCGGAAAGCTTCCGGGCAGGACGCAAGGATACAGTAATTGATGAAATAGAGAGAATTTCGGGAGAAATATTGGAGGAGCTGTAATATGGCATTTGACAGTCTTTCACAGAAACTTCAAAATGTATTTAAGAATCTTCGCAGTAAGGGAAGGCTTACGGAAGATGATGTGAAGACAGCACTGAAAGAAGTAAAGATGGCTCTGCTTGAAGCAGATGTTAACTTTAAGGTAGTAAAACAGTTTACCAAAGCGGTGCAGGAGCGTGCAATCGGTTCCGATGTAATGAACGGACTGAATCCTGGACAGATGGTAATTAAAATTGTAAATGAAGAGATGGTTAAGCTCATGGGTTCCGAGACAACGGAGATAGCACTTCGCCCGGGACAGCAGATTACCGTTATTATGATGGTAGGTCTTCAGGGAGCTGGTAAAACCACCACAACCGCCAAGATTGCAGGTAAGTTAAAGCAGAAGGGCAAGAAACCACTGCTGGCAGCCTGTGATGTGTATCGTCCGGCTGCTATTGAGCAGTTGAAAATCAATGGAGAGAAGCAGGAAGTTGAAGTATTCTCCATGGGCGATAAGAATAAGCCGGTAAATATTGCGAAAGCGGCAGTTGAGCATGCAGCAAAGAATGGCAATCAGGTTGTAATCTTAGATACCGCCGGACGTCTTCATGTAGATGAAGATATGATGGATGAGTTGATTGAGATAAAAGAAAATGTCGATGTGGCACAGACCATTTTGGTTGTAGATGCCATGACCGGACAGGATGCCGTAAATGTGGCAGGAACGTTCGATGAGAAGATTGGAATTGACGGAGTCGTATTGACGAAGTTAGACGGTGATACCCGGGGTGGAGCAGCATTATCCATCCGTGCGGTAACCGGAAAGCCGATCCTGTATGTTGGTATGGGTGAGAAACTTTCCGATTTGGAACAGTTCTATCCGGACCGTATGGCAAGCAGAATTCTTGGCATGGGCGATGTGCTTACACTCATTGAGAAGGCACAGAGCGAAATTGATATAGATGAAGAGAAAGCCAAAGACATGCAGCAGCGTCTGAAGAAAGCAGACTTTACCTTTGATGATTATCTGCTTTCCATGGAACAGATGAAGAAAATGGGCGGTCTTGGTAATATTCTTGGAATGCTGCCGGGACTTGGTGGCGGAAAGATGCCGGATATTGATGAAGGCGAAGCTGAGAAAAATATGGCACGTACAACAGCCATCATCTATTCCATGACAAAGAAGGAAAGAAGTAATCCTTCACTTTTGAATCCGAGCCGTAAGCACCGGATTGCAAAAGGTGCAGGGGTAGATATCAGTGAAGTAAACCGTCTGGTAAAGCAGTTTGAACAGGCGAAGAAAATGATGAAACAGATGCCCGGACTTATGGGCGGACGTGGACGCGGTGGTAAAATGGGAAAATTCAAGTTTCCTTTTTAACATATAAGCATTTGCTTAGGATAGCATAATTCAAGGAGGTGAAATAGTAATGGCAGTAAAGATTAGATTAAGAAGATTAGGACAGAAAAAGGCTCCTTTCTATAGAATCGTAGTTGCAGATTCCCGTTCCCCAAGAGATGGAAAATGCATCGAAGAGATTGGAACTTATGACCCAACTAAGGATCCTAGTGAGTACCATGTAAATGAAGAACTGGCTAAGAAATGGTTAGCAAACGGCGCACAGCCAACAGAAACCGTAAACCGTATCTTCAAAGCAACCGGTATCGTAAAATAGTGAGGTGTACCTATGAAGGAATTAGTAGAAGTAATTGCAAAATCACTTGTAGATTACCCGGATGAGGTCAATGTCACAGAGACAGAGAACGAGAAAGCCATCGTATTGGAACTGCGCGTAGCTCAGTCCGACATGGGTAAGGTAATCGGAAAACAGGGACGCATTGCAAAGGCAATCCGTTCTGTTGTGAAAGCAGCAGCCTCAAAAGAAAACAAAAAAGTAATCGTTGATATTATGTAATAATATCGATGACATAAAAGGAAGCAGCAGAGTAATCTGTTGCTTCCTTTAAAAGTGCACAGGAATTCGTTCCTGTGCACTTTTCCATCTTGTCCCATTGTGCAACATATGTTAAAATACAAAAAAGCATACATTAATACAATCGAAATAGCAAAATCTATTATTCAAATCTTGTTTCATTTAGAACATGACATTTCTGTATCTATCTATGCTTTTATTCACTAATTAATCAAAAAAGCAGGAGAGGTACAGCAGTGGATTTTGCAGCAATGGTTCTCCTGCCACATACAAGGAGGACTTGCCTATGACAAGAAAAACAAATGAAAACACACCGGTAGCAAACCGTAAATTCAAGGACACTATTTTTCGCATGCTATTTTCGGAAAAGGAAGCTTTGCTGTCACTTTATAATGCGGTTAATGACAGTAATTATACGGATGCAGATGCACTGGAAATTGTAACGTTAGAAAATGCTATTTACATGGGAATGAAGAATGACCTGGCTTTTATTCTGGATATGAATCTTTATCTATATGAACATCAATCCACAATAAATCCGAACATTCCACTTCGGGATTTATTTTATATTGCAGCAGAATACCAGAGGCTTGTAGATAAGAAATCCCTATATTCTTCTGCATTACAGAAAATTCCTAATCCTCATTTTATTGTATTTTATAACGGAAGCATGCCAATAGAGGATTGTTGTACCAGCCGGCTGTCAGATGCGTTTTATCATGCAACAGACAATCCAGCTTTGGAGCTTGTTGTTACCACATTTAATGTGAATGCGGGGCACAACACGGAGTTAATGTCCCAGTGCCAGATATTGAGGGAATATTCCATTTATGTTGCAAAAGTCCGTGCACTTACGGAGCAGATGCCAGTAGATGCTGCTGTACAGAAAGCAGTCGTAGAATGCATCCGTGATAATATTCTGGCAGATTTTCTTAGGAAGAATCAGGCGGAGGTGATTGCTATGAGTATATTTGAATATGACAAAGAGGAAGAGGAAAAGAAATTAAGAAAAGCAGAATTTGAGGCTGGAGTCGAGCATGGAATAGAGCAGAGTTTAGTTTCTCTTGTAATAAAGAAAATGAAAAAAGGAAAATCTGTAGAAGAAATTGCGGATATGCTAGAAGAAACTCCAGAAAAAATTCAAAATATATATGAACTGGCAAGAGATATGGCACCAGACTATGATGTAGAGAAAATCTGTGGACAATTGTCAAGATAAAAAGATAAAACAGTAAGTTTTTTCTAGGGGAAATAAAGAAAAGCAGTTATATAGTTTCATAAAAAGATGCACAGGAATTCGTTCCTGTGCACTTTTTATACAATTTTACTTATGCGCGAAAACCGTAGTCGGTATACATTTCTTCACAGTATTTGCAGCGATAGGTTTCTTCTTTTTCATCTGTGAGCAGGAAGATCTGGTCTAATTCCTGTTCGATGGAAGTGATGCATCGTGGGTTCTTGCAACGGATTACATTTTTTACCTGTTTTGGAAGGTGCAGTTCTTTCTTCTCAACGATTTTATCGCCTTTGATAATATTTACGGTAATATTGTGGTCGATAAAACCTAAGATATCTAAGTCTAAGGCATCAATCGGGCATTCGACTTTGATGATGTCCTTTTTTCCCATTTTATTGCTTTTGGCATTCTTGATAATGGCAACGGTACAGTCTAACTTGTCCAGCTTCAAATTATGATAGATAGAAAGGCTCATACCGGCTTTGATATGGTCGAGAACGAAACCTTCGTGAATTCCACTGATATTTAACATATTGATTACCTCCATTTTAATAGTGTAAGAATCAGAGCCATTCGTACATAGACACCGTACTGTGCCTGACGGAAATAAGCAGCTCTTGGGTCATCATCTACTTCTACGGATATTTCGTTTACACGAGGAAGTGGGTGAAGAACATACATGTCGTCTTTGGCAAGTTTCATTTTTTCCTTGTCTAATATGTAATAGTTTTTCAGACGGACATAATCTTCTTCATTGAAGAAACGTTCCTTCTGCACTCTGGTCATATAAAGAATATCAAGTTTTGGCATTGCATCATCCAATCTTGTTACTTCTTCAAACGGAATATTATTTTTTACCAGAACGTCTTCGCGGATATAGTCCGGAATTTTAAGCTCTTCCGGAGAAATAAGAACGAAGCGGATTCCGGGATAACGAATCAGCGCATTAATCAGAGAGTGAACGGTCCGGCCGAATTTTAAATCACCGCATAAACCGATTGTCATATTGTCTAATTTTCCTTTTAAAGAACGAATGGTTAATAAATCAGTTAATGTCTGGGTTGGATGTTGATGACCGCCATCACCGGCGTTGATTACTGGAATAGAAGATTTCTGGGAAGCTACGAGAGGTGCACCTTCCTTTGGATGACGCATGGCACATATATCTGCGTAACAGGAAATGATTCGGATAGTATCGGAAACACTTTCGCCTTTTGCTGCGGATGAACTGTCTGCACTGGCAAAACCAAGAACAGAACCACCAAGGTTTAACATGGCAGCTTCAAAACTAAGACGGGTACGGGTACTTGGTTCATAGAAACAGGTTGCAAGTTTCATACCATCACAGGCATGTGCATATTTTTTTGGATTTTTTTCAATATCACCTGCTAAATCCAGCAGTTGATCCAGCTCCTCTACGGATAAATCGAGGGGACTCATTAAGTGTCGCATAAGATTCCTCCTGTATGATGTTTTTAGTAATGTCATCTAGGCATTTTTACTATCATATAATAATAAAATATAAAATTCAAGGTAAAATATAAAGACGCAATATTCTGAAATTTGAAAAATTTTTCAGTATATGATAAAGTAGGGTATCATAAGGTGATGCAAAGAGAAGGAGAGCAAAAATGATTGAGGAAAAAAATGACATGCAGATGGACTTTGATGAGGATGCCCAGTACACAGAACGCAAGAGAATACTCTTTTTCGGTCTGCCATGGACCTTTACCAAATATATCATCAAACCAAGTGTAATTACAGTAGATGCAGGCTTATTCAAAATTGAAGAAAATGACTGCTATATGTATAAGGTACAGGATGTAAAATTAACGGCAACTTTGCTGGAGCGGATGTTCGGACTTGGAACAGTAATCTGTTATACCGGAGATGTTACTACACCGGAACTTCGGCTGACACATATCAAACATTCCAGGGAAGTAAAAAATTACATTTTAAAAGCATCCGAAATTGCAAGAATGAAACGCCGTACTTTAAATACTTTAGATATTGGAGCTGGCGCAGATATTGATGATTTAGATTCATAAGCGTGACAGGGCATTGCAGGATTCAGGCATCGCACGGACTTAATAAAGAAGTTCCGTGCGATGCTGTTTTATGCAGGAAAGGGGATTTAAGATTTTCTCCGGGGAACAGTGGTAACACGTTCAAATAGGAGACCTGCCATCATCCAGAGAGGCGCATAGTCTAAGCGGATGACACCGTTGATATTGGTTTTGGCATTGCTGTAATCCCATGGACAGATGCCCTTTTTCTTTAAGAAGGTTCCGGTCAGATACTCACAGACAAAGATACCGGCAGAGTAAATGGAACCCCGAAGAAGGGCTGGCAGCTTTCGAATGTGCTTATAAACCGGCGGAATAATTGCCGCCATGCCATAAATCGGGAACATCCAGATAGAAGTATGTCCCGTCAGTTTAAAATTGTTATTGCGGATAGAATCAAGGGAAGTGAAGATAATTTCCATGCACCAGCCCGTGAGTCCACATATCATAAAATTATTCTTTATCATAAGAAAAGTATCTCCTTTGATTTTAGAAAAATACTATGAAATTATGAAACAGGGATGGAATGTGACTGGTAATTTTTGTGTGTGAAAAATAGCCGGCTGTCTGCCAAATTCGAATGCAACATAAATACCTGTAAGTGGCACTAAGAATTCTGATATAGTTATAATTTGTTCCGGCAACCAGCGCAAATTCACATCCATGTTCATATGCGCTTCGCTGCCACATCCATGTGTCAGCGTTGCCTGCTTTTATACAGAATTCTAATTGCCACTAACAGGTTTTATCATGCCATTCTTCCTTTGGTGGACAGCCAGCTATTCCCTTTACACAACAAATTCCACCCAGCATCTCCCTGTTTCGTAATTTCATAAAATATCTGTAAGAAATTATGAAATCTTTCATAAATAAAAAGTGGAAAACTTGTAAAAACCCACCCGGTAGCATATAATGATAAAAGTGTATTTTTAAGGATACGTCTATGGCATATCTTAAGGATTTACTAAAACAGGTTACATATATTTGTACACGGGGAACGATGGATTGTAAGGTGACACATATCTGCCATGATTCCAGACAGGTGGTCAGAGGAAGCATGTTTATCTGCCTTGCGGGAAGCAGGGAAGACGGGCATGATTATCTTGCTCAGGCAATTCGTAAAGGTGCAGCAGTTTGTGTAGTATCAAAGCATGTCTGGGTGGAAGGTGATGTGACAGTCATCCGGGTACGCAATACCAGCGAAGCCATGGCTTGGATAGCCAGAAATTATTATGGTGCACCGGCAGAAGCCATGCAGATGATAGGAATTACCGGAACAAAAGGAAAGACCACGACTGCCTGTATGCTGTATCAGATGTTAAAGGAAGCCGGAGTAAAATGCGGACTGATCGGAACTCTTGGCATACGAAGAAGCGATGGATTAAAAAAGCCAGGCAGCAATACGACACCGGATGCCCTTGTATTGCAGAAGGAATTACGGGAAATGGCAGATGCCGGATGCAGTTGTTGTGTGATGGAAGTATCCTCCCAGGGACTGAAGCATTACCGGGTGGAAGGAATCACCTTTGCCATTGGAATTTATACGAATCTGTCCATGGACCATATCGGACCGGGAGAGCATCGGAGTTTTTGGGAGTATGCCTGTTGTAAAAAACGGCTTTTTGAGCGTAGCCGGGTGATTTGTATCAATGCAGATGATAAATATCATGGTTTTATGACAGCGAATCTTAAGGCTCCGGTCTATACTTATGGAATCGAACAACCCTGCAATGTAAAAGCGGAGCATATCGTATATGAAAGAAGCAGTCGTGGATTAAATGTCGCATATCAGACAACCGGGTGGATAAAGGATGAAATCGTATTAAAAATGCCCGGAACTGCCAATGTATATAATTCCCTTGCTGCCATGGAAGCAGCACATCTCCTTGGAATTTCCCCGGAGATGATAAGGAAAACCTTAAGAAATGTTTCCGTAAAAGGAAGAATTGAAGAAGTAAGAATTTCAGATAAATTTGATGTAGTCATTGATTATGCCCATAATGCGGCAAGTCTGGAATCCCTGATAAAGACATTGCGGCAGTATCAGCCCAAGCGTCTGGTATTATTGTTTGGCTGCGGTGGAAACCGTTCTCCGCTGCGGAGGTTTCAGATGGGTGAGACAGCCGGAAGACTTTCGGATGTCACGATATTGACATCGGATAATCCAAGATATGAAAAGCCGGAAGCAATCATTTCTGATATCGAACAGGGAATGAAGAGAACGAAAGGAAAGTATAAAATTATCCCGGATAGAAGAGAAGCCATTTCTTATGCTATTTCCCAGGCACAGGAGGGCGATTTGATTGTGGTAGCAGGAAAAGGCCATGAAGAGTATCAGGAGATAGAAGGACATTTTTATCCGATGAACGAACGGGAAATGATAGAGAACAGTATATGAGGTGAATCTATGGCAAAATATGCCAATATCATAATTGATATTTCTCATGAAAAATTAGATAAAACTTTTCAGTATCGGATTCCACCGGAAATGAAGGATGAGATAACGGAAGGAATGCAGGTCATTGTTCCCTTTGGAAACCGGACGATAAAGGGCTATGTGTTAGAACTGACAGATAAAGCAGAATTTGACACGGCAAAACTAAAGGACATTAAAGCTGTTGATAACAATGCCATGCAGATCGAATCACAGTTCATTGCCTTGGCTGCATGGATGCGTAAAAATTATGGCGGAACCATGAACCAGGCATTAAAGACAGTGATTCCGATTAAAGAGAAAGCAAAGGAAAAAAAGAGCCGTCTGGTACGTCTTGCACTTCCTTTTAACGAGGCGGCAGGCCTTCTGGAAGAATTGAAAAGAAAGCACAGAACTGCCCGGGCAAGACTGTTAGAAGCACTGTTAGAAGAAACTGTCTTAAGTTATGATGTAATAACCAAAAAGCTTCATATTACATCAGATGTCATTAAAGCAATGATGCAGCAGGGCGTTATAACGGTAGAAGAAGTGCGGACTTACCGTAACCCTGTCCGTACTCAGGAGATGGGAGCCTATACACTGACCTTAAATGAGATGCAGCAAAAAGTGGTGGATGCAGTGATGGAAAATGCCAGAACAGAACAGAAACCATGCCTCATTCACGGAGTGACCGGAAGCGGTAAGACAGAAGTCTACATGGAGCTGATTGCAGAAGCTGCCGGCAGGGGAAAGCAGTCCATCGTATTAATTCCGGAGATTGCACTGACCTATCAGACGGTGATGCGGTTTTACCATAGGTTTGGTGACCGGGTTTCCATTATGAATTCGAAACTGTCACCGGGAGAGCGTTCCGACCAGTTTGAGCGGGCAAAAAAAGGTGAAATTGATGTTATGATTGGCCCTCGTTCTGCTTTGTTCACACCTTTTTCAAATCTTGGGTATATTATAATAGATGAAGAGCACGAGGGTACTTATAAAAGTGAGACGATACCAAGGTATCATGCAAGGGAAACCGCAATAGAGCGGGCGAGAATGTCCGGTGCTACCGTGATTTTAGGCTCGGCGACCCCTTCCATAGAAAGCTTTTATCATGCAAAAAAGGGTGACTATTTACTCCTTTCCATGGATAAGCGGGTGAAGGAAAAGCCACTGCCGGAATGTGAAATTGTGGACTTAAGAGAAGAATTAAAGGCAAGAAATTTTTCAATTTTAAGCAGAAGCCTTCATGAAAAAATAGAGCAGCGGTTATTGCGGAAAGAACAGGTTATGCTATTTATTAACCGCAGGGGAATGGCAGGCTTTGTATCCTGCCGTGCCTGTGGTCATGTAATGAAATGTCCCCACTGTGATGTGTCATTGCATGCACATAATAATGGAAAACTGATATGTCACTATTGTGGTTATGAGCAAAATCATGTTAAGATATGTCCGAGCTGTGGTTCAAAATATATCAGTGGTTTTAAAGCCGGAACCCAGAAAATTGAAGAACTGGTAAAAAAAGAATACGAAAACCGTTAAACATAGGAACGAATGGATATGTATAAAAAATTGATTATTGCATATTGTTATGAATTACTTAAATGGATAACGCTTGCGTTTATTGTATACAATATAGTATTGGCTGTGCATAGTAATCAATTAACAAAACGAATTGAGAATTTAGAAAATAATTTAAAAATTGCGGCACGAAGATATATAAAAAATCATGCTGATGATGATAGTGAAATTTTAACTAGTGATGAACTTATAGAAAATAAGTATTTAACGAGTAGTAAACTTAAAACTAGTAATGATACATGTGAAGGATATGTTATGATTACTGATGATTATGAAGTTTTTATTCATTGTAATAATTATGAAACTGAGGGATACTAATGAATGTTAATTATAAAAAAATGCGAATGATTAGTTTTGTATGGGGTTTTGTTTTAGTTTCTTTGGTTTTAGGACTTACTATTATAGGTCTTATTTATAAAAAAGAAAGTAAGGAATAT
>OIYY01001617.1_pt1 | contig 11243 bp, 12 predicted proteins | sample 1588341 | NCBI WGS metagenome assembly OIYY01 (sample SAMN03283287) | human gut metagenome | biome: human-associated habitat; material: feces | host: Homo sapiens | place: Peru | collected 2012
TCTCAACATTCTCCAGCGTGTAGAAATTTATTATTTGACTTTTTCTACACGCTGACTTTAGATGCGAAGTCCTAAAGCCTTGTTTTAAGCCGAATTATCAGCAACCGCAACCGCAGTCGTTACCGCCGCAACCACAGCCGCCGCAACCGCCGCAGAGGAGTAAGATGATGATGAGAATGATGATCCAAGATGAACCGCCACAACCGAAGTTATTGCATCCGCAACCCATTTGTAAACCCCCTTTCACATTTTCTAAACTATCCTATGAAGAAAATGCAAAAGTGTTCCGAAATTTACAGACTTTAAGATGGGGCAGAGGAGGGGCACTTAAAATATATTTCCGGCTGTTATTGACTGATTTTCTTTTATAATTTCAATTTCACTTTTTGCTTCAATCAGCTTTTCGCTCAGTTCGTCAAAATTATCCTTTTCTATTTCTTTTGTTGAAATGATGGAAGCGTTTGCACTGTCAAGCTGGGCATGGTCTATCATAGCAGAAAGAAAAATATATTTTTTGTTCCAATATTCGTTAAGCTTGATACATTCTTTTTTTGAATTTGCAAAATCTTTTCTTTTGCTGTAGTTCAGTGCGCAGTCAATAATATCATTGGTATTACTGTATACATTATTAATAGCAGTTTGTTCAAAAATGCAAACGCCTGCGCAAATGCAAAGGAAAAAAATTGCAATATAAATTTTTTTCATTTTGAGCTTTCCTTTCTTACCGTGTATATTTCGCCGTTGTCGTCAACCGTCATCAGCAGTAATTTGTCGGCGTTTTTTGAATTGATGTTTAAAAGCAATTCAATTTCACTCAGTTTTATTTTCTTATCTTTAAAATATTCTTCAACAGGCTTTCCGTCAATTACCACAGCCGTGTGCAAACCCTTGTCGTTTACGCTTATTTTTACATTGTCAGCCGTCAGCGGTTTGTATTTTTCCCAGTTTTCCGCACTGATACTGCCGTTCGTTTCAATAACTGCATTTTGCACTTCGCTGATGTCCCAAAAGCCTTGTTGCCTGAGTGCATCGCAAAGGTCGTCTACCGTAAAACGAAGTTGCCTGAGCTTTTTTTCATCAATTTTTCCTTTGTCAATAATTACTGTCGGTCTGCCTTGAATAAGGTTACGAAACTTGATGCTTTTAACACTGAGTACCGCAACAATAATCTCTAAACTCACAAAAAGAAGAATCGGCATAATGCAGTTTAAAAGCGGCATATTGTTGTCCTGAAGCGGAATTGTAGCCGTAGAACTTATTAAAAATGTAATAACAAGCTCGTGCGGTTTTAGCTCGCCTACCTGCCTTTTTCCCATTATTCTTACTGCAATTATTACGAATATATAGATAATGAATGCTCTTATAATAACTAAACTCATATTATTCACCCATAATATTTTGCCACCGAAATGCCATAATAATACAGATGATATTTAAAAGGATGTATTAGCGTGAAACTGAGTAAAAGCATTGATGAAAATTACAATAAATTTAAAACAGATTTTGTGGACTGCTCCGATTTTTTAATAAGAAAAGCTGAAAGCGCGGGTAAGTCATTTTTTATTTGTGCCTGCGACGGTCTTATCGATTCTCTCCAGCTTTCGCAAATGGTTGTGTCGCCGATTCTTCACAGCAAAAGTATCGATATTGAAACGATAAAAAAGTCTGTCACAAATTCAGTAGAACTTAACGAAGCGCAAACTTATGCCGATTGCTACTATTATGTTATGTCCGGTTTTGCGGTTGCGGTTGTTGACGGGGAAACAAAGGCGCTCGCATTCGGTATTCAGTCGCTCCCGTCAAGAAGCGTTGACGAGCCGACGAACGAGCAGTCAACCAAAGCACCGAAAGAAGCGTTTGTTGAAGTACTCAACACAAATAAAGCATTGCTTAGAAAAAGGCTTAAAACTCCGCACCTTAAACTAAAACAAATCAAGCTTGCCGCTTCTGCACCGCTTCCCTGCGTTATAGCTTATATTGATAATCGAGCAGATAAAGAACTTGTGTCAAGTATCAGTGAAAAACTTCAATCGTCAAATCTTAACACTTTAACCGATTTCGGAACGCTTGTCCCTTTTATAGATACTAACATTAATTCTATGTTTTCCGATGTGTTTTCAACCGAGCGCCCCGATATCGTTGTTTCAAAACTTCTTGAGGGCAGGGTGGCTATACTTGTTGAGGGTTCACCTGTTGCTCTTTATGTTCCGTCGCTTTTCAGCGATAATTTTCAAACTCCAGATGATTATGATACTCCGCCGTTTTACTCCGCTTTTATAAGAATACTTCGCTATTTTTCTTTCGTTTTGTCAATATTTTTACCCGGAGTTTATGTTGCGATAGGCACTTTTCATCAGGAACTTATACCCACATCAATGCTTTTTACCATAGCAAAAGAAGAAATAACCACCCCTTATTCTCTTATGACTGAAGCTTTGATGCTTCTTGTTTTGTATGAAATTATGAGGGAAGCCGGCTTGCGACTTCCGAAAGCGGTGGGTCACGCAGTGTCAATAATCGGCGGTATTGTTATTGGAGAAACTACTGTTTCGGCGGGGCTTATCGGTGCGCCTATGCTTGTTGTTATAGCGCTTACGGCAATTTCATCTTATGTTGTTTCTTCTCTTTACGAAAGCGTTTCGGTTTTGCGTTTCGTTTTTATTTTAATCGGCGGTCTTACCGGTATGTACGGCATAATTTTGGGCGGTGCCGTGCTTTGCGTCAACATTTGTGCCGTCAACCCTTACGGTGTGCCTTATTCTTCTCCTATTTCACCGCTTGATAAAAATTCGCTTGACGATTTGTTTTACCGTCGTTCTTGGCTCAAACTTTCAAAAAGAAAAGTGAGAATTAATAATTTGCGAGGTGCTTTTGTAGATGTCAAAATCGGCAAAGAGAAATAAAATTTCATCGCTCGGTCTTTTTTATATCCTTTTTATTTGCAGAGTAGCCGTCAGTCTTACCAGCGTTCATTCCGTCAGCAAAAGTGAAATTACTTCGCCGATGCTTTTGTCATATATTATTGCGCTCCTTTTAACGGTTCTGCTTTGCGTGCCCGTTATTTTATGCTATAGGTTAGGCAAGAACCCTGTTGATTCAAAAATTGTCGGCAAATTTTATTATGCTTATTTCATTTTTATTACTGCGCTGAGCGTCAGCCGTTTTTCTTATTTTGCTTCAACAACGCTTAATCCTGAAACCGGAGGTTGGGTATTTGCACTGATTATCTGCCTTTGTGCTTTTTACGGCGCTTCTTTGGGAATAGAGGCTCTCAGCCGATTCTCGGCGTTTTGCTTTGCTCTTTTGATTATAGGAATATTCTCGGTTCTTATCTGTAATGTAAACACATTTGAAGAAATTAATCTTTGTCCTGTCAAAATGCAGGAGGGTAAGACCTTTTTCCAAAATGTGTTCACTTTTGCTTCAAACACAAGTGAACTTGCAGTGTTTCTTTGTATTTTTCCTAAAGTTAACGGTAAAGTTGAAAGGAGCTTTATTCGCTCTCTTTGCCTGTCCTTTTTGGCTGTATTTCTGCTTTTGTATGTTGCTTTAGGTGTTATGGGCAGCAGTATGACGCTTCGTAGTTTTCCGTTTTATTCGTTTTTTCAAATATCAAAGTTCGGAAATTTTGAAAGGCTTGATGTTTTGCACATTTCGTTTTGGATAATGAGTGTTTTCGTTAAGGGGGTTACTTCAATTTACTGTGCTTGTGTTTCTTTTTCAAAAAATACAGACAGAAAAAATTGCTTTTTCACATCTCTTATCACTTTTGCACTCAGTATTGTTATGCTTAGATTCAGCGAATATGAAAGTGTTACGCTAAATATTTCAATGATGTTTTTCGTGGCTTTTTGCGTTGTTATTCCTATTTTAACGCTGATTTTTAAAAAGAAAAATTACGGTGATGAACTTGTCAAAATTTATTAAGATTATAATTTCTGCGCTTCTTTGCCTTGCGCTTCTTTGCTCGTGCTCGTCACGCCATTTAAAAGATTTGCTTATAGCCGAGGGACTCGGCATTGACTTTAAAGACAGTGAAAATTTAAGCGTTACTTTGCAAACTCTCAATGTCGGTATGAGCAACGCAAGTGAAACGCCGCCGGGCAATATGACATTGAACCTTACTTCAAACGGAAAAACAGTTTCTTCTTCAATAAGTAATCTTTCAAAATCGGCTTCAAAGCGTATTTTTTTCGGTCACAACAAGCTTACGGTTCTCGGAAAAGATTTGATTTTAAACGATATAAAAAATTATATAGACTTTTTTTTAAGGAGCGAGGACGCAAGGGCGGATGTTTGTGTTTGCGCCTCAAAAAGCACTGCGAAATCTATTCTTGAAAGCAAAGAAAACGACACATCCGTGCCGAGTGAAAATATTCTTTATCTTATCAATAATAACCAAAAAACAGGGCAGTCGATTATTGTTTACGAAAACGAACTTTTAAACTTGTACAGCGACAAAACCTCGGATATTTACCTTCCGATTCTTGAAAGAAAAGACGAAAAATCAACGGTAAAAACGGCAGGAATAGGACTTTTTTCAAACGACAAACTTTCATATATCACAAATGAAAATGAAACAAAAGGCTTTGTAATGCTCAAAAATAAAACCGACGATGTTTTGCTTCAACTTAACGATGAAAAACTTGGCAAAATAGATATAAAACTGTCAAATGTTAAGTGTAAAAACAGTGTGAAATATATTAATTCCAAAGTTACATTTTGCACCGATATAAGCGCAGATTTGATGCTTGGCGAAATTGAAAAAGGTGCTGATATAAAGCTTGACCAAAATGATTATTTAAGGATAAACGCTCTTGCAAAAAAAGAGTGCGAAAGCGTTGCGAAAAGCGCTTTTTCAGCTTGCCAAAGTGCAGGAAGCGACGCACTGAGGATAGGCAAATACCTTGCAAAAGATTTACCCGAAGTTTATGAAAATCAAAAAGATAATTGGAAACAAAATTTTAAAAAAGTTTCCTTTTATGCCACATCAAACATTAATCTTGAAAAGGTGAGCGATAACAGTCAAATTGAGTAAAATGTTGATATGTAAGTGTTAAAAATGTTTACAAGTTCTTTTGACGAACTTGTATCCTTTTGACCAAAGCAGATTATTGCTGGAATAACTACCGTCAAAACGAGAATTAATATGTAAATAATCGTTACTTTTTTCACTCTTTCATCTCCTTGACTTTATAATATAAAAATAGTATAATAGACAAATAATTGACTTATAATTTGTACAAGCTATACAAAATTGTTGATTTACGGCTTTTGTCGATTTAATACACTGCAAAGAAAAGGAGATAAATTATGCCGAAAAATTACATTTCACCTATTTCTATGGATGCTCTTTCTAATTTATGCTCGGAGCTTGATAAAAATAACTGGATAAAGCCAAACGATTATCAAAAATATCACGTTAAGCGTGGCCTTCGTAATGAAGACGGCACCGGCGTTATGGCAGGTCTTACCCGTATATGCTCTGTTGAGGGTTACTATATTCTTGACGGCGAGCGTGTACCGAAGGAAGGTAAGCTTTCGTATCGTGGTTATGATATTAACGATATCGTTAACGGTTGTATAAATGAGGGCAGGTTCGGCTTTGAAGAAGTTGTTTGGCTTCTTCTTTTCGGCGATTTGCCAACGGAAAGCCAGCTTGCAGGTCTTAGGGAAGTTTTGGGCGAATGTCGTGAGCTTCCTGATGAATTTGTTGAAGATATGATTATGAAGCACGCATCAAAAGATATTATGAATAAAATGGCAAGATGCATTATCGTGCTTTATTCGTTTGATGAAAACCCGGACGATATTTCTGTAGCAAATGTGCTTCGTCAGTCGCTTCAACTTATAGCTCAAATGCCTACTATTATGAACGGCGCATACCAAATCAAGCGCAGGACTTTTTATAACAAGACTATGTTCCTTCACCCAATCAGCAAGGAGCAGTCAACCGCAGAATATATTCTTAACCAAATTCGTGCCGATAAAAAGTTTACCGAGGAGGAAGCAAGGCTTCTTGATATTTGCCTTATGCTTCATGCCGACCACGGCGGCGGTAATAACTCCACTTTCTCAACAAGAGTTCTTACCTCAAGCGGTACAGACACTTATTCTGCAATTTCTGCCGGTTTCGGTTCTCTTAAAGGTCCTCGCCACGGCGGCGCAAATCTTCGTGTTGCTCAGCAAATGCGTGAAATTATGGAAAATGTTGCCGACCCTACAGACCCAAGTCAGGTTAAAGATTATCTTGTTAAAATTATCAATAAGGATGCAGGCGACGGCTCGGGCCTTATTTACGGTATGGGTCATGCGGTATACACAAAAAGCGACCCGAGAGCTATTATTCTTAAAGAAAATGCTAAAAAACTTGCTTATGAAAAAGGTTTTGAAAAAGAGTTTAAAACCCTTGAAAATATCGAACTTTTAACTCCGGAAGTTTTTTCACAAGTTAAGGGCGTTGACAAAACTATGTGTGCCAATGTTGACCTTTATTCGGGTCTTGTATATAAAGTTCTCGGTATTCCGGAAGATTTGTATACTCCTATTTTTGCCGTTGCAAGAACAGCAGGTTGGTGCGCTCACAGGCTTGAAGAACTTACCTCCGGCGGCAAGATTATCCGTCCTGCATATAAGAGCGTAAGTAAACCTCGTCAGTTCAAGCCGATTATTGAAAGATAAATTATTTGTGATTATTTGTGATTAAAGAGGAGAAAAATTGAAAAATAAGAGCATGTATTTTTCATTCCTTGTTGTAATAGCCGGCGCTGTTGCGGCATGCTTTATTCGCTTTTGTCAATTAATCAAATACACCGATATTAAAACCGGTTTGGTAACGGAAAACAGAATGCTTACTTATTCGCTTTTTATCTGCATTTTGTTTTGTGTGCTTATTTGCGCCTTTTACTCATATAAAGCTAAGGAGCTTGACCGGCAAATTAATTTTATAGGCAATAAAAGTATTTATGTGTCGTTACTCTTTTTGTGCGGCACATACTTTTTTGATTTTGTGCATCAATGTTATAATTGCTATCAATATATTTTGCAATCAAAAGAGCAAAACTATACTGAATATAACTATCTGATTTCTCTGATTCTTGTTTGCGTTTTTGCAATTTTCTCGTGCTATTATTTCGGCGTTTGTGCAAAAAGCGTAAGGGGTACTTTTGTTGATTTCACCAAGTTTAGGTTTTTTCACTTAACTCCGTTTTTTTGGGGCTTTTTCAAAATGTTGATGATTATAACCGATGTGTTTGATATTGAAAGCGTTGAAAGCTTTTTGGAATTTTTATTTGTAATGTTTTATTGCGGCTTTGCACTTTGCTGTGCTTCCGCCGTTGAAGATAAAAAACATATGATTAAACCTGCTTACGGCTTTTTTGCTCTTTCACTTTTTTTAGTCAGCATTTCTATTTCCGCTCCAAGGCTTCTTATGGTTATTGCGGGCAAATATTCAATGCTGAGCGTTGCTTCATTTTCGTCAATTACATATTTGGCAACAGGTGTTTTTGCACTTTCTTTTGAACTTGCCGTTTATATTAAAAATGATGACAAACAAATTGATTGAAAGAGGTAGATGTATTGTTTTTAGATAACCTTAAAACAATAGCACTTCAGGTGTTTATACTTTATTTAATGGCAGGCGTAGGTTTTGTTACCGATAAGCTCGGCGTATTTAGGCAAAAAGACGGTAAGCGTATGATTGACCTTATTTTTAATGTCGTTTTGCCTATTGCAATTATTCATACTTTTATGAATATGAAATATACTCCCGCTCGTGCAAAAGGTCTATTGATAGCTTTTGCCTGTTCTTTTGCCGTCCACTTTTTCGGTGCGGCTTTATGCCTTTTCACTTTTAGGAAAAAAGCGCTCAAACTTCGTGGACTTTACCATTATGCAACGGTATTTTCAAATGCTAGTTTCCTTGCCTTGCCTCTTGCCAAAAGCGTAATAGGTGATGAGGGAATATTCTACTGCTCGGTCTATGTTGCGGTGTTTAACATTTTTGCATTTACCTACGGTATTTATGAAATATCCGGCAGAGAGGCGAAAATTGATTTTAAAAAGCTTATTTTTAATCCCGGTACAATGTCGGTTATTATCGGTTTGCCGCTTTTCTTTTTAAATGTTAAAATACCATATGTTATCGAATATCCCATGCAAATGATAAGCAACTGCAATTCGCCGCTTGCTATGATAGTTTTCGGTACATTTTTTGCAAATGCCGATTTTAAAAATCTGATTGCGAAAAAAGAACTTTATTTTGTTTCGCTTTTGCGCCTTGTAGTTATTCCTGTTGTTATGCTGTTTGTATTTAAACTTTGCGGTATAACGGGTGATTTGCTTGTTGCAATGACTGTTTCCGCTTCTGCGCCTACGGCTACAAATACGGCTATGTACGCTGCAAAGTATGATAACGATGCACCGCTGGGCAGCGAACTTGCGGCTCAGTCATCGCTTTTTTCTGTTGTAACTATGCCTGTTATCGTTGCGCTTGCTTTCGCTCTTTAATGATTTTTATTACGAAAGTGTTAATTTTGTTTAAAAAAATATTAGGCTGAGTTGAAAAATAATTAATACTATTATATAATGTAATACAGAACGGAAAACAAAGTATTACAAATAGGAATATCGCAACAGATATTCAACATATATTATTAGTATTTACAGTCAGAAAGGTGATTAATATGAAACTTGTAATAGTAATTGTATCTAATAAGGACTTGACAAAGGTGTTATCATCTACAGTAGAGGAAGGTTATTTCTCAACAAAAATTTCAACGCAGGGTATGTTTCTTGAAAACGGACAGACAACTGTTTTGTTTGGCATAAAAGATGAAGAAGTAGAAAAATTATTCAGTATAATCGAGAAAAATGTAACCAAGCGTGTTGTTCGTCATATCGGTGTTGACAGTACTCTTGAGGGCTCTCTTCTTAAAAAGCCTGTTGATGTTGAAGAATACGGTGCTGTTGCATTTGTTCTTGATGTTGACCAGTTCAGAAAGTTATAATTATGAAATTAACCAATTTTATCGGCAATGAAAAGGTTGTTGATATGCTATCTTCTCTGCTTGAAAACGGCAGGTTTCCCCACGCACTTATAATTGAAGGGGAGGAGGGTATAGGCAAAAAAACGCTTGCCCGTGACCTTGCCTGCGCTCTCGTTTGCAGGGGCGAGGATAAGCCTTGCGGCGAATGTACTCAGTGCAAAAAAGCAATGAGCGGTATTCATCCCGATATAAGCGAATACATACCGTCGGGCACGGCTAATTCTTTTCATGTCGATACTGTAAGGAATATTATAAGCGACGCTTACATTCAGCCTAATGAAGCGGAATATAAAGTGTATATCCTTGCAAATGCCCATTGTATGAACCAAAACGCTCAAAATGCGCTTCTTAAAATTCTTGAAGAACCGCCTAAATATGTTGTATTTATTTTAACAACCGAGTCTAAAAGTGCTCTTTTGTCAACGGTTCTTTCTCGAAGTGTTTGTGTCACTCTTGAGGGGGTTGATATCGAGCGTGCAAGTTCGTATATTACTTCTCACAGCGATGTTGATTATGAAAGTGCAAAAAAAACAGTGGCAACTTTTAACGGTAATATAGGTAAAGCGCTTTCAAGTTTGCAGGATGATAAAACGAGTGAACTTGTGAGTATCTGCAATAATCTCTGTTCTGCCGTTGCTTCAAATGATGAGTATAAAATGCTTACTGTTTTGTCTGCTTTTCAAAAGGATAGGCAGGGGATTGTTTTTGCCTGTGATTTGCTGAAAAATATTTTTCGTGACGCTCTTTTTGCAGGGGATGAGTGCGAATATGTTTCGGGTCAGTTGAGCAGTGCAAAGCTGCTTAAATCGAGCGTGCCCCGTCAAAATCTTGTTAAACTTATGAATTGCTGCGACGAAATAAAATCTATGGCTCTTTTCAATGCGAATAATGCATTGTTAATTACAAAATTCTGCTATTCACTTACTCGTGCTCTTGGCAGATAACGGAGGAAATATATGACAAAAGTTGTTGGTGTCCGCTTTAGCGACACAGGCAAAACTTATTACTTTGACCCCAAAGAATTTCAAATAAAAAACGGTCAGGAAGTTATAGTTGAAACCGCCAACGGTCTTGAATTCGGTAAGGCTTGCGGCGGCGTTAAGGATGTTGACGACAGCGAGGTTGTAAGTCCGCTTAAACCTGTTGTTCGTATCGCAACCGATGATGACCGCAATAAGGTTAAAGAAAATAAAATTAAAGAAAAAGAAGCTTTTGACATCTGCAATGAAAAGATTGCTAAGCATAAGCTTGAAATGAATCTTACAAATGCCGAATACTCGTTTGACTGCTCAAAGGTTATCTTTTATTTCACTGCCGACGGCAGAATAGATTTCAGAGAGCTTGTTAAGGACTTGGCTTCTACTTTAAGGACAAGAATCGAACTTCGCCAAATCGGTGTCAGGGATGAAAGCAAAATGCTCGGCGGTCTTGGTATCTGCGGCAGACCTTTCTGCTGTTCAACTTTCCTTGACGGCTTCCATTCTGTAACTATCAAAATGGCTAAGGACCAGGGTCTTTCGCTTGCACCCGGCAAAATCAGCGGTACTTGCGGCAGGCTTATGTGTTGCTTAAAGTATGAGCAAAACTCTTATGAGTATTTACATAAGATTACACCTAAAATCGGCACTGTAGTCGATTGCAGACACGGTAGGGGAACTGTTGTTGACGCTGCTCTTTTAACCGGTGAGTTAAAGATTAGGCTTGACGATAATCCTGAGGGCTTGCCTGTCAGTGTTAACCGTGGCGAAGTAAGAATAGTTAGTCAAAACAAACCAAAAATGAACAAAAATTAATATATTAATTGTACAATATTACTTGATTTTTAATGTAATAGCTGTTATATTATCATTAAAGTATGGTGTAGGAGGTGTTATGTAATGGCATACGCTATTTCAGACGATTGTATTTCATGCGGTGCTTGCGCTGCAGAATGTCCTGTAGGTGCTATTTCAGAGGGTGACGGCAAGTTCGAGATTGATGCAGATGTTTGCATCGAATGTGGTGCTTGTGAAGCTACCTGTCCTGTAGGTGCTCCTGCTCAGGCATAATTTAAAACATACTTAAATTAAAACACGGTGTTTGTTTCCAAACACCGTGTTTTGTTATTGGTCTTCAGCAAAGAAATAAACCCCCGGTTCAACCGGGGGAATAAAAACGCTTTAGTAAAAATAAAAAAGCCGAGCTTTAAGCAAG
>OIYY01001621.1_pt1 | contig 11227 bp, 8 predicted proteins | sample 1588341 | NCBI WGS metagenome assembly OIYY01 (sample SAMN03283287) | human gut metagenome | biome: human-associated habitat; material: feces | host: Homo sapiens | place: Peru | collected 2012
ATAAAACCGGGCTTTGTTGAATGGGAGAGGTTTTTTCCCCTCATCCGTCACGCCTGACGGCGTGCCACCTTCCCCGTAGGGGAAGGCAACCTCCGGCGGGGGCTGCCTCCGGCGGGGGATTCCTACCGGCGGGGGCGTTCTCTTACCTTCCCCTGGGGGAAGGTGGCCGCCTCAGCGGCCGGAAGAGGGGCGGTACCAGGTCGGACCCCTGTACCGCCCCACACCCGTCACGCCTGCGGCGTGCCACCCTCTCCCAGGAGAGGGCTTAACTTTAATTGAAGCTGCTCTGGTCGTATGTGATGACGGGGTAGTACCGCAGGCCCCCCTCTTGGTTCAGCTCCTCCTCCAGGAGGTTCTGGATCTTTTCCTCCTGGCCCCGGAGGTCTGTGGGCAGGACAATGTCAAAGATCAGGTTCACGTGGCCCTTTCCCGGCACCATGCGGAAATCGTGGACCCCCAGGCGCAGGTCCACCTTGTGCAGGATCTGCTCCACCCGGACGTGCATCCGGTCCAGCTCCGGGTCGTCGGTGACCACAGGGTCATAGTGGATCACCAGGTGGACCCCGTGGCTCTTCAGGCACTCCCGCTCCAGGTCATCGATGATCTCGTGGCACTCCATAGGATCCTCCCGGCGGTCCATCTCCACATGGATGCTGGCAAAGCGCTGGCCGGGGCCGTAGTCGTGGACCATCAGATCGTGGAAGCCCAGGACCTTGGGGTTCTCCCGGAGCTTATCCACGATCTTCTCCCGAAGCTCCGGATCCGCCCCCTCTCCCAGCAGGGGGGAGACGGTATCCTTTGCCAGGCCCACGCCGCTCCACAGGATGAACAGGGCCACAGCCAGGCCCATGAAGCCATCCACCTTCAGCCCTGTGGCAAGCTCGATGAGGGAGGCGGCCAGAACGGCGGCGGTGGTGATCACATCGTTCCGGCTGTCGGCGGCGGTGGCCTCCAGGGTCTCCGAGTGGATCTTCTGGCCCAAGGTATGGTTAAACGCGGACATCCAGAATTTCACCAGGATAGAAACCACCAGGACAAGGGCCGGGACCAGGCCGAAGCGAATGGCCTGGGGGTGGAAGATTTTCTCCAGAGAGCTTTTGCCCAGCTCCACGCCGATGACCAGGATCAGGGCGGACACCGCCAGCCCTGCCAGGTACTCGTACCGGGCGTGACCGTAGGGATGGTCATCATCTGCCGGCCGGGAGCCCAGCCAGAAGCCCAGCATGGTCACCACGGAGCTGGTGGCATCGGAGAGGTTATTCAGGGCATCCGCCGTAATGGACACGGAGGCCGTCATAATGCCAACCAGCAGCTTGCCGAGGAACAGCAACAAGTTGCAGACAATGCCTGTCATCCCCGCCAGAACACCGACACGGGAGCGGACCCTGGGACTTTCCAGGTCCTCGGAATTTTTCACAAATGTGCGAAGCAACCAGTTTGTCATGGCTAATGACCTCCTAAATACGCCGAAACCCCCAAAACCGGAAAGGTTTTGGGGATTTTCTTTGGGTTTATTATAAGGCATGGGATTTGAAAAAGCAAGGGGTTTTTTGAAAAAAATCCCCTGCCCTCTCCTGCTGGAGAGGGTGCCGCCCCACACCCGTCCCGGGCTACGCCCGGTCCACCCTCTCCCAGGAGAGGGTTTTTAGCATTTCCTCGACCTGTATGAACCGTTCCGTCTGCTCTTCTCCGGGGACGCCCTTGCTCTGCATATCCGCCCTTTGGAGGGCCAGGAGCTGGGTGACCGCATCCATCCCCTGGCGCTCCACCAGCTGGCGGAGCCGGGCCTCATCGGGAGAGAGCCGGGCCATGTGCATGGTCACCAGGAAGTCCACCCGGCTGATCTGTTCTTCCGGGGCTCCCATCTCCCTGAGAATGGTCTGGGCCATGGGGCCGCCCAGGGGGGCGTGGCCCTTGAAGTGGCCCCGGCCATCTTCGTCCAGGGTAAAGGCCACGGGCTTGCCGATGTCGTGCAGCAGGGCCGCCCAGCGGAGGGTCAGGTCCCCGGGGACCAGGCTCACCACATGGGCCACATGGGTATAGAGGTCGTAGCGGTGGTGGGGAGATCGTTGGTCAAAGCCCAGGCTGGGCCGGAGCTGGGGAACCAGGGCGCAGAGGGTCTTCCGGTATTCCAGCAGCTCCTCCAGGGTGACGGTGGGAAGAATGCCGCAGAGGATCCGGTAGCGCTCCTTGGGGGTCAGGGCAGAGAGGTCCTTTCCCCTCAGGCCAGACAGGGCGCTCATGCTTTCCCCTCCGGGGCGGTGGCCAGAGCTTCCGTCATAAGGCCAAAGGTGGCATAGGTGTAGAAATAGTTGACTTCCGTGCCCACGCTGGCGGCAAAGCACAGATAGCAGCCCAGGAAAGCGAACCGAAGCCGCCAGATTTTACTGCCCAGTCCCGCCTCCAGGGCGGTCTGTTGGTAGAAAAAGGCCGTCAGGCACAGGCTGCCCAGGAGGGCAAAGATGTAGTCCTGGATCTGGGGATCCCGGCTCCAGACCTGGTAGGAGGCCACCAGCCGCAAAATCATACAGACGCAAAGCCCGGCAGAGAGACCGAAGACCGGCTTCTTCTTCCGGATCGCAAAATAAACCGTAGCCGCCGCCAGAACTGCCCCGGCAGCCTGGGACACAATCAGCAGGTGCTTCAGGGCCCCAGCGGAAGACAGACTCTGAGGCCACAGCATAGCCGTGGCAAACCAGGTGTAGGGAATCACATGGCTGGGCCGGGTCTTCTCCGGCTCCTGAATGAGGAAGCACAGCACCACCGCCGCCAGAGTCAGCACAGCCAAGTAGATGGCCTCCGGCCGGCCGGGGGTCAGCAGGCCCCTCTCGTCCATACCGGCCTGGTACAGGCCGTTCCGGGAAAGGGCGGCCAAGGTTCCCAGAATGGGGGCGGCGACGAGCAGATTGGTTTTCTTCATGGTGGAGACCTCCTTTACATAACACACCACGCGGCGATAGCTGCCACAATTGCCGCCAGAACCGGCTGATGCAGCAGATAGATCATGAGGCTATGTCTCCCCAGCCACCGGAAGAGACCCAGAGGCGGGGTTTCCCTGGGAAACAGGCTCTTCCTCCCGGCGTAGGCTCTTTTTCCCACCACCGCCCCCAGGAGGAAATACCCAAAATTGGGAAGCAGTGGGAAATAGTCTGAGGAGGTGAAGCCATAGGGGGCAAAGCCCAGGGGGGTCAGGAACCAGAAGGGGAAAGCCTGGGTCCGGAGATACCACCCGGCGATCATCATGGCCAAGCCCAGGGCCACCAGCCCCCAGTCCGGGCACCGGCGGAAGAGGGGCCAGAGCATCATGCACAGCCCTAAGCATTGGAGGACCCCCATGTAGATGATGATCCCCTTCCCGGCAAAGCCCAGAAGGTACATACCTAAGGTCACACCGGTGCAGAGAAATCCGCAGAGGAACACCTGGGCCCCCCGCTTCACTGGATGGCTGCCCAGGGTGACGCTGATGCCGGAAATCAGGAAAAACACGGCACCGTAGTTATTTTTGAAAAACAGATACCAGGCCGGCTGCTGCCAGTTCCAGACACCGAACAGGTCCACCAGGTCGTAAACAAAGTGGATGCCCATCATGCCCAGCAGTGCCAGCCCCCGCAGAGCATCCAGCTCCCAGATCCGCTTGCTCATTGGTTGACGGGGGCGGCGGCGTTGGCCTCCTCCTCCAGCACCCGGTAGGCCACCTTGCCCACCAGAGTTTTCGGCAGCTCCTTGCGGAACTCGATCTCCCTGGGCATGGCGTACTTGGCAATGCGGCCGGAGCAGTAGTCCAGGATCTCCTGTTTCAGGGCCTCGGAGGGCTCTACCCCGGGCATAGGCACCACATAGGCCTTCACCCGCTGGACCCGGTAGGGGTCCTTCACGCCGATGACGCAGCTGATGAGCACCTTATCGTTGGCATCGATGATGTTTTCCAGCTGGGAGGGATAGACATTGTAGCCGGAGGTAATGATCATCCGCTTGATGCGCTGGCGGAAGTAGACGAAGCCGTCCTGGTCCATGTGGCCTAGGTCTCCGGTGTGGAGCCAGATCCGGCCATCGTAATGGCGGCGCAGGGTATTGGCCGTCTCATAGGGGTTGTCCATATAGCCCAGCATGACCGTAGGGCCGGAGATGCAGATCTCACCCTCGATGTTGGGGCCCACCTCGTTGGTGGTGCCGGGCTCTACGATCTTATAGTATGTATCCGGGAAGGGCACGCCGATGGAGCCCTGCCGGGCATAGTCCTTGGGGGTCAGGCAGGAGGCGGTGACGCACTCGGTGGTGCCGTAGCCCTCCCGAATCTGTTCGGAGCAGTTGTGCTCCCGCAGGAAAGCGTCCACCTTCTTCTTCAGCTCCGGGCTCAGGCTGTCGCCGCCGGAGAAGATGCCCTTCAGGAAGCTCAGGTCCGCCCCCTCCAGGTCCTCCGTCCGCAGCAGCGCCTCAAAGAGGGTAGGCACGCCGGGGATCAGGTTGGGCTTCTGCTTCACCAGGGTCTCGGCATAGGTCTTCACATTAAACTGGGGGATGAGGATGCAGGTTGCGCCGTTGATCAGAGGCAAGTGAATGCCGATGCCCAGGCCAAAGCCATGGAATACGGGCATCACGGAGAGCATCTTCATATTGGAGATCTCCTCCAGGGTAAAGCCGGAGGCGGCAGAGGTCTGCAATGCCAGGGCGTTGAAGTTCAGGTTGGAGAGCATGATACCCTTGGTGGTGCCGGTGGTGCCGCCGGAATAGAGGATGGCACCGCACGCATCATAACGGTTGGAAACGGGAGGCAGGGTCACGCCCTTGCCGGATCGGACCATGTCGTACCACAGTGTATAGCCGGTCTTCGGCAGCTTCTTCACCGCCCGGGCGGCCTTGGTCATGGGGTAGAGCACATTCAGGGGGATGGGCAGCTCATCGGCGACCTTGGCAATGAGGATGGTGGTGGGGTTTTTCAGCTGGGGCTGAATGGAGGCCACTTTTTCATAGAACTGGTCCAGGGTCAGAATGGCCTTGCTCTGGGAGAAGTTCAGATAGAAGGCGATCTCCTGGGCGGCGGACAGGGGGTGAATCATATTGGGAATGGCCCCAATCCGGTTCAGGGCATAGAAGCAGTCCAGAGCCTGGGGGGTATTGGCCATGCAGATGGTCACCTTGTCGCCCTTGCGGATGCCCATTTTGTACAGGCCCTTGGCCGCGGCGTGGATGCGCTTCATGAACTCCGTATAGGAGGTCTTCTTGCCCATGAAGATATAGGCCGTGTGGTCCGGATACTTTTTGGCGGCAGCGGCCACCATTTCATACATGGTCTTGTGGGGATACTCCAGAGAAGCCGGGGTATTGCCATAATATTTCAACCAGGGTGCGGATGCGGATAAACCCATTGTATGTAGTTCCTTTCTGTTTTGCATGGATAGGCCCAGTATATCATGTTTCCCGTTGGATTTCTACCCTTTGGAGGAAAAAATCTACCGCAAAGAGAACCCCGCCGGAGGATTTCTCCTTGTAAACCCAGACAAATGGGAGTATAATGATTGGAATCAAAGGGATAAAAAGCTTCCCCTCCGGGGCAATCTTGTCACCCTGAAACAAATTTTCAGGTTAACGGCATTGCCCCCAGGGGAAGCCATTCTCCACCCGCTCATTTCAGGAGGAATTCACCATGCTTTTAGGTTCCATGACCGTTCTTGCCGCAATTTTCGCGGTGCTCACCTGCGCCCTGGGGCACTTTTCCGGGGCCGCCATTGTTTTCGGCACCCTGGGGTGCTTTGTGGGGTACTGGCTTGGCCTGTTTGCAATCGCCTTTGCGGTGCTGTGGGTCTCCTGCGCCACGGTGGACATTTCCAAGCCCCAGGAGCAGGATTCCAAATACTTCCGCCGCCTGACGAAGCTCTATATTCCTGCCGTCATGTCCTTACTGCGAATGGACGTTCAGATGGAGGGGGCGGAAAAGCTTCCCAAGGATGGCCGGTTCCTGCTCATCTGCAACCATCTGTACATCTTAGACCCCGTGCTGCTGCTTGGCAGCTTCCCGGAAGCCCAGCTGGCCTTCATCTCCAAGCGGGAGAATGCGGATATGTTCCTCATCGGCAAAATCATGCACAGGCTGATGTGCCAGTTGATCAACCGGGAGAATGACCGGGAGGCCCTGAAAACCATCCTCAAGTGCATCCAAATGATTCGCGAAGATCAGGTCAGCGTTGCCGTCTTCCCCGAGGGCTACACCAGCCGGGACGGCAAGCTCCACCACTTCCGCTCCGGCGTCTTCAAAATCGCCACCAAAACCCAGGTGCCCATTGTCATGTGCACCGTAAAGAACACCCAAAATATCTTCCATAACGTCAAGCGTCTGAAAAAAACCGTTGTCCCCCTGCACGTGGTGGGCGTCATCCAGCCCGAAAGCTACTCCGGCCGCACCGCCGTGGACATCGCCCAGGAGGCCTACGACAGGATGCTCGCCGACCTGGGGCCGGACTTTGCCCTGCCGGAAGAGGGATAATAGAAGCCGCTGTTAGAAAACAAGTTGTCATTGCGAACCAGTGACATGCTTTTCCAACAGCGGCTTTTCGATTTTCCTCTATCTTATTTTCCTTTTCCGTGATATAATGGGCGCAGTATCCAAAAACAGAAAAGGAGAACCAAATGCAGACAGAATTGCTGCGGCTGAGAACCGCGAATATCGGGCAGACCTGCGCCGGCTTCCGGCTGGTGAAAAAGGAATATGTGCCCTCCAAGCACGCCGATCTCTATACCCTGCGCCACGAGAAGACCCAGGCAGAGCTCCTGTATTTTGACCGGGCGGACGAGAACAAGACCTTCGCCATTGCCTTCAAGACCCTGCCGGAGGACGACACCGGCGTTTTCCACATTCTCGAGCACAGCGTGCTCAACGGCTCCAGGCGCTTCCCTGTCCGGGAGCCCTTCGTGAATCTGCTGCAAAGCTCCATGCAGACCTTCCTGAACGCCATGACCTACCCGGACAAGACGGTGTACCCCGTAAGCAGCCGCAACGACCGGGATTTCCACAACCTGATGGAGGTCTACCTGGACGCGGTGTTCTGCCCCGCCATCTACGAAAAGCCCCAGATCTTCATGCAGGAGGGCTGGCACTACGAATTCGACAGCGAGGATGCCCAGCCCTACTACAACGGCGTTGTGTACAGCGAGATGAAGGGCGCGTTTTCCAACGTGGATGAGCTGATGGAGACGGAATCCATGCGGCTGCTGTTCCCGGACAACTGCTATGGCTTCGTCAGCGGCGGCCACCCGGAGAGCATCCCCAAGCTGACCTACGAGCAGTTCATTGCCGGCCACAGGCGGTTCTATCACCCCTCCAATTCCCGGATTTTCCTGGACGGCAAAATGGACATCGACGAAATTCTGCACTACATAGACGCAGAATACCTGAGCAAATACGACTACCGCGCCCCGGACTTTGATTTTCTGGTCCAGCAGCCCACAGCCGCGGAAAAAACCGTCTCCTACTGCGTCAAGCCCGGAGAGGACGCCAAGGCCCACTTGGTCTTCTCCAAGGTGCTGTGCCGCCACGATGAGCCGGAAAAGGTCATTGCCGCCAAGGTGCTGGCAAAATACCTGACGGGCTCCAACGAGGCTCCCTTGAAGCGGGCCTTCCTGGAAAAGGGCCTGTGCCAGGACGTTTCCCTGTCTGTGACCGATGGCATTTTCCAGCCCTTTGTCACACTGAGCATCCGCAACACCCGGCAGGAGCAATTCGCCGAGGCCGGGAAGTGCCTCAGCGACACCGTCCGGGAGATTCTCGCCAGGGGTCTGGACAAGGAAGCCCTGCTGGCGGAATTGGAGCGGATGGCCTTCTCCAGCCGGGAGATTGAGGAGCCCTACGGCCTGATCCTGGGTCTGACGGCCCTGGACGGCTGGCTCTACGGCGACGACCCCCTGACCTATATCGAAACCGCCGGAATTTACGACGCGCTGCGCCGGAAGGTGGACGGCAGCTACTTTGCAGACCTGCTGGCGGAGCTGCTGGGCGACACGGCAAAGCTCTGCAAAGTCCGTCTGCTGCCCTCTGAGACCAAGGCCCAGGAGGACCAGGCCGCCGAGCAGGCCCGCCTGGAAGCCGACATTGCCCACTGGGACGCTGCCGCCCGGGAGAAGGCCTATGCGGCATTTAAAGCCATGGGCGACTGGCAGAAAGCTCCGGATTCCCCCGAGGCCCTGGCCACTCTGCCCACGCTGTCCCTTTCCGATGTGGCCGAGGATGTGCCCGAAACCCCGGTGAAGCTGGAAAAAGATGGGCTTTTGCAGGTGCAGACCGAATCCAACGGCATTACGTACCTGAAGCTCTTCTTCGATGTGTCCGATCTGGATTTGGAGCAGCTGCGGCTGCTGAATGTGCTCTCCGACTGCTTCGGCAAGCTGCACACGGCCCGCACCTCTGCCCAGGACCTGCAAACCCGCATTAAGGCCAACCTGGGCCACCTGTCCGCAGGAATCGAGCGCATGGCCCCGCCGAAGCAGCTGGATGTGTGCAAGCCCTATCTGGTGGTCTCTGCCGCCATGCTGGAGGAGAACGCTCCCAAGGCCCTGGCCCTGCTGACCGAACTGCTGACCGAAACACGCTATGACGAGGCAGACCGCATTGCCGAGATCATCGACCAGGGCAGCTACTATTACAAGCAGGCCCTGGTCAACAGCGGCCACATGTTCGCCATCTACAAGGCCATGGCCCCCTTCTCCAAGGACACCGCCCTGCGGGAGTTCCTGGAGGGCGAGAGTTATGTAACCTGGCTGGATGCCCTGTCCCGGCGCTTCCGGGACAGCGCCCTGTGCGATGCGCTGTCCGCCCTGGCGAAAAAGGCCTTTGCCGGAAACCGGCTCTTCACCGCCTACACGGGCAGGCTCGACCGCGGCCTGGTGGATACCCTCCGCGCCGCCCTGCTGGAGAGCCCTGTTGGGGCTCCCGCCCAGGTTCCCGCCTTTGAGAAAAAGCCCGCCGCCATTGAGATCGCCTCCGATGTGGGCTACAGCGCCCTGGGCGCCAACCTCTATGCCATCGGCAGCGGCTACACCGGCAGCGTTTCCGTACTGGCCTCGCTGATGACCTATGGCTACCTGTGGAACGCCGTCCGGGTTCGGGGCGGCGCCTACGGCACGGGCATGAAGGCCGGGTCTGACGGCAGCGTCTGCTGCTACTCCTACCGTGACCCCAACCTGCCCGGAACCAGAGCCGCCTTCGCCGCCATGGCAGACTTCCTGGAGGACTGGCTGAAGCAGGGCGAGGACCTGGAGAGCACCGTCATCGGCACCGTCAACACCACCGATCCTCTGGTAGGCCCCTCCACCGCCCTGTCGCTGGAATGCAGCCGCTACCTGCGGGGCGTTTCCCATGCCGACATTCTGCGCATCCGCCGCGAGCTTCTGCACACCACCCGGGAAGACCTGGAAGGGCTTGTAACAATGCTGCGCACCTTCCAGGACAGCGCCGTCTTCTGCGCCGTGGGCAACCGGGACGCCATTGCGTTTGTGAAGGAATAAAATAAGCGTAAAAAGCCCCCAATACTGGGTAAAATCCCGGTATTGGGGGTTCTTTTGCTGCAATACCATCCAGTCTAAGGCCAATTTGCCCATTTTTCGCAGGCCAATGACTAGGGAACTTTTTAATAAAAATATTCCAAAAATGTTCCCTAGTTCAAAAGGTTTTCACACAGCTTTCTTTCATGAAGGCAAGGATGTCATCACTTCTGTCCTCGTAAAAGGCCACAAGAAGCCGCTTAAATTCCGGTACCTCTTTTTCCGGGATAATCAGCATTCCCCCACCCTGTGAGATGAGATAATGATTTGCAAAGATGACAGAAGCACGTTTATTTCCGTCGGTGAATATCTGGGCTTTCATGCAGTAAAGGCAAAGCTGAATCGCCTTTTCGTCGGGAGGCAGCTCTCGTTTCAGAATGTCCTCCAGGTGCTCTTTGATTACCGTTTCTATCGGCAACGGCGGAACATAGCTGGAACCGCCAATCGTCACAGGAACCCCCCGAATTCTGCCGCCGTCCTGAAAGAAGCCTTCATTCACCAGCTTTGCAATGTGGCACAGAATCGAATAGTCACTGGGGTAGGTGATCACATCCCGGTCAAGAATAAACTCCCAGGCGTGTTTCAGATTTAGTATTTTCTGCACATCCGTTGCGGTCATGCCGTTGACGATGCCATTATCAATAATATTCTCTGTTTGCGGAAAGCTGGTTGCCACACCTTCCAAAATTGCCTGATCGTAGATATTGGACTTCATGTTGGCCCGGGCAAAATCAAGATTCAACTGCACACGGGGTGAAATCTCCTGATCTGTATACCCCAGCTGCGCCAATTCTTTGTCCAGCCGCCGAATATTTTTCCGATATTCCTTTGCATCGCGGGCATTGCGAAGCAGCAGCTGATACAGAGTGTCAGAATATACGTCCACATAGGTTGAACTGAGTCTCGACCCAATGCGCTTGCGAATATACAGATATTTGTTGCTGCCATCTTCTTTGATTTCCGGAGACCCATCGTATGGCAATAAATTCAGCCGTGCCTGATAGTCAGCCTTTTGATGCAGCAGCTCTTGAATCTGGGGATAGTTGTTGTTCATGCGGCACCTCCTAGGGAACTTTTATCTATTAAATTATAGCGTAAAGTTCCCTATTTTTCAATCCCCGTTCGCTCGACCTTATCTTTTCTTTTACAGCAACGAAGTTCATTTTACACATTCTCATCAATGGTATGGATCTCCGGGATGACCTCCTCCAGGGCGTCCAGGACGATGCGGGCGGTGTCCAGAGAGGTGAAGGTGTTCACGCCGTTCTGGACCGCGCACTCCCGGATGGCCCGGCCGTCGTCATAGTGCTCCCGGGAGAAGATGGAGCGGGTGTTCAGGATATAGCTGACGAAGCCGGTCCGGATGGAGGTGAGGATCTCATTGCTGCCGTCGCTGAGCTTCCGGCGCACCCGGGTACGGATGCCGTGCTTTTTCAAAAAAGCCGCAGTGCCCTCGGTGGCCTCGATGTTGAAGCCCATCTGATAGAACCGGCGGGCCAGGGGCAGGCCCTCCTCCTTGTCCTCGTCCGCCAGGGTGACGATGACCGTGCCGTATTCCTTCATCTTAATGCCGGAGGCCTGCAGGGCCTTATAGAGCGCCCGGTTCAGCTTCCGGTCGTAGCCGATGGCCTCGCCGGTGGACTTCATCTCCGGGGACAGGTAGGTATCCATGCCCCCCAGCTTGGCAAAGGAGAAG
>OIYY01001625.1_pt1 | contig 11224 bp, 9 predicted proteins | sample 1588341 | NCBI WGS metagenome assembly OIYY01 (sample SAMN03283287) | human gut metagenome | biome: human-associated habitat; material: feces | host: Homo sapiens | place: Peru | collected 2012
GAGGATGATGAAGAATTTAAAAATGCAGTGGATGAATTGTTTGAAGAACTGGAAGCAGAAAATCCGGAACACTTTGCAGTAAGGCAATATCGCAAGTACAAGCTTGCTGCCGGCAAAACTGCGAAGTCGATTTTGATTTCCTGTGGTGCCAGACTTGCACCATTTGACATTCAGGAACTAAGAGAAATCATGTCGTATGACGAAATGGAACTGGATATGATTGGTGATCAGAGAACAGCTATGTTTGTCATCATCAGTGATACCGATGACACATTCAACTTTGTGGTAGCAATCATGTACACCCAGCTCTTTAACTTACTTTGTGATAAAGCGGATGATGAGCATGGAGGCAGGCTTCCTTATCATGTACGGCTGCTTCTTGATGAGTTCAGCAATATCGGACAGATTCCAAAATTCGACAAATTGATTGCTACGATCCGAAGCAGGGAAATCTCCGCTTCTATCATTCTGCAATCGCAGAGCCAACTAAAAGCCATTTACAAGGACGCGGCAGAAATCATACTTGATAATGCCGACAGCACCTTGTTTTTGGGAGGACGTGGGAAAAATGCAAAAGAGATTTCGGATAACTTGGGACGGGAAACAATCGACAGTTTCAATACTTCCGAAAATCGCGGCACGCAGGTTTCTCATGGACTTACTTATCAAAAATTAGGAAAGGAGCTGATGACGCAGGACGAAATCGCAACGATGGACGGCGGAATGTGTATCTTGCAGCTACGCGGTGTGCGTCCGTTCTTCTCCGAAAAATACGATATTACCAAACACCCGAAGTACAAGTACCTTTCCGACTTTGACAAGAAAAATGCCTTTGACATGGAAAAGCACTTGCGCCGCCGTCCTGCAATCGTAAAGCCGGACGAGGTATTTGACTATTACGAAGTTGACGAAGCAGATTTGCAGGAGGATACAGAATGAATAAGCGTATCAGAAAGAAAAAGGCAAAACAGCAGCTAATCCGAGCTATCAGCGGGCTTGTGGAAGCAGCCGAGGAAATGCAGCGGGAACAGGAACGCAGGACAAGACAGGCAGGTATTTCCTATATCAAGTATATCGAAGCTGTCCGGGAACGGCAGTACGGCATTATGCCTGTCTACACACCACTTTTTGAAAAGGAGGGAGCTTAAAGTAAAAATAATAAACACGGGCTACATGGTACGCGCCCCTACTCCTTGCGCGTATCGCGGCAGGAAGCCGCACCCTTACAACTGAATACCGCCGCGCCGCAGAAACATACGCAGCGCGGGGACTTATGACCGCGGCAGTTATGAAAACTGACCGCCGTTTTTTATGCCCTTTTTCGGGCAGCCGCACAGCGGCAGAAAGGAGTTTTTATATGGCATTTTTCAACAGCGCAGTAGGCGTTTTGCAGACACTCGTTATCGCTCTCGGAGCCGGACTTGGCATTTGGGGCGTTATCAACCTCTTGGAGGGCTACGGAAATGACAACCCAGGTGCAAAAAGCCAGGGCATGAAACAGCTTATGGCGGGCGGCGGCGTTGCCCTTATCGGTGGCACCCTTGTACCTCTGCTTTCCGGCCTGTTCGGTTAAGCGGCGGGTATAGCTTATGCAGAGCATACTTGACGCGATTAACGAATGGATAAAGGAAATCCTCATTGGAGCCATTAACGGTAATCTGTCAACTATGTTCGGGGACGTAAACGAAAAAGTCGGAACTATCGCCGCAGAGGTAGGACAAACCCCGCAGGGGTGGAACGCAGGCATATTTTCCATGATACAGGGCTTGTCGGAAAATGTGATTGTACCCATTGCGGGGCTTGTCATTACCTACGTTCTATGCGTGGAGCTTATCAGCATGGTAACGGAAAAGAACAATATGCACGATATTGACACGTTCATGTTCTTCAAGTGGTTTTTCAAGGCGTGGGTAGCAGTGTATCTCGTTACCCACACCTTTACTATCACTATGGCGGTGTTCGATATGGCGCAGCACGTTGTTTCCGGCGCGGCGGGCGTGATCGGCGGCGATACGAATATCGACGTTGACGCCGCCCTCTCGTCCATGCAAGCCGGACTTGACGCTATGGAAATCCCCGAACTGTTACTGCTCGTTATGGAAACAAGCCTTGTGAGCCTTTGCATGAAAATCATGTCGGTGCTTATCACGGTTATCCTGTACGGCAGAATGATAGAAATTTACCTTTACTGTTCGGTATCGCCTATCCCGTTTGCAACTATGACTAACAGAGAGTGGGGACAGATAGGCAACAACTACTTAAAAGCCCTGTTCGCCCTCGGTTTTCAAGGCTTCCTCATAATGATATGTGTCGGCATTTATGCGGTTTTGGTTGGCAGCATGATTGTAGCGGACAACCTGCACAGCGCGATTTTCTCCCTTGCAGCCTACACCGTGATTTTGTGCTTCTCCCTATTCAAAACAGGCGCACTTGCGAAGTCAATCTTTAATGCCTCGTAAAAAATAAGACCGAAAGGAGGTTTTCACTTGGCGTATGTACCCGTACCCAAAGACTTATCAAAAATCAAAACGAAAGTCGCTTTTAATCTGACAAAGCGGCAGATTGTATGTTTTGCGGCAGCCCTCGCTATGGGACTACCGCTTTTCTTTTTGCTCAAAGACAGCGCGGGAACAAGCATGGCGGCATTTGCAATGATTGTCGTTATGCTTCCCTGCTTCCTCTTGGCAATGTATGAAAAACACGGGCAGCCCCTTGAAGTCGTGATAAAGAACGTCATTCAGACAAAGTTTATCCGACCAAAGGAACGCCCCTATCAGACGCAAAATTTTTATGCCGTCATAGAAAAACAACGAAAACTGGAAAAGGAGGTATCGGCTATTGTCAATGGCAGAACGAAAAACACAAAGCTGCGCGGTAAAAAATCCCGTGAAGCGTAAGCTGACCCGCGCAGAAAAGAAAGAAATCGCCGCCGTGATACAGGCGGCAAAGGGCGACGGGAAGCCCCACACCGCACAGCAGACCATTCCCTACTTACAGATGTACCCGGACGGGATTTGCAGGGTAACGGAAAAGAAATACTCGAAAAGCCTTGTCTTTGAGGACATCAACTATCAGCTTGCACAGGCAGATGATAAGACCGCCATTTTTGAAAACTGGTGCGATTTTCTCAACTACTTTGACGCTTCCGTTTCGGTGCAGCTCTCTTTCATCAATCAAGGCGCAAGAAAGGAAAAGGCACAGGCGGCTATCGAAATTCCGGCGCAGGACGACGCTTTTAACTCTATCCGCAAGGAGTACGCGGATATGCTGAAAAATCAGCTTGAAAAAGGCAACAACGGACTGGAAAAGTGCAAGTACATTACCTTTTCCATTGAAGCGGACAATCTCGCAGCCGCAAAAGCCCGCCTTTCCCGTATCGAAACCGACGTACTCAATAATTTTAAGGTGCTTGGCGTAACAGCCCGCCCCATGAACGGACAGGAACGCTTGAACGTACTGCATGGGATTTTCCACCCGGAGGGCGAGCCGTTCCGCTTCTCTTGGGACTGGCTTGTACCGTCGGGGCTTTCTACAAAGGACTTTATCGCCCCGTCCTCGTTCCGTTTTGGCGACGGGTGCACGTTCCGCATGGGGCGAAAACTCGGTGCGGTATCGTTCCTTGAAATCCTTGCGCCGGAGCTGAATGACCGTATGCTTTCGGACATTCTCGACCTTGAAAACGGGATTATCGTCAATCTTCATGTAAAGAGTATCGACCAGAGTGAAGCAATCAAAACTATTAAGCGCAAGATTACCGACCTCGACAAGATGAAGATTGAGGAACAGAAAAAAGCGGTACGCAGCGGGTATGACATGGATATAATTCCGTCCGACCTTGCTACTTTCGGCAGCGAAGCAAAAAATCTGTTGCAGGATTTACAGAGCCGCAACGAGCGAATGTTTCTGCTGACGTTCCTTGTGGTAAACATGGCAGACACAAAACGGAAACTGGATAATGACGTATTTGCTACGGCGGGCTTTGCACAGAAAAACAACTGCGCTCTGACCCGCCTTGACTATTTGCAGGAAGCGGGTTTTATGTCCTCTATCCCTCTTGGAGAGAACCTTATCCACATTCAAAGAGGGCTTACCACATCAAGCACTGCTATTTTTATTCCCTTTATCACGCAAGAGCTTTTCCAAAAGGGCGCAGCCCTTTACTACGGGCTGAACGCATTAAGCAATAACATGATACTCTGCGACCGCAAGCAACTGAAAAACCCCAACGGGCTTATCCTCGGAACACCGGGAAGCGGTAAATCCTTTGCGGCAAAACGGGAAATGACAAACGCCTTTCTCATCACCGACGACGATATTATTATCTGCGACCCGGAAGCAGAATATTTTTCCCTTGTGCAGCGATTGGGCGGGCAAGTGATACGCCTGTCACCTGCCGGAAAAGGCATGGACGGCAAGCCCCAGTATGTGAACCCTATGGATATTAACCTCAATTACTCCGAGGACGACAACCCGCTTGCCTTGAAATCCGACTTTATCCTTTCCCTCTGCGAGCTTGTTATCGGCGGCAAAGAGGGCTTGCAGCCCGTGGAAAAGACCGTCATTGACCGCGCCGTTAGGAATGTGTACCGACCTTTCCTTGCAGACCCCGACCCGGAGAAAATGCCTATCTTGGGCGACCTTTACGACGAGCTGTTAAGACAGCCGGAGCCGGAAGCTGCCCGTATTGCGGCGGCATTGGAGCTTTATGTTTCGGGAAGTCTGAACGTCTTTAACCACAGAACGAATGTAGAGCTTTCTAACCGCCTTGTCTGCTTTGATATTAAGCAGCTTGGAAAGCAGCTCAAAAAGTTAGGTATGCTCATTGTGCAAGACCAGGTGTGGAACCGCGTTACCGTCAACCGCGCCGAGAAAAAAGCAACCCGTTACTATATGGACGAGTTTCATTTGCTTTTGAAAGAGGAACAGACCGCAGCCTATTCCGTGGAGATTTGGAAGCGTTTTCGTAAATGGGGCGGCATACCGACGGCAATCACACAGAACGTCAAAGACCTTTTATCAAGCCGCGAAGTCGAGAATATCTTTGAAAATTCTGATTTTGTCCTCATGCTCAATCAGGCACAGGGCGACCGGGCTATCCTTGCAAAGCAGCTTAATATCTCCCCACAGCAGATGAAGTATGTGACCCACACCGAAGCGGGCGAGGGACTTATCTTTTACGGAAATGTGGTGCTGCCGTTCATTGACCGCTTCCCGACGGACACAGAGCTTTACCGTCTGCTTACGACAAAGCCAGAGGAGGTTGGTAACGCATGAAGCAATTAACACATTTCAGTTTATTTACGGGCATTGGCGGAATTGACCTTGCGGCGGAAGCGGCGGGATTTTCCACCGTCTGCCAGTGTGAATGGGCGGACTACCCAAACGCCGTACTGGAAAAGCACTGGCCGCTGACGCCCCGTTTTCAAGACATAACCACAGTAACAAAGGAGGCATTTATTGAAAAAACAGGACAAAAAAACATTACCCTCATATCCGGCGGTTTCCCCTGCCAGCCTTTTTCCTCTGTCGGACCAAAGCGGGGATTTGAGGACGCCCGCTATCTCTGGCCGGAAATGTGCCGCGTCATTAAAGAACTGCGCCCCCATTGGGTGCTTGGCGAAAATGTTGCTAACTTCATCAATATGGGGCTCCACAAAACGCTCTTTGACTTGGAACAGGCGGGATATGCAGTTTGGACATTCGTACTTCCTGCTTGTGCCGTCGGCGCATGGCATGAACGCAAGCGGACTTTTATCGTGGGGGTTGATATTTCCCACGCCCCTTGCTTCCGACACCGGGACACGGCCGCGTGTATCACGGGTAATCGTTTCCCCAAACGGAGCATTCCGCAGGAGGAAAAAGAACGGCAGCTATTGGACGGTACACCTATCAGAAGCGGTCTACTATTTGGAACAGGGGGCGGAGGAAAGCCTGCGTTTCAACCCGGAATGGGTGGAGTGGCTCATGGGCTTCCCTCGGAAGTGGACGGAAATTTCCTCTGGGGAATAGAACCCACAGATATTCCACGGCTCGATAAAGACAAGAAAGACCGTAGCAAACGGTTGAAATGTCTTGGGAATGCCGTTGTGCCGGCACAGGTATATCCTATCCTGCGGTATATCGCAGATATTGAACTTGGACGCTGCCGGGAATGGTGCGTCTTTTCGGAGAAAGGAGGTGCAAAAACATAAAACAATACAAACCCCGTGATAAAATCACGCAGAAAATGACCCGCGACGGGCTTGTAGAAGTAAACGAAACACAGCAGACCGCCGAACGTATCAGCAAGCGGACGCAGGACGCAGATTTACAGAAATCCCCGGAGCAACAGACAGCACAGGACGCAGCGGCACAGCTTAACCCGGTATCTGATACAATCCCGCTTCCCCACGCGCCGGGGGCTACACCAAAAGCAGACACGGGCAAAACGGAACGCATCATGGAGCATATCGACGCCGCCCATACCCGCAAAGTGTCTAAAAAAGCGGTACGCAGGGCACAGGCAGAAGCCGAAGCCGGGACGAAATCTTCCCGGCTGCAATTTACCGACGAGGAACGCGCTGCCCCGGAGCTTGAAAAGCATATCAAGAAATCCGATAAAGCCGCCGACCGCTTGGATAAGGCAAAGGCAGCTATCCCCAAAGAAAAGAAACTGGTAAAAGAGCGCACCTTTGACGAAACCACCGGGAAAGGCAAGACCCGCCTGCACTTTGAGGAAAAGGACAAGCCGCCCGGATTTAAGGAGAAGCACAACCCGCTATCCCGCCCCACACAGGAAGCCGGGATTTTGGTACATAACAAAATCCATTCTGTCGAAAAGGATAACTCCGGCGTGGAGGGCGCACACAAGAGCGAGGAAGCCGCAGAACAGGGATTGAAGTACGGGGCGCGGAAAATCAAGCAGGGCTACCGCAGCCATAAGCTGAAACCCTACCGGGAAGCGGCAAAGGCAGAAAAAGCGGTTTTTCGGGCAAATGTGGATTTTCAGTATCACAAGACTCTGCATGAGAACCCGCAGCTTACCTCTAACCCCATTTCCCGGTTTTGGCAGAAGCAGAAAATCAAGCGGCAGTATGCAAAGGAAGCCCGCAATACCGCAAAGGGTATAAAGAGCGCGGCAGAGCGTACCCGCAAGGCGGCAGCCAAAGCCGCCGAGAAAACAAAGCAAACCGCAGCATTTGTGGCAAGGCACCCGGCGGGTGTGGCAATCGCTGTCGGGGTGCTGCTGCTCTTTATCATGGTTATGCCCGGGCTGTCCTCTTGTGGGGCAATGTTTTCCGGCACGTTAAACGGCGTGCTTGGAACGTCCTATACGTCCGAGGACAGCGACCTTGTGGAAGTGGAAAACAGCTACGCCGGATTGGAAAACGAGCTGCAAAGCAGGATTGACAATATCGAGCGCGACAATCCGGGCTATGACGAGTACCGCTATGACCTTGAAAATATCGGACATAACCCACATGAATTAGCGTCCTATCTGACCGCAAAATATCAAAGCTACACCCGCGCCGAGGTACAAAGCGAATTACAGCGGATTTTCAATCAGCAATACAAGCTGACGCTGACCGAGGAAGTGGAAATACGCTACCGGGAGGAAGAACGCACCGACACATGGACAGACGAGGACGGCAACGAGCATACGGACACCTACACGGTACAAGTGCCTTATGAGTATTACATCTTAAACGTCAAGCTGACGAACACCCCGTTATCCACGATTGCAGAAAACAATCTGACCCCTGAACAACTGGAAATGTACCGGGTGTACTTGCAGACAAGCGGGAACAAGCCCCTTATCTTTGGCGGCGGCTCTCCCGACACTTCCGCGTCCGAGGATTTAAGCGGCGTGGACTTTGTGAACGGAACGCGCCCCGGCAATACCGCTATCGTTGACCTTGCAAAGCAGCAAGTCGGAAATGTGGGCGGCTACCCTTATTGGAGCTGGTACGGCTTTAATTCCCGCGTGGAATGGTGCGCCTGTTTTGTATCCTGGTGCTACGGGCAAATGGGGCTTTCCGAGCCGCGCTTTGCCGCCTGCCAGTCGCAGGGTATTCCGTGGTTTACCTCTCACGGACAATGGGGTGCGCGGGGCTATGAAAACATTGCCCCCGGCGACGCTATCTTTTTTGACTGGGATTTAGACGGAAGCGCAGACCATGTAGGGCTTGTAATCGGCAGGGACGAAAGCCGCGTCTATACCGTTGAGGGCAATTCCGGCGACGCCTGCAAAATCAAAAGCTACCCGCTTGACTATGCCTGTATCAAAGGCTACGGGCTGATGAACTGGAACTGACCTATTTTCAAAATCGAAAGGAGAACAACATTTATGGCTATGAGCAAAATTGACCGTATCAACAAAGAAATCCAAAAGACCCGTGAAAAAATCACGGAGTACCAGAACAAGCTGCGTGGACTGGAAGCGCAGAAAACCGAAGCGGAAAACCTTGAAATCGTGCAACTTGTACGCGCCATGCGCATGACCCCGCAGGAACTTTCCGCTATGCTTTCCGGCGGCACTATCCCCGGCATGACCGCCGCGCCCGCTGAGGAAGCCGACTACGAAGAACAGGAGGAAACCGAGAATGAAGAATAAAATCCTTAGAAGCCTTACCGCACTTTGCGCCGCCCTTGTCCTTGTGGGCGGCTTTTCTGTTACCGCCTATGCACAGACCCCGACAGAAGAAACCGACGACAGCGGCGTAATCGTGGAAACCGAACCGCAGCCCCTTACCCCGGAGGGCAACATGACCCTTGTGGACGACATCGACGGCAAAGCTGCCGAGGATAAGCAGTTTATCGTCGTGAAAAGCAAAGGCGGCAACTATTTTTACATTATCGTTGACCGGGCAGCCGAGGGCGAAAATTCCGTCCACTTCCTAAATCAAGTAGACGAAAGCGACCTTATGGCGATTATCGGGGAGGAACAGACCGAGCAGCCCCCGGCTGTCTGCAACTGTACCGAGAAATGCAAGGCGGGCGAAGTAAACACCGCCTGCCCCGTCTGCTCTGTCAACATGGATAGCTGCACAGGCAAGGACACCGAGCCGGAAGCTTCCGCAGAGCCGGAGAAACCGAAAAACAGCATGGGCGGGCTTTTGATTTTCCTTGTTGTGGGCTTGCTTGGCGGCGGCGCAGCCCTCTACTACGTTAAGTTTATGAAACCAAAACAGAGCGTAAAAGGCAGCACCGACCTTGACGAGTTCGATTTTGACGAATACGACGAGGACGAGCCGGAAGAAGCTGACAGCGCAGACACCGAACAGGAGGACGAGAACGAATGAAACTTGTGATTTGTGAGAAACCCAACGTCGGGGCGGCGGTTGCCGCCGCCCTTGGCGTAAGGGAGAAGAAAGACGGATATATCGAGGGGAACGGTTATGTTATCTCTTGGTGTATCGGGCATTTGGTAGGACTTGCGGAAGCTGCCGCCTATGGGGAACAGTACAGGAAATGGAGCTATGACAGCTTACCCATTCTGCCGCAGGAATGGCAGTACACCGTAGCTGCCGACAAGGGAAAGCAGTTCAAAATCCTAAAAGACCTCATGCGCCGCGCCGACGTTTCCGAGGTTGTCAACGCCTGCGACGCAGGGCGCGAGGGCGAGCTGATTTTTCGCCTTGTCTACCATGCGGCGGGGTGCGATAAGCCCTTTTCCCGCCTTTGGATTTCCTCTATGGAGAAAAACGCAATCAAAAAGGGCTTTGCGGAGCTGAAACCCGGCGAAGCGTATGACGCGCTCTATGCGTCCGCGCTGTGCCGCGCAAAAGCGGACTGGATCATCGGCATCAACGCCACCCGTCTTTTCTCCGTCCTACACGGCAAAACCCTAAACGTGGGGCGCGTTCAGACGCCGACCTTAAAAATGCTTGCAGACCGGGACGCGGCGATCACCTCTTTCAAGAAAGAAACCTACCATATCGTCCGTCTTGATGTTGGCGGCGCGGAAGCGGCAAGCGCAAGGATCTCCGACGCCGCAAAAGCGGAAGCCCTCAAAACGGCTTGTGAAGCGTCGCAGGCCGTTTGCATTTCGGTGAGGCGTGAGAGGAAAACCGAGCAGCCGCCCCGTCTGTTCGACCTTACGGGCTTGCAGCGGGAAGCCAACCGCATTTACAGTTACACCGCAAAACAGACCCTTGACCTTGCACAAGCCCTTTACGAAAAGCGGCTGCTTACCTACCCGCGAACGGACAGCAATTATCTGACCGACGACATGGGCGATACGGCGGTGCATATCGCCGCGCTGCTTGTCGGCAAGCTGCCCTTTATGAAAGGCGCGGCGTTTACGCCGTACATAGCACGGACGCTTGACAGCAAAAAGGTGTCCGACCACCACGCCATCATTCCGACAATGGAGCTTGCGAAAGCAGACCTTGCCGCGCTGCCCAGCCATGCCGACCGTCCCGAGGTCATTGCGGCGCTGGCCGACGGCAGTGCCAGTGTGACCCGTGAAAGCCAGACCATGCAGGAGGAAACCCACTACTATGCCCGCCGCATCGACACCCCCGACGGGGTACAGGTGCTGCGCGTAGGCGAGGATGTCGCCACCCTCTGGGGCCTGAGCGCCGACACACTGCCGCTGCTGTGCTGCGCGGTGGTGCTTATTCTGCTGGCAACGGCCGTGTTGGCCTGGTGGCTGACCCGCCGCCTGGTGCAGCCCATCAATCATCTGGCCGAAAACCTCGATACCATCGAGGCTGACGTCCCCTACGAAGAGTTGATCCCGCTGGCGCGCACGATCCAGACCGACCGCAAACTGCGCGAGGACAACGAGACGATGCGCCGCGAGTTCACGGCCAACGTCAGCCACGAGCTGAAAACCCCGCTGACAAGCATCTCCGGCTATGCCGAGCTGATCGAGACCGGCATGGCAAAGTCTGCTGACGTGCCCACCTTTGCGGCGCGCATCCATAAGGAAGCGCAGCGCATGATCGCGCTGGTCAGCGATATCTTGCAGCTGAGTGAGCTGGACAGCACCCAGGCCAGCCAGAGCCGCGAAAAGCCGGTCGAGATGGTGCCGGTCGACCTGGCTGCGCTGATCAAAGAGACCGCGCAGAATATGACGGTCAACGCCCGCAAGGCCTACGTGACGCTGCAATACAGCGCCCAGCCCGCCACCGTGCAGGGCAGCAAGGATCTGCTGGCTGAGCTGGCCACCAACCTGTGCGACAATGCCATCCGCTACAACCAGCCCGGCGGCCATGTGGAGCTGCGCTGCGGCGTGGGC
>OIYY01001627.1_pt1 | contig 11222 bp, 8 predicted proteins | sample 1588341 | NCBI WGS metagenome assembly OIYY01 (sample SAMN03283287) | human gut metagenome | biome: human-associated habitat; material: feces | host: Homo sapiens | place: Peru | collected 2012
TTACCGATATCATTCTGGTCAACGACGGCTCCAAGCCCGAAAATCTGCCCCGTTTTCAGCGTGCGGCGGACACCCATAAAGAGGTCCACCTGCTCCATCACGAGGTCAATCGCGGTAAGGGCGCGGCCCTGAAAACCGCCTTTGCCTGGTTTCTGGAAAACCGGCCCGATGGCAAGGGCGTTGTCACCGTGGACGGCGACAACCAGCACCATCCCGAAGATACCCGCCGCTGCGGCCAGCGGATGCTGGAAACCGGCAAGGTGATTTTAGGCTGCCGGGATTTCAATCAGCCGGATGTGCCCAAGCGCAGCCGCTTCGGCAACCATACCACCTCGGCGGTGATGAAGCTCTTCTGCGGCATGACCATTTCCGATACCCAGACCGGCTTGCGGGCCATTCCCCGCAGCGCGGTGGAGCGCTTCCTCTCCGTCTCCGGGGACCGGTTCGAGTACGAGACCAATATGCTCCTGGCAATGAAGACCATGAGCATCCCCTATGAAGAGGTCAAGATCCGCACGGTCTATATCGAGGAGAACAAAAGCTCCCACTTCCACGCCATTAAGGACTCCTGGCGGATCTATAAGCTGATTTTGGCCCATTTCTTCCGCTATACCGTTTCCTCTCTGGCCAGCGCCTGCGTGGACGCGGGGATGTTTGCCATTCTGGACAGGGCTCTGCGGGCGGCATCCGTGGTCGTTCACGATACCGTGCCCTATGTGGGGGCCAGAGTGGTGTCCTCCCTGCTGAACTTCTTCCTGAATAAGAAGGTGGTCTTCCAGTCCGAGGAGAAGACCGGCAAGGCCATGCTCAAGTATTATCTTCTGGCCGTGCCCCAGATGGCGGCCCAGATGCTGCTGACCAACGGCGTTTACCACCTGCTCGGCATCAGCGAGACGGCAGGGGGGCTGCGTACATTGTGGTATGTCATCGTCATGGTGTGCCTGTATTTCATCAGCTATACGATCCAGCAGCGCTGGGTCTTTGTAAAGCAGGGAGCCGCCAATTCCGCCGGCGGTTCCCAAGAGCAAGACAAACAGTGAGGTAACAATTATGCAAGACAAAGCGCCCCGCCGGCCAAGCCAGCCAAACGGCTATTCGGCCCAGGCCAATGTATCCGTTCAGCCGCCGAAAAAGAAGAAAAAAGGCGGCGTTTTCGGAAGGATCGTCCGCCGGTTCTTCCTGCTGCTGTTCACCCTGATCTTTATGATCGTCTGTGCCCTGTCCCTGGCAGCCTATACCGTCTTCAACGGCCCCTCCCAGGAGGCCAAGAAGGTGCTGACCATGACCTTGCTGGAGCCCAGCGCCACCAAGTGGATTCCGGGGCTCTTCATGGACCAGAGCGAGGTGGATGCCATTCAGAATGCCGGTAAGGACCAGCTGGCCGATGAGGCTACGGACCTGAGCCAGATCGTCATCAACCGCGGCAGCTCCATCTCCAGCGAGAACAGCCACGAGTGGGACAACTACCCCGACGGCATCCGCATCGAGGAGTATAAGGGCAATACCTTCACCGCCCATATCATGGTTATCAAAGACCCTTCCCGGGTATCCCTGGGAGCTTCCTACAATTACAACGGCTCCAATGCCTCCGGCTTCTCCACCTCGAATCCCGGTGTCCGGGTGAACCAGGTTATGGATAACTATCCGGAAGTTACGGCGGTTATCAATGCCGGCGCCTTTAACGATGACGGTACCGCCAACGCCACCGTTGGCTCCGTGCCTGCGGGCCTGACCGTCTCCGGCGGCAAGGTGGTTTCCGACCAGTATAAGGATCTGGTTCCCGAGAAGGGCTTCGCGGGCTTTAATACCGACGATGTTCTGGTGGTCGCCCAGTCCATGACCTCTGCCCAGGCCATGGAGCAGAACATCCGGGACGGCTGTGAGTTCGGCCCCGTGCTGATCATCAACGGCGAGGTCAACCAGGGCGTTTACTCCGGCAACTCCGGCTACAACCCCCGTACCGCCATCGGCCAGCGGCAGGACGGCGCTGTGATCTTCGTCTGCGCCGACGGCCGTCAGGCAGGCTCCATCGGTGCCACCTATAAGGATATCATCGACATTATGCAGGAATACGGCGCCTACAATGCCTGCAATATGGACGGCGGCTCTTCTACTATTATGTACTACCGGGATACCACCGGCACCGTCAGCCGGATCAACAGCTATTCCGTGCTGCAGTCCGAGCCCAGAAGAATGCCGGACTTCTGGATGGTCAAGTGAGGAGGGACGAAGATGTATCAAGGAAAATTTGAAGCAAAGAATCGTCCCGCTGCCCAGCCCGGCTATACGCCGGAGCAGACCCGGGAGGAAACCCGGCAGGCCTATAAGCCCCACCAGAGCGCAGCCAACGCCGCCCGGCAGCAGATGCCCCAGGCGCGGCCCCAGCAGGCCCGGCCCCAGGGCGCCCAGCAGGCCCGGCCTCAAGGTGCCCGCCCCCAGCAGCGGCCCGCACCGGCTCCCGCGCCTGCGAAGAAGGGACCGCACCTGGACAGCATCATTTTCTATACCCTGTATTTCCTGCTGATCGCCGTGTTCTGCCTGGGCATGGTTGTCGGCGTCAATTGGCTCAACGGTTGGCTGGTGGACTATGAAGCCGCCCAGCCCACGGCCAAGAGCCAGGAGGTCTTCAACCGACTCTTTGCAAATCCCGATTGGGCCAGCCTCTATGAACAGGCAGGCTGCCAGGACACTGCTTATGAGGGCAAGGATGCCTTCGCAGCCTACATGACCCAGAAGGTGGGGGGCACCCAGCTGACCTATACCGAGACCTCTGCCGGCCTGTCCCAGGGCAAGAAGTATTATGTAAAGCTGGGCGATGAGCGCATCGGTGCCTTCTATCTGACCAACCAGGCCACCAAGAAGACCGACATCCCCGACTGGGAGCTGGGCAAGGTGGAACTGATCTTCGACCGGGCCGACGGCTACCTGATTCAGAAGGTGGATGGCCACAGAGCCTTCGTCAACGGCGTGGAGCTGGACGACAGCTTCACCATCCAGACCACCTCCACCTCTGCCGAGGAGTATCTGCCCGTTGGCACCGTGGGCGCGAAGATCGACGTCCAGAGCATCACGGGCCTGATGATGCGGCCCACCGTCACCATTCAGGACCAGTCCGGCACGGAGATGCCTGTGGTCTATGACGAGGAGAAGGGCATGTTCGTGGAGCAGACCGAGGCAACGGCCATTTCCGATGCGGAAAAGACGGCGGTCATGGGTGCTCTGGAGGCCTACTCCGGCTATATGATCAATGCCAGCGGCGCACGGCAGAACGTTGCCAAGTATTTCGATTCCAACTCCGATGCCTACCAGAACATTATGAAGATCGGTGCCGAGCTGTGGATGAACACCGACCGGGGCCATAAGTTCCTGGATGAGACCATCACCGATTACGTCAAGTATACCGATGAGCTGTTCTCCTGCAAGGCCAGCCTGTCCATGCAGGTCACCTTGAAGGACGGCAGCCTGTCCTCCTACGACGTGGAGGAATCCATGTTCTTCCGCCTGAAGAACGGCAACTGGGTCTGCTACGGCATGACCAATAAGGACGTGACCAAGCCTGTGGGCAAGGTCCGCATCACCTTCATCAGCGACCTGACCGACGGCATCACCCTGTCCAGCCAGTTCTATGAAACCAACGCCGCAACCCTGATGACCCCCGTCATCACCGCCCCCGAGGGCAAGGTCTTCTCCGGCTGGGTCAAGGAGACCACCGTCAACGGCCGCACGGAGCTCACCGTGGTCTTCACCCCCGATGAAAACGGCCAGGTAACCGTCCCCGCCGGCACCACCCTGGAGCCCATGACGCTCTACGCTCTGTTCGAAAACGCGGAATAAAAAGAAAAACCCTTCATGAAGGGAATAAAAAAGGAAGCTCTGAATAAATCGGCAAGAGCTGTCAGCGAGAGATTTTGCTTCCAGGCAAGGGGTTGAAAATGAGGGAATACTGTATGTATTTCCCATTTTCAATCCTGCGGCATGGGAGCAAAAGATCCGCTTGTCAGCCGCCGACGATTTGTTCGGAGTTTCCGCAGAAAAGGAGAATGCCCATGTTTGCAGCACTGCAAGCGCTTTTGAACTCTCTGGCAGTGTCCTTCGACCTGCCCATCCTGGACTGGATTCAGGCTCATCTGCAATGTACATTCCTGGATAAGGCCATGCCCATTGTCACCCTCTTCGGCGACGGCGGCGTGTTCTGGATTCTGGTGGCGGTGGCCCTGCTGTTCTTCGCAAAGTACCGCAAAACCGGATTTTCCATGGGTATGGCCCTGATTTTGGGCCTGCTGGTCTGCAATATCTTCCTCAAGCCCCAGGTGGCCCGCATCCGGCCTTATAATTTCCAATTGCAGGAATACGGGAGAGAGATCACATTGCTCGTCAAGGGCCTGAACGATTATTCCTTCCCCTCCGGCCATACCATCGCCTCCTTCGAGGCCTGCACGGTGCTCATGCTCCACGACAAGCGCCTGGGCATCCCCGCGACCGTCCTTGCAATCCTGATCGCCTTCTCCCGGCTGTACCTGTACGTCCACTATCCAACCGACGTGCTGGTCTCCGTGGTCCTGGGCATCCTCTTCGGCATCCTGGGCAATCTGATCGTGAACGCCATCTACAAGAAGTTCGTGTATAAGGGAAAATACATCGAAGAGTAATGGAAAGTCCCCTGCCGGTTCGGCAGGGGACTTTCATAATGCCCGTATCAGTAGATAAAGGAATGAATGACGGCGATGGCGGATTCGGCATCGCCTTTTTTGACGTATTCCAGAATGCTGCGGTGGCTTTCAACGGCGCGGTCCCAGTATTCCTCAAAGGCCTTGCCCTTGCTGTGCAGGTTGTCAACGCTGATCTGCTGGGACCAGTAGTTGCAGTTGATGGAGAACATCATCATGTAGGCATAGGCCCACATGGCGTTTCCGGAGAGATAGCAGATTTCCCGGTGGAAGCGGTAGTCCACATTGATGAAGGCGGTCAGGTCCTGCGTGGGGGCGATCTGCTCCATCCGGGCCACATAGCCCTCCAGCTTTGCAAAGTCCTCCGGCGCGTGAGAGCGGGCGCAGGTCTCTCGGATGGAGATGTCCTCGATTTTCATTCGGAAATCGGAAACATCCTCAAAGGTCACCTTCTGCGCCAGAAGGTCAGAAATATTGTCCAGAAAATCCGTCAGGCGGAATTTGGCCACATAGGTGCCGTCCCCCTGACGGTTTTCCAGCAGATTCAGCGCTATGAGCTTTTGCAGCGCGCTGCGGACGGAGACCCGGCTGACACCGTAGGCCTCGGCGATCTCATTTTCGGAGGGAATCCGTTCCCCGGGCGTCCATTCGCCGCTGACGATCCGCTGGCGGAGGTCGTGATAAACCGTTTCGGATATGCTGGGGCGTACGATCTTGTTTGCGTTAAACTTTCTGCTTTCCACTGCTGCACTCCTTGCCGTGCCAGCCGAGGGATCTCCGGCAGAGCCGGGCTGCACCCTGACTGCTTAGGCTAACGAAAAAACGAGTCTTTTCGCTTAATACGTATAATATCTATAAGTCTACCATAGCAAACTTAAAAAGTAAACATTTTTTTGCGAACGGACACGGAAATTGCATGAATGAACGTTTCGTAAAATATTCGTAGGGGGCGATGCCCACATCGCCCCCTACGTTCTTTTTCGATGTTCTTCATAAAATATTAACGCATGCAATTGTCGTGGCGGACGGATTCTGCGTGAGGAGGAAAGTGCTTCCGCAGCCTGCAAAGGGATGCTGCCGGAGAGAATGGGCAGGCCTTGGTTGAAATGTAGAAAATCACCTGCGAATTTTGGCGAATTTGCGAAGTTGACAAATGATGAGAATGCATTAAAATGAATCGTGAAAATTGTAATACAACTTACAAATATACATAATACAAACAAGGAGGCGTGGTTCTATGAAAGTAACCAGTGTGGATGTCTATGCGCTGAAGCACCGTGGACCGGCGGGAAGCATGCGGGGCATTGGCTGCCGCGTATTTACGGATGAGGGGATCTATGGTGACGGCGAAGCAGGCATTTCCTACGGTGTCGGTGCACCGGCTGCCTTTTCCATGATCCAGGCATTGGCCCCTCTGATCATCGGGCAAGACCCTATGCGCAATGAGTTCCTGTGGGAAAAGATGTTCAAGGAGACCTTCTGGGGGCAGGCCGGCGGCGCCATTTTCTATGCCGGTATGAGCGCGCTGGATATGGCGCTGTTTGACATCAAGTGCAAGGCGCTGAATGTGCCTGCCTATCAGCTTCTGGGCGGCAAGCAGCGGGATAAGCTGCGCGCCTATGCCAGTCAGCTGCAGCTGGGCTGGGTGGATGATGACGCACCGGGCTGGCGGCTGGCCGTAACGGATGAGGATTATGCTCGGGAGGCGCAGATCGCCGTGGAAGACGGCTACGATGCCATCAAGGTGGATTTCCTCAGTGTCAGCCCCGAGGGCCGCCTGCGTACCCCGGAGGAATCCTGCGGTCTGCTGCCGAAAAAGACGGTGAGAAATGTGATCGACCGTATCCGGGCGACCCGGGAGGCCGTGGGACCGGATGTGGACATCATCATCGAGAACCACTCCAATACCGATGCGCTTTCCTCCACCCTCATCGGTCAGGCTGCCGAGGAATACGACATCATGTACTATGAAGAGGTCTGTACGCCGCTGAATCCCATGGTCATGAAGAACGTGAAGAACCGGGTCAACATTCCCATTGCGAACGGAGAGCGCGTGTTTACCCGCTGGGGCTACCTGCAGTTCCTGCTGGACGACTCCATGCACGTTTTGCAGCCGGATATCTGCCTGTGCGGCGGCATCACGGAGGCGAAAAAGATCTGCGATCTGGCCCACATCTTCGATGCGACCATTCAGGTGCACACCTGCGGCTCGCCCCTGACCCTTGCTGCGGCACTGCAGCTGGAGGCTGCGATCCCCAATTTCTGCATCCATGAGCACCATGTGATCAACAAGGTCCTGTGGAACCGTGAGCTTGGCAAGTACGATATCGCTGCGGAGAAGGGCTATTTCGCGGTGCCCGACCGTCCGGGCTGGGGACAGGAGTTCTCCGAGTACGCGGTATCCCATGCAGACAAGGTCACTGTAAAATAAGATCCAATAAGGAGGATTTTCAAAATGGCGGAAATGCAAAAGGTTGTCAACACTCCGGCGCCCCCTGCCGGAAAGCTGGGAAAGGCTGAGCTGTACGCACTGGGCCTGGGACAGGTGATCGGCGTCGGCGTTATTACATTGGTAGGCCCTATGGTTGCCATCACCGGTAAATCCACGTGGCTTGCTTATTTGATTGCGGTTATTCTGGGCTTTGTGTCCCTGCTCCCCTATGTCTTCCTGACCAATACCCTGCGCTTTGGCAGCGGCATCTATTCCTACTGTGCCAGCACGCTGGACTATCGTGTTTCCGGTATGCTTGCCATTACCTTTATCCCGACGACCATGGGTATGGCGAGCCTTGGCACATCCTTTGGCATGTATTTCAACTCTCTGTTCCCCGCAGTGCCCGCAAAGGTTGCCGGTGTGGCGATCCTGCTGATCTTCTTCCTGATCAACCTGGGCGGCGTCAACGTCATGGCCAAGGTCCAGAAGTACGGTACCTGGCTGCTGATCGGCGGACTGATGCTCTTCATTGTGGCGGGCCTGTTCCAGATCAAGTATCCTGCAATTTTCGATGTAATGGCCGATGACTTCATGGCATCCGGCAGCAAGGGCTTCACCTCTGCCATTGCCACCTTCATGTACTCCACCGTTGGCTATTCTCTGCTGATGGCCTACGGCGGCCAGGCGAAGAACGCCAAGCGGGATATGCCCTGGGCCTACCTGGCGGTGTTTGTCTCCTTGCTGGTGCTGTATGTGGGCGTCGCCATCGTGGCCACCTCTACCATTCCTCTGGAGGAGTTCGCCGGTCAGTCCCTGGTCGTTGTGGCCCGGGCCATCCTTCCCACCCCTCTGTTTATCGCATTCATCATCTGCGGCCCTATCATGGCTCTGCTGACCACCATCAATGCCTCCATGGTTTACTACCAGCTGCCCTTTGCCCAGAGCTGTGAGGATGGCTGGCTGCCCAAGTCCTGGAACATCCAGAATAAGAACGGCGTTTGCCTGCCGATCCTGATCTTCTGCGTGGTGATGGGCATCATTCCCCAGATCTCCGGAATTTCCATTGTGGCCATTACCAACAACCTGCAGCTGATGACCTCCTGCCTGGCCTTTGTGTACTTCCTGGCCTTCTATCTGCTGCCCACCAAGTACCCCGGAGCCTGGAAGAAGGCGACCATGCATGTGCCCAACGGCGTTTACTATGCCGTCGTGACCCTTTCCCTGGCGGTGCAGCTGCACATCTTCTACAATGCCTGCCGGAACCTGACGGCCAAGACCGTTATCATCTCCCTGATTGCAATGGTCGTCTGCATGGCCTACGGCTTCATCCGCGCCAAGAGCCCCAGCGTACAAATCAAGACCTCCACCTGGGAGGAGTGATCCCGGAAGCGCTGCCCACCCGGGCAGCGCTTTTTGAATTCCATCCGGTCCCATGAGAACCGGACAAAGGAGAGATAGCAATGAAAATAACAAAGGTTGAAGTGTATAAATTCAATGTGGTCCTGCCATTTCACAATGTGATCGGCTGCCGGATCTTTACGGATGAGGGCATTTACGGAGACGGCGAGGCGGCCCTGGCCTATGGCGTGGGCTATCACGCGGCGGTGGGCATGGTGCAGGACCTGGCAAAGCTGATCATCGGCATGGACGCTCTGGAAAACGAGGTCATCTGGAACAAGCTGCACAAATCCACCTTTTGGGCACAGAACGGAGGCCCAGTGGTTTTTGCGGGCATCTCCGCGCTGGACATCGCCCTGTGGGATATCAAGGGCAAATTCTTCAACGTGCCGCTGTATAAGCTCTTTGGCGGCAAGCAGCGGCAGAGCCTGCGAACCTATGCCAGCCAGATCCAGGGCGGCTTTGGCCCAAAGCACGAGATGATGGTAACGCCTGAGGACTATGCGAACATTGCCAAAAGCTGCGTGGCCCAGGGCTATGACGCCGTAAAGATCGATTTCTTTTCCATTGACGAAAAGGGCGGCTTCTTTGATAAGCAGAGGATACTGAATAAAATGGATTCCAAAACGCTGGCCGTGGGTGTGGAGCGCCTGGCTGCCGTGCGGGAAGCGGTAGGCCCTACTGTGGATATCATCATCGAGAACCACTCCAATATGGATGCCATGACGGCGGTTCAGTTCGCCCAGGCGGCAGAGCCCTACAATATCTTCTTCTTCGAGGAGCCCAATACCCCCAGCCCGAAGACGGCCCGGTATATTGCGGAAAATGTGAATATCCCCATTGCCAACGGCGAACGGATCTATACGCGCTGGCAGTATGCACCCTATTTTGAGGATATGTCCCTGCAAATTGCCCAGCCGGATATGGGCACCTGCGGCGGCCCCACCGAGGTGAAGAAAATCTGTGATATGGCCCATGCCTATGATGTGTCCGTGCAGATCCATGTCTGCGGATCTCCGCTGAGTTCCGCACTGTCGCTGCATATGGAGGCGGCCATCCCTAATTTCATCATCCATGAGCACCACCTGTGTATGCTGCATCAGTACAACAAGGACCTGTGCATTTATGATTACCAGCCGGTAAACGGGCAATTCAGCATCCCAGAAAAGCCGGGCATCGGCCAGGAATGGGCGCCGGAGGCCATTGCAAAGGCCGACAGGCTGGTTGTGGAAGGATAAGCCTATGAATGATTTGGAACGGAACCGGCAGCGCGGGGAGCTGCTGCGGGAATTCATTGGGCTGCGCTATGCACCGGTGGCGCTGAAATTCCTGGGCGACGGCGAAAAGATCCCGGACAATGCCCTGCGGCCCAGGCGGGACCTGGGGCAGCATATTGCACTGTGCCACGGATTTGCCCTTGCCCGCCGGCAGAACAAAACGGTGTATATGGATAAGTATGACCATTGGTGCTGGAACCCGCTGCTGACATACGGACTGGTGCCCTTCGAACCGGATTCGGAGGAAATGCAGCTGATCACCTCCAAAATGGGAATAGAAGACCCGGAGAAGGCAAAGGCCTTTGTGAATGCCTTCCCGAGAATTCCCTACGGAACGTATACGGGCCTTCTGATCGCCCCGCTGGAGCAGGCGGATTTTGTGCCGGACATTCTGCTGATCTACTGCCGGAACAATATGCTGGGGTCTCTGCTGATGGCAGTGAACAGCCAGACGGGCGGCATGGTGGACAGCAGCTTTGCACCGCTGGATTCCTGCTGCTATGGCGTTATCCCGCCCATGCAGCAGGGAAGCTACCGCATTACCCTGCCAGACCCCGGTGAGCGCTGCCGGGCCGCGGTGGAGCCGGATGCAATCATTTTTACGGTGCCGGGGCAGAAGCTGGAGGAGTTCTTCGCCGGTGTGGCACTGGAAAACAGCCGGGGCTTCACGCCGGAAAGTCTGTCGCCGGAGCTCAGCGGCGACTTTGCCCGTCCGCCCTTTTACAATCGCCTATTCGAGAGCTGGGGCCTTGACACAGGCAGAGATTGGTCCCGTTAGAGCAAAAAAACAGGGGCTTCCCATTTCCGGGAAGCTCCTGTTTTGCACAAAGAGCATAGGCTTGCCCTTTCCGGCGGCCCTTACAGCAGCCCAAAGTGGGCGAGGGCTTTTTCAATGCCGTCCTCCATGACCGGGGCGGTGACGTACTCGGCAACCGCTTTTACCTCTTCCATGCCGCCGCCCAGGCAGACGGTGTGGGCCGCAACGCGGAACATGGGCAGATCGTTGGTGCTGTCGCCGATGGCCAGGGTTTCACGCTTCGGCACCCCCAGCGCTTCCAGCAGCGCCAGCAGCCCGCCCGCCTTAGAGCAGCCCTTGAGCACGTATTCCGTGAAATGGTTGCCGCCCCGATCGATGATCTCAAAGTAGGGGGCCATGGCCTGGCAGAAGCCCTGCTGGGCCGTTTCCGACCGGGAGAAGCTGATGAATTTCATGAAATCCGCGTGCTCCTGCCGGGTATAGACCCGAAAGCCCTTCTTCCGCATCCGGTCCAGCTCTTCGCGGATAAAAGGCAGCTCCCAGCAATCCGGTTCGTACATGACGGTGCCGTCGTCCCCCTCGTAAAGGGGCAGGATATCGAATTTTCGGGCTGTTTCGGCCACGTAGGCGCAGAGGGCAGAATCGGGCTTTTTCCGGTAGAGCCAGCGGTCCCCCAGCCTGACCTCCAT
>OIYY01001628.1_pt1 | contig 11218 bp, 10 predicted proteins | sample 1588341 | NCBI WGS metagenome assembly OIYY01 (sample SAMN03283287) | human gut metagenome | biome: human-associated habitat; material: feces | host: Homo sapiens | place: Peru | collected 2012
GGTCGAGAATTGATTGGGACAAGAAAACGGTTCTGCTTGATACAAAAATCATTGAATATAAAGCAAACGGCAAAACGGTTATAGAGCCTGTTGAAGAAATGAAAAACAAATCGAGCCGACGAACACTCCCGTTGCCCGAGCCTGTGCTCAAAATGCTTTCAGAAGAAAAAGAAAAGCAATCGTTATACCGTAAGATGTTCAAGGGAAGCTACAACCGAAAATATGATGATTATGTCTGTGTCAACGAACTTGGCGAGCTGATAAGACCGTCTTATGTAACACAGCATTTCAGCGATCTGTTAAAGAAATACGGACTGCGCCATATCCGCTTTCACGACCTTCGGCATACGTTCGCCAGTATTCTTATCGGGCAGGATGTACCGCTTATCAATGTGTCAAACTTTCTCGGTCACAGCGATTTGTCAACCACAGCAAATATCTATGCTCACCTTGACAAAGCGAGCAAGCAGGCAAGCGCAAATATTATTACAGGAATACTGAATAAAGCAAAAGATTGATGCACCTCGGACTGAGGTGCATTTTGCTAACCGAAAGGATGATTTTATATATGACTGAAAAGGAATTTATGAGCGGGAGCGAGCTTCGCCAGTACCTGCACATCTCCACACGCAAAATGAAATATCTGATGGACAACAACTATATCCCGCACGAAAACACGGGACACACGACCCATAAATATCGGGTGCGGACAGAGGATGCGGTGCTGTTCAAAGCCCGTATGGATGCCGAGCCGGGATTTTTATCGGAACTGAGCGGGATGTTCTCCAACCGCACCGAATGGCATCCGCTCCCGATGTTTGAAGCCACCCCGGAAAACTGCGAAGCCTTTCGGCGGTGGCTGGAATTGCAGTGGGCAGAGCTGCCGGAGGCTCTGCCCACGCAGACGGCGGCGGAGCTTGTCGGTCACAGCCCGCAGCGCATTCACGAATGGATACGGGAAGAAGTTCTGGTCGGCATTAAACTCGGCTCTATACAGTACTGCGCCAAAGCAGAATTCGTAAGCTTTATGGCGTCACCGCAAAGGCTGGCGCACCCGCGCACGGAAAAATACAAAGAACTCATTCGGGATTTCAAGTACATACAGCGCCGTGAACGTGAGAACGAGCGGCGGCGGCAGAAAAGGAAAATGATGAAAGAGAGTACATAATCTATGCCTCACCGGAAACGGTGGGGCAGCATTTTTTTGTTTCTGACGGGGCAAACTATGAGAACAACAAAATTAGATTCCCTTATTTTGCAACGTATTTTAAGGGAAACGAAATGGAAATAAGGGAAAACCTTTATTGGGGTCAGTTTTCGCAGTGCCAAAACCGCAGCCCCGCATCTTTTGAATGAGGCGCGGGGCTATTTGTGCGTTTCATTTCATAATCTTTTCAAAGCGGAACATTTCATCTGGACCCTCATCGGGTGCTGCTTTTCCGTCTTCCTTCGGCGGATTCGGCTCCGGGTGCATAGCGGAGAAAAACTCAACGGCGCGAAAACCGCATTTGTTGATATAAAAATGAATATTGCGCTTTTCAGAATATGGCGTGCAGGTTGCCCAGACCTTGGTTTCGGGGTGCAGAGCTTCCACGGCAAGCCAAGCGCCGTAGCCGATGCCTTTGCTGTGTTCCTTCGGCGAAACGAAAAGAAGCTCCAGCTCATTGTGATGTGTCTCCTTATCGATTTTCAGCACCACACCGCCAACCTTTCTGCCTTCATACAGAATCCGGTATGCCTCGCTGTCGGGTGCATCAATGCTTTGCTCAATCGTCGCACGGGAAATGATTTCGCCGTCCTCCTCAAAATGATCGTTCCGCAGCCCGAACTCTTCCACCGCACCATACTTGAAAGACTCCTGATTATCAAGGATGAACTGCTCACGATCCTCCGCTTCCAGCGGGGCAAGTGTTACTTTTGTGTTGTTCATATGTACCTCCAAAAAATAAAAAATACCCGGTCATTACTAAGTAATAACCGAGCGCACTCGACACCTAATCCGCTACGCAAGCCGTGAAGAACTGAGCGAAGCCACCTGCAACAAATATCATGTGGCGGACGATAAAAGCAACAGGAAAGACATCCCCGATGGCAGTTTCCGTGTAGAGGAAGCCATGGCGGAACGGCACTATTCAAGCAAAAAGGCGGCGGCAAGGCACAAAGGATTACGGACCAATCTCGGTCAGGACGGTGGTACGATGTGATAGATACACTTCTGCGGCATGAGAAAAAGCACAAATAACAAAACTGCCCGAGAGCGAAAAACTCTCGGGCAATTTTATAATCATGTCACACCTCACAAACGTGAGCAACGGTTTTATGATTTTCCGAGCGTCCAGCTCCGGCTCTCGGTCTGAAGCCGCACCATATGAGCGAAGATGCCGCCCGCTTGCAGCAGCTCTGCGGGAGAGCCCTGTTCGGCTACCGCGCCGTCACTCAACACTACGATCCTGTCTGCGCCCGAAACGGTACGCATCCGGTGGGCGATGATGAGGACGGTTTTGTTTTTGATGAGGCGGGAGAGCGCCTCCTGAATGGCGGTTTCGTTTTCCACATCCAGGCTGGCGGTGGCTTCGTCCAACAGAATGATGGGCGCGTCCTTCAGAAAAGCACGGGCGATGGAAATGCGCTGACGCTCGCCGCCGGAAAGCTCGCAGCCGTTCTCACCGATGTTGGCGTTCCAGCCGTCGGGGAGCTTTTCTGCGAACCTGTCCACATTGGCGAGCTTTGCCGCCGCGATCACTTCTTCGTCCGTCGCGTCCTTGCGGCCGATACGGATATTCTCCAAAATCGTATTGTCGAACAGCGTGACATCCTGGAACACGATGGAATAGAGGCTCATCAGCTTTTCCGGATCGATTCCGGAGATATCCATGCCACCTACTGTAATTGTGCCCCGGTCGATGTCCCAGAACCGCGCTGCCAGTCTGGAAACGGTAGTTTTACCTCCGCCGGAGGGTCCGACCAGCGCCGTGACCTCTCCCTGCTTTGCCGTAAAGGACACATCCCGAAGCACCGTTTCGCCGCTCTGATAAGAAAAACCCACATGGTCGAACACAATGTCACAGTTCCGATTGGTAAGCTGTTCGCTTCCGGTCTGCACGGGGCAGTCCAGAATCTCATTCATGCGCTCGATGTTGCTGTTGGTGCCGATGATGGCGGCAAGATTCTGCAGAGTACCCTCCAGCGGGTCATACAGGCGGGATACCACCAAAAGGAACATAAAGAAGGTCAGGACATCCAGCTCACCCTTTACCAGCAGAGCCGTGCCCGCAAGGGCGGTGGTGGCAATACCCAGCCGCAGGACAAGTCCCGCGGAAACCACAAAGACAGCCGTTCCCAGCTCGCTCCGGACGAGGCGGCTTTCTACGGCACGGATTTTCTTTTCCAGTCCCGAAAGGTATCTCTCCTCGGCATTGTTGGCGCGCAGATCGGGCATCGCTTCCATGCACTCCTGAATGCCGTCCTCGCAGGCGACCTTCGCCGCCGTTGCTTTGCGGGAGAGCTTTTTCTGCACGTCGGAAGCAAGCAATACGATGGCAAACGCCACCGGCAGCGGCCAGACGGCGGCAAGCGCCATGCGCCAGTTGAAAAACAGCATCGACACGGCGATGACCGTGGTGGAGAGGATCGCACCGTACAGCGGTGCGACAAAATGGGATTGGCTCTGCTCCAGCACGGCGCAGTCGTTCATGATGGAAGTGGTCAGGTCGGCAAGGTCTTTCTTTCCGAAAAAGGACAGCGGAATCTTTCTCAGCTTCTCGGCAAGCCCCACCCGGCGCACACCCGACTCGACATAGGTGACAAGATAGGTGTTGTCGTATTCCAGCCGTGTGCAGACAACAATGAACAGTGCCGCCGCGACACAGCCGATCACATAAAACGGAATTCTCCCTGTCGTCAGCGTGCCACTCATCATATCGCTCACCAGCCGGTACAAAAGCCCCACCGGCAGCATGAAGGAGATATTTTGCATGGCACAGCACAGAATCCCTTTGATGTTGTCGATCGCTCCCTTGCGGGAAAGCGCATAGCGTCTCTGTAAATATTTGATCATCGCTCAGACCTCCTTTTCCACTTTCCACCGGACGGACTGCTGATAGTCCTGCCACATCGTCCCGAACAGACTGTCTTTTTTTCCGGACAGCTCCGCAAAGCTGCCGCTTTCCGAAAGATGTCCCTCATTCAGCACAAAAATGCGGTCGGCATTCACAATCGTAGACAGCCGATGGGCGATCATGATGACGGTGCGCCCCTTTGCAAGCTCGTTGAAGGCAGCCTGCACCTTCGTTTCGTTGTCGGGGTCGGCAAAGGCGGTCGCTTCATCAAGAATCAGCACCGGCGCGTTTTTGAGCATGGCGCGGGCAATGGCAAGCCGCTGTGCTTCGCCGCCGGAGAGGTAGATGCCCTGCGAGCCGATGACCGTATGCACACCGTCCGGGAATTTTTCGATGATGTCCGTACACTGCGCCGCATGGAGTGCCGCCAGCACCTCCTCATCCGCGGCGTCCGGCTTGCCCATACGCACATTGTCCAGAATGGTGCCTTTGACAAGATGGCTGTTCTGAAACACGAAGGAAACCGTGTTCATCAGCTCGTTTTTGTCAATGTTCTTCACATTGACACCTCCGACGGAAATACTGCCGCTCTGCGGATCAAAGAAGCGGGCAATGAGCGCCGCCAGCGTGGATTTTCCGCCGCCGGATGGTCCGACAAACGCCACCGTCTGTCCCGCGCCGATGGAAAGGGAAATATTCTCCACGGCATTTTTTGTGCCGTCATAGCTGAAGGTTACATCTTCCAATTTGACCGAACTGTCCTTAGGATGCTTCGGTGCGCTCGGTTGAGAAAGTGAGGGGCTTTGCAGAACACGGTCAATGCGGGTGATGGCGTCCTGCACGATCATGCCGTTTTCGCTCATGAACATCAGCTTGGTGAGCGTCAGCGAGATGACCGGCGTGACGATGATGTAAAAGAGCAGGTTCAGCAGCACGCCGCCGTCCGCACCGCCGCGGAAGAACAGAAAGCCGCCTGCGATCAGAAACACAAACACGCTGTTGACCGCCAGCGTATAGAAGATCATCGGCCAGCGCATCTGGCAGGTATATGCGATGACCCAACGCTCGTAGTTGTCGATGGCGCCCTTGAACTTTTTGAAGGAAAACACCGTCTGACCGAAGGTCTTGACGACGGGAATCCCCCGCACGTACTCCACCGCTTCCCCCGACATATCCGCAAGCGCGTTCTGATACTGTGTCATCTTCTCCTGCATTCCCTTACCAGTCATGCTTGTCATCACGGCAAAGGCAAGAGCCACCGGCACAAGGCTTAAAAGCCCCAGCCGCCAGTCGAATGCCAGAAGAAGCGTCAGAAGTCCCGCAATGGTCGCCACAGCCCTTGCCTTGTCGGGGAGCTGGTGGGCGAGATAGGTTTCCGTTGCGCCGGTCGTTTCCGAAATCGTGCGGCGCAGCTTGCCGCTGCCGAACTGTTCGATTTCCCCAAGCGGAAGCGTGGCAATATGCTTCGTCATGGCAAGGCGCAGATTGGTGGCGATGCGGAACGCCGCAAGATGCGAGCACATCAGCCCCGCGATGTAGGTAAGCACGGCGGCAAAGGCAAACGCCACCGCCATCCAGCCGTAGTGCGTCACATGGACGGCGTTTTCATAGTTCGGCGCAACCTCAATAACCTCCCGCAGGATGCGCCAGATGTACCAAAACGGCACCAGCGCCAACAGTGCGCCGGCGGCGGCAAGCACCCACGAAAGATAGCTTAGGATTCGGTATGTCCCCGCGTAATCCAGCAGGCGGGACAGATTGGATTGTTTTTTCAAAACGGTTCCTCCTTGATTGCGTTTTTAGTTAGCCAAAGCTAACCAAACGGTCTTTGAAAAGCCGCCGGAGCGGCGAGTCAAAGTGCATGATTTACTTTTTCAGAAATGAGAACAGCCCTTTCTTTTCATACGGAGCAGCACGGATTTCTCCCGCCGTGTAGCCGGTGGCGGCAATGGCGGCGCGCAGAGAGGCCGTGCCCTGGTTTGGGGCATAGTGGGTTTCTCCCCGGGAAAGGGCTTCCAGCGCCGCCTGACGGATGGGCTCCGGGGTAGCCTGGTCCGGCTCGCCGATGGTGAGCATCCGGCAGTCCGGGGTGGCCTTGGCCAGATTGGTGAACACCCGAATGCCGCTGCGCTCCAAGGGGTCCAGATGGTGGTTAATCGGCATCATTGGAATTTCTCCGCCAATTCCTCGAAGAAATCGGCGCCTTTCACAAGAATCTCCTCATTGAAATTGAAGGTATCGGAGTGGAGGGCAGAGGTATCCCCCACGCCCAGGAAGAAGAACATGCCCGGCAGGGATTTCTGATACCAGGAGAAGTCCTCGGCGGTCATGGTGGGCTTGTCCAGCTCGAAGAAGCCCACGGTTTTGCGCACCCGGTTGTGCAGGTCCGCCGGGTTCATAACGGCGGGGTATCCTTCCGTCATATATACATTGACGGTGGCCCCATAGGCCCGCTCGATATCCTTGGCTATGGAGACAATGCCCGCTCGGATGGAATAGAACACCTCGTCCTGGAAGGCCCGGAGAGACCCCTCCATATGGGTGTGATCTGACAATGCATTGCACACGGTGCCGCTCTGGAATTTGCCGAATTTCAGCAGGCGGAAGATGTTCTTGGGCAGGGCTCCCTCCAGCTTCATGACCCGCTGGTAGAATTCCACACCGGCGGCCAGAGCGTCAATGCCCTCGCTGGCCTTGGCGATGTGGGCGGTCTTGCCGTAGACGTCCACCCGGACCTCGCAGGACCGGGCCATCATCTCGTTTTTCCGGCTGGCGATTATGCCCTCAGGCAGCTGGGGCCACAGGTGCAGGCCGAAAATCGCCTGGACCTTATGGGCCCGGAATACGCCGGTGGCACAGATATCCTTGGCCCCGCCGGTGGTCTCCTCGGCGGGTTGGAACACCAGCAGCACATTGTGGGGCAGGCTCTTTTTCTCACTGAGACGGCGGGCCAGTTCCAAAAGAATTGCCATATGGCCGTCGTGGCCGCAGGCGTGCATACAGCCCTCGTGCTGGGAATGGTAGTCCACCTTGTTCCGCTCCTGAATGGGCAGGGCATCCGCATCTGCCCGGAAGGCGATGGCATCCTTCTGCCCAAAGTCAAAGAAGGCGCACAGGGCGCTTTCCATGGGGGAAAAGACCTTGCAGTTCAGCTTTTCCAGAGAAGCACGGAGATATGCCATGGTTTGGGGGAGCTGCCTGTCCAGCTCGGGGATACGGTGCAGGGCACGGCGGTCTTCGATCAGTTGCATAGTAAACGCCTCCGGGTAGTTTTTTCTTATTATATTCCATTCCCGGGGCGGTGTCAATTTGCCCTTGTGCTTTTTCCGAAAAAGTGGTAGGATAAGGAGAAAAGAGACCCGTTGCAAAGGAGAATTTAACCATGATGAATGCAGAACAGATCATCGCCTATATCCGCGATGCGGAGAAGAAGACCCCTGTAAAGGTCTATGTATGGGAAAAGGAGCCGGTTTCCTTCCCGGGCTGCCGGGAGTTCCCGGCAGGGGAGAAGTGCAAAATCGTTTTCGGTGACTGGAAGGATGTGGGCCCCATTCTGGAGAGCCACGAATTTGAGCACATCGAAATCGAAAACAACTGCCGCAACTCCGCCATTCCCATGCTGGACATGAAGAATATCCCCGCCCGCATTGAGCCCGGCGCCATCATCCGGGAGCAGGTGACCGTTGAGAAAAACGCCGTCATCATGATGGGCGCCATTCTGAACATCGGCGCGGTCGTCGGCGAAGGCACCATGATCGACATGGGCGCGGTGCTGGGGGGCCGGGCCACCGTGGGCAAGCACTGCCATGTGGGTGCCGGTGCCGTGCTGGCCGGGGTAGTGGAGCCCGCTTCCGCTACCCCCGTCATTGTGGAGGACAACGTGCTCATCGGAGCCAACGCCGTGGTCATTGAAGGCTGCCGCATCGGCCATGATGCGGTGGTTGCCGCCGGAGCCGTGGTGGTGGAGGATGTTGCTCCCAATACCGTGGTTGCCGGATGTCCCGCCCGGGTCATCAAGGTCAAGGATGACAAAACCGCCTCCAAAACCGCCCTGGTGGATGCCCTGCGGAAGCTTTGATTTACCGCTGTATTGTCAAATTGCCTAATTTTGCCCGTTAAAAAACAGCAACCTGTACCATTGCGTCAATCCGCAAAGTATGGTATCATGGTAGCATTCCGGTGGAATGGTACTACTCCACAAAAATAGTTCCAATTCCGCTAAAATAAAGGAGGAACCCCCCGTCAGACTCACGGTGCGGCAGTGTGGAGACCTGTCGTAATGCATCTGCTGTTTTACCCGGCAGATCGCGAGGGCATACATTGAGAATTCAGTATGTCCGGAGTCAGAAAACAATGGCAAGTGTAACCCTGAAGAACATCAAGAAAGTCTACCCCTTTAACGGCGATGACGCCAAGAAGAAAAAGAAGAAGAAAGGCGAAGAACCCGCTAAGAAGACCAATCTTCAGATCACCGAGGAAGGCGTTGTCGCTGTGCAGGCCTTCAATCTGGACATCAAGGACAAGGAATTCATCGTCCTGGTCGGTCCCTCTGGCTGCGGTAAGTCCACCACCCTGCGTATGATCGCCGGCCTGGAAGACATCACCGACGGCGAGCTGTACATCGGCGACCGCCTGGTCAACGACGTGGCTCCTAAGGACCGCGATATCGCCATGGTTTTCCAGAACTACGCTCTGTACCCCCACATGACCGTTTATGATAACATGGCTTTTGCTCTGAAGCTGCGCCATGCTTCCAAGGAAGAGATCGACAAGAAGGTCAAGGAAGCCGCTGAGATCCTGGACATCACCCAGTACCTGGGCCGTAAGCCCAAGGCTATGTCCGGCGGTCAGCGTCAGCGTGTGGCCATTGGCCGGGCCATTGTCCGGAACCCTCAGGTCATGCTGATGGACGAGCCTCTGAGTAACCTGGACGCCAAGCTCCGGAACCAGATGCGTGCTGAGCTGATCAAGCTGCGTCAGCGCATCAACACCACCTTTATTTACGTTACCCACGACCAGACCGAGGCTATGACCCTGGGCGACCGGATCGTCATTATGAAGGACGGCTTCATCCAGCAGATCGGCACGCCTCAGGAAGTCTTCAACCACCCCTACAACCTCTTTGTTGCCGGCTTCATCGGCACGCCTCAGATGAACCTGTTCGATGCCGAGCTGGTGAAGGAAGAGGGCAAGTACGCCGTGAAGGTTGGCGGCATCACCGTGACCCTGTCCGATGAGAAGCAGGCGAACCTGACCAGGAACAACGTGGCTCCCCAGAGCATCGTTCTGGGTGTCCGTCCCGAGCACATCGAACTGACCAAGGAAGGCATTGACGCCGTTGTTGACGTATCCGAAATGATGGGCTCTACCGTCCACCTGCACGTGACCTCTATGGGCCGTGACGTGGTTCTGGTGGTTTCCACCATGAACATGACCGGCGAGGAGGTTGCCGCTCTGACCGCTGGCACCGCCGTGAAGTACAGCTTCGGCGGCCACGTCTGCCACGTCTTCAACAAGGAGTCCGGCATCAATCTGGAAGCCTGAGAATCGTATGACAAGGAGTTGCCTTGCAAAGAGGCAACTCCTATAACAGGAAAGCAGACACTCACAAAAGCGTGGGTGTCTGCTTTTTTGTGGCATTGAGAGCCTATTGACCCTCCACCAGCTCCCGGTAAAACACGCCCAGGGTGCCCACATAGTGGGGCAGCCAAGGCCGGTTTTTGCCGCAGAAGTGGAGGATCACGGCATTTTGCCGGACCCAGGCTTCATCATGCTTGGGATGGTTCGGGGCCATATTGTAGAGATTCAGGATCCGGTCACTGAGGTTATACCGTTGGGTATCGGCCAGTTTGATGAGATCGCCATGGAGGACGGTCAGCAGGTCCTGGTCCGGCAGGAGGAAGGAGTCCACCTTTTTCAGGGCTGTTTCCTTGATGGCCTCCATGGTCAGGCAGCCACGCAGCTTGGGCAGGTTCAGGAGCATGACGCCGGTGTTCACATAGGGGGAGTTCTCCGGGACCTTCAGGCGGAGATCGTTGAATTTTGTCAGAGCCTCCCGGATGTGGGTGCAGGCAATGTAGCCGCTGCCTTCGAAATCCGTGTCATAGAATTCCCGCAGGGGGTTGATGACGATGGTGTCCACATCCAGATAGAGGATCCGGTCCAGGGTTTCCGGCAGCAGCAGTGGGGCTGCCAGCCGGTAGTAGATCTGGCGGGGGTAGCGCTTGCTTTCGGGGAAACCGTCGAATTCCTTGGGATCTACGGCAACAAAGTGGATCCGGCAGCAGTCGGGGGCCTGGGCCCGGATGGCAGCCCGATCCGTCTCCCCCAGGTCCGAGTGGAGGATATAGACGTCATACTCCGGCTCCCCGCCCTTGCGGGCGATGGAGCGTAGGCATTGGAGCAGCAGGGGCTGAAATTTTTGATTGATGCAGAACAGCAGATTCATTGATTCAGCAGCTCCATGAATTCGTCGCCGGTAATGGTTTCCTTCTCGTAAAGGTGACGGGAGAGAGATTCCAGCTTGTCCCGGTTCTCGGTAAGGAGCTTCAAAGCCTTTTCGTGCTCCTTCTTCACCAGCTCTACCACCAGAGAGTCGATTTTGGTCTGGGTCTCGGCGGAGCAGGCGAGACTGGTGTCGCCGCCCAGGTACTGGTTGGTGACGGTCTCCAGGGCCACCATGTCAAATTGGTCGCTCATGCCGTAGCGGGTGATCATGGCCCGGGCCAGCTTGGTGGCCTGCTCAATGTCGTTGGAAGCGCCGGTGGAGATGGCTCCCAGGGCGATCTCCTCGGCGGCACGGCCGCCGGTGAGGGTGGCGATCTTGTTTTCCAGCTCTTCCTTGGTCATCAGGTAGTGGTTGCCTTCCTCCACCTGCATGGTGTAGCCCAAAGCGCCGGAGGTCCGGGGGATGATGGTGATCTTCTGTACCGGAGCAGAGTGGGTCTGCAAGGCGGCAACCAGGGCGTGGCCGATCTCGTGGTAGCTGACGGCCAGCTTCTCCTTGTCGGTGAGGATGGCGTTTTTCTTCTGATAGCCGGCAATGACCACCTCAATGGATTCTTCCAGGTCTGCCTGGGTGGCGAACTTCCGGCCGTCCCGCACTGCCCGCAGGGCAGCCTCATTGATGATGTTGGCCAGCTCTGCGCCGCTGGCACCGG
>OIYY01001629.1_pt1 | contig 11216 bp, 17 predicted proteins | sample 1588341 | NCBI WGS metagenome assembly OIYY01 (sample SAMN03283287) | human gut metagenome | biome: human-associated habitat; material: feces | host: Homo sapiens | place: Peru | collected 2012
GGGAAAGCCGGGAATGAGAACAGCCATTCCGATGAAGGGGAGGGTGGGAAAGAATACTGCGTGAACGCAAAAACACAGTATGCCATCTTAAAACAATATCTTTAAAAAGTTTTTCAGAAGAAATGCTTACCAATATCCTAATAATTATTACTTTTGATAACATAATACAACGATATGGAAAAGAAAAAGATTACAATAGAGGTAGAACCAGCTACAGCCGTAGCTACCGTCGGTTTATTGCGTGGGATATTTCCCAGTATCATCGAACAACTGGAAAGGCAAGCCGCAACAAACGGCAGCCCCTTAAAATTCAATAAAGTAGAAAATATGCAAGAAGTATTGGATGAGATTTATGAAAAGTGCATTGCCGAAACGAACCTCCGGGAGTTTGCCCAGGCGCACTTAAATAGTGACGGATTACCTAACTGATACAGAAATACGGAATCTGCCAGCCATCCTTATTCCAAATAACAAATGGTACAGAATTACACACCTGTCATGTGGGATGACAAAGCATTTGCCTTTGTCCCCTACGAAGCATTCGGTGATTTGCCACATTATCCCAAAGAAAAATGTGAGCAAATTTGCAAAGAGCTGAACAGCCTTATAAGACTATGTACTTATAGACCGAAAAAGGAAGATATTTATTTTCATCCGGTAAGTTATGTATGTCGTTCCGGAGGTTTCATAGTTACGGATAATCAGGCATCCTTTGAGGAATGCCCCTATCCTGCTTGCGCAGACCGTCATAGCTGCCAAAAAATATGTGATTTGATGAACCGTATCATTGAAGAGTCTTAATTATATAAGATACCATGGAACATCCAAACTCCAAATGCAGAATAGCGCAAGCTGAATATTTAAGTCGGCTACCTGAAGAAGAACGGGAAAATAAGGCCAGAGATATTAGAATCGGAAACGCCAGCTATATTTATCACCAACAAGCGGTTCCAATCCAAGAAAACAGATTGATAATGTATTATAAAGAGTGGTTGGAAGATCTTCCTCCCAATATTTCACGCCATATGAGAATGCTCGGATTTGAAGCATGTAAGACAATGATTCCGTTTACGAGATATGTGAACGAAAGAAACGATATTGGTATGCGTGACTGGATGCAAGAGCATCTTTCACCGGGTGACTTCAACTATTGGCAGGAACTTTCGAAAAAAGCAGGTTCGCCAACATTTTAATCCCATCCCGTTCAATACGCTGCCTGAAGAATAAAAGGTGCGTATTAAACGAGAATATTTTTTAGCGTTTAGTCATCTCTTCCCGCACCAGTTCCGTTTCTGTTGGGGAGAGTTTCGGCAAATTGACAGTTGCCGGACTTTCTAACTGGTAAGCCTTCACCTCATTGATAAGCAGCTGCCAGTCAAAAAGAAATTCTTCGGAACAACCATGTTTACGATAGGGATATTCAGTAAATGTCTCTAAAAAATAAGATGGCATATGAAGATGATAGGGCATGACCATTTCATATGCCATTCTTATTGTCATTTTTCCGTGCTTTCTCACATACTTCTATCCGACAGGACATGACGTTCCGGAAGAAGTCTGATGACCTCTTCTGATTCTGTGAGTAAAATCATATCATGCTGCTTTAGCTGTTTTGTTTCTGATTTTTTCTATTATCAGTATGGCATTTGCCGTATGTATTCCAAAGAAAATCCACAGTATTTCCGTCTTCCTGTTTCTGGCCTTTATCCTTGAGAGCGAGTAATGTTGCTTTTGAGTGCCGAAGCTTCCTTCAAGCCGTGTTGCCCTTTCTTTTGAGAGTTCGCTTCTAAGCACCTTCCTCAAAGGCTCATCTTTGGCCGCCCTTCCCTTGCGCACAAAGGATGTGGATATCCCATATTTTGTACAGAACTTTCTGTTGGCATTATTGGCATATATGGAATCGGCAGCCACACATCTTACCCTTACATTCATAAGCTTCTGCTGCATGCGGATACAGTCCTTCAAGCGTATACCCTCATTGAATGCCTTGAACGAGAGGTGTTCGATGAACGATATGCCGTCTATCTGTATATTATTGACCTTTGCACCGAACTCGACGGACTTGGTTTCCTTGCCTCTGACGATGGGACGTACATAATGACGGTCAATGCTGACGATGCGGTCACTGACTTTCCTCCCTTCAAACATTTCCTTTTCTTGTACAAGCACCTTTCTGATGATGGAAAGACGCTTATGATAATCCTGGGTATATCGGAGTAAAGCACCGTACTCGCTATGGATCCCATCCCTTTGACTGAGGAGCTTTTCAAGAAGCTTGATCATACGGCGCTTAAGCATTCTTGCCCTTGAAGCTCTCCTCTTTCTTTTCTTGCAGTAGGACAGATAGGATTCCGCCACATTCCTGTATTTGTTGCGCGGACGCCTTATGCCCAGCTCCCTGCAATGCCGGCATATATGCCTGTAGAGCCATTCGAGGCTTTCCCAAAGGAGTTTCATGTCCGTAGGAAAACGCATGTGGCTTTCATAGCATGTGGCATCGGTCATGCAGACGTGAAGGTTATCAAGATAAGGTTTCCAGTGTGAAGCCAGGAGCTCCTGGAAAGAATCAATGTCAAGGCGGGATGCTATCTCATTACGGATGGCACTGACTATCTTGAAGTTGGTTATGGGAAGGGACGGGGGAATCATAATTCCACAGAAAATCTGGTAGTGTATGTTCCCGTTCAGATGTTCCACCAGTTGCCTGTCGGAGAATCCGGTGTATGCCTTCAGGACCATAAGGGCGATCTTTGCGGAAGGACTGAATCTGTTCCTGCGTCCCAGGCGCCGGTCCGACAGGCCGGCGGCTTTTGCCATACATTCAAACGGAAAGACCGAATGAAGCTTGCCAAGCTCACTCTCATTAAAACTCTTGCGGTATTTTTCCAGAATATCAAATTCTGTAAAACCCAAAGTAGGGTGAATTTCTGAAATATTCACTATCTTTGCCATATCTTATTAGTTTGGATATTTCCCCCGTTTTGGCCGTCAAATCTTATTTTCGGGGGAATACCTAAAGATACAAAAAAGCCAACTAATTCGCAATACTTTGTGTATGAATTAGTTGGCTGATTTTGTAATATTTAATGAATGTCCCTACGATAAATTTCTTTTGCTGCCTCCAAGATCTCAGGAGCGCAAAAATCGTCTCCCTGAAAGACAACTGCCGGACGATCATTATTGATACAGTCTCTCAATAATCGTAACTGATCTTTCATTGTTTACCCATTTTTACCATTGTCAAAAATTCGTCAGACGGTTTAAATGCCGGTATGTTATGAGCCGGAATAATCATAGTAGTATTCTTAGAGATATTCCGGGCTGTCTTTTGCGCTCTCTTCTTCACTATGAAACTACCGAATCCACGAAGATAGACATTTTCCTCCTTGCCCAACGAAGTCTTTACCTCGTTCATGAATCCTTCCACAACAGCAAGCACCGCTTTGCCGTCGATGCCGGTTCTGGCAGATATTTCCTTTACGATTTCCGATTTAGTCATTTCTTTATAATTTGAAAATTAGCGTGCAAAGATAATTAATCCAATGGATTATTTAAAGTCTGGCATCCGCAGCAAGCCCTGCCCTCGCCCAATGGAGTGTTACTTTACATTAAAGTATTCTATAAACATATCCTTTAAAGAGATGATTCGGTTTGCTCCATGGTCAAAATCTCCATGAAGCTGGCACAGATCATCAAAGATATCCTAGTACTCTCCATCACTGTTAGTCAGTTCCTGGCTCCCATGCTTGGCATAGGCTTCGGCACATTTTTTAAGATACTCCGCAAAATCCTTACAAGTAGGTTTATTCTCTTTCTCTTCCATCATTCACAAAACATTTGTCGAAACACTTCTTTCAGTTCCTCTATTTCCCTGTTGTTAAGTTCTCCAATTTTTCGTTTTATACGGCTTTTATCCACCGTGCGAATTTGATCAGTGGCTATCTCTCCTTCACGCCCGGCTACAGAACACAGAACCCGGTAAGGATAGTTCCTTATCGTGGAGGTTATCGGAACAATGACTACTGTTGTAAGGTACATATTCAAATCTGAAGGAGTGACAACAACACATGGCCGTGTCTTTGCCATTTCACCCCCACGGGTAGGGTCTAACTCTACCCAATACACTCCATACTGTTCTACCATGTCCAATCCTCAAACTTTTCATCCTCAAACACATCAGGGATAAGCAACTCATCATCCCCATTCTCATGGGCACGTTTGGCAGCTTCCGCCCATCCCTGCCGTGGTTGTGCCTTTATCACAATATTGTTCCCGTCCAAAGAAACGCTCACAGTCGATTTCAAGGACAAACGCAACTGTTTCAATATTTCGGAAGGAAGTATTATCCCCTTGCTGTTTCCAATCTGAATAATATTCGTTACCATAATGTTATAACTTTATAAGTTGATTATCACGATACAAATATAGATAAAGTTATAACAACACCAAAAGAAAAACTAACTTTTTCCCATTTTCACCGATAACCCGGCCAACGGCTTCACTCGTCGAGAGTGCTGGTGTATCCCCTTGCCGTACGGCGCTCCCCGACATATGATTCTTATCATGTCTTGTGTCCTTTTCTCCGGCTTCTAACAAACAAACGTGCATTAAAATGTTTCCATTTGAATTTTAGTTATTTGATACCCCAACTATGAACAACAAGACAGCAGAATGTTTCTGTTTTATTAAAATAAAAAGGGAACAAATTTTTAAGGTAATACTTACGGAAAAAACAGACTTTATAACGTTTCTTTTTCGTACATTTGCAACAATATAATAAAAGCGAAACATATAATGGAGAAGCAAGGAGAAATCATACTATACCAACCGGATGAAGCTGTAAGGTTGGAAGTACGTTTAGAAGATGAAACCGTTTGGCTCACACAAGCGCAGATAGCAGAACTTTTTCAACGTGACAGAACCGTTATTACCAAACATATAAATAATGTTTTTAAGGAAAAGGAATTGGAAGAGAAAAGCAATGTGCATTTTTTGCACATTGCTAATTCCGATAAGCCTGTCAAGTTCTTTAGTCTAGACGTAATAATTTCAGTTGGATACAGAGTTAAAAGCGTAAGAGGTACGCAATTCAGGCAATGGGCAAATAAAATTTTAAAAGAATATTTATTGAAAGGTTATTCTATAAACCAACGGCTCAATGACATGGAATATAGAATGAACAATAGATTCTTCCAAATAGAGAAAACCATTGCTGAACATGATGCAAAGATAGACTTCTTTGTACGCACCTCATTGCCTCCGGTGGAAGGTATATTCTTTGACGGTCAGATATTCGATGCGTATAAGTTTGCTACAGATTTAATAAAGTCTGCCAAATGCTCACTTGTGCTTATCGACAACTATGTAGATGAATCCGTGTTACTCATGTTGAGCAAACGAAACAGTGGAGTATCAGCTACTATTTATACACAAAATAAACGCACAGCTCCAACTTGATTTAAACAAACACAATGACCAATATCCTCCCATTGAAGCTAGAACCTACAAAAGTAGTCATGACCGCTTCTTAATCATTGATAATACGGAAGTATATCATATTGGGGCATCGCTAAAGGATTTGGGCAAGAAAATGTTTGCTTTCTCCAAACTGGAACTTCCTGCCCATACGATAATTGATGTATTATGAAATAAGCTAATCACCCATGCGAGAAGCGGAAGAGAATATAAAATTCAAGATGGAAATTGACGTATTGGTTCCCATTCCACGTACTGTCACCCGTGATTTCACCAGTTTGAAGCACCTGCGTCAATGGCAGAAACGGAATGACATCGATGGTTCTCTTTACTGTTTTGCACACCGGGAATACCTGCTCAACGAAAAGGGAGAATGGGAACAATTTACCGTTATCGGCAAACAGGTAGTGACTATCGGAGAACTGGAAAGGCTTCTTTTGGCAATGAAGCAAAAGGGGTTCAACCAATACAGCCGTGAGGAATATGAAGAATTAATGTCTTCATATTTGAAAAAGTGAAGAATTAAAACCTTCATTACACATTTAAATACGAAAACAGGATGAAAATAGGATATGCCCGTGTTTCCACCAAGGAACAACATCTGGATATGCAACTGGAAGCGTTGAAGGCTGCCGGATGCGAGAAAATCTTCTCTGAGAAAATGACCGGACGTCAACAAAACCGCCCGGAACTGGATGCCTGCCTGAGCTTTCTCCGGGAAGGCGACACACTTGTCGTATATAAGCTGGACCGGCTTGGCCGTTCGCTGAAGAATATCCTTACGCTATTGGAAGATTTCAAGAATAGGGGCATCCAATTCACCTCACTGCAAGACAACATCAGTACGGAAGGCGCAATCGGCCAACTGATGAACAACATTCTCGGTGCTTTCGCTCAGTTTGAAAGAGACCTTATCTATGAGAGAACCCAAGAAGGCAGAAGAATCGCCAAGGAAAAAGGTGTCAAATTCGGCAGAAAGACACTTATCAACAAAAACAACATCGCCAAGCAGAAAAGCTGCATCCAACTCTATGAATCCGGAACGCCGGTAAGGGAGATACAGAAAATATTAAACATAGGCAGTAGCGGAACAGTATATCGCCTATTAAGAAGGAATGGAATTGCGCTGAAATCCGAGAACAAAAATAACAAATAACGAATAAACCTCTGCCCATCCTTCAAAGATGATTCTCAAAGATCGTCTGCAATTCCACCTCTCAGCAAGATTATAGGAAAGTCCCCTTCACGGGGACTGATTTTTTTTAATTTTAATACAATAACTCCATGCACTCCTGTACCGCTTTTTCCAATGCTTCTTCCAAACAACAAAAAGCGTCCGCATTACTTTCGGAGTCATACAACACATAATCTCCAGCCCTCACAACCACATGCCAGACCGCCACGTTTTGTTCTGTTTGAAACGTATATTCACGAGTCTGTATCATCCATTGGATACATGCTGCCAGTGTCGGGCACTCGCACATATACATCGGGGTATTCCTTCCCTCAATATCGGTGCGTAGCCTATCCTGTTTGTCATACCAATACTCACAAGGCACGTAATAGTATAATTCCTTCATCATAAGAGCTGTGTCGCTATTAACCAATCTCTCTTTGTTGATTTGTGTAATCAAATTTTCCATATTAGCATTATTTAAGTTGAACATCTGATTTATTCTTCAGCTAGATTCAAGACCTTTTCATTTTTTGTATCGGGAAGGTCTTTGGTCAGCCGACCTTTTTTTTGATGTCATTCCCCATCTGAGTTCTGAGCCTTTTTTCGGCATATCAAGGTCTGGATTGCAAGCAATAAGCCAAGTTTCACTTATGGAAAATGTCGGGAAGACACTTCTTCATCGTTATTTTCCATACAGTAAAGGCGCATGGCCGTAACTTGCCATTTGCGGAATCCCGAAACCTTTGCCGAGCAAAAAGCCGGACTCGGATCGGAGGAAAGAAGCCGGGGGAGGCAGCCCACAGAAAGGGCAATCCGATACAATCAAGAAATTAACCTGCTATACCCTTGTGCGAGTGAAATAATCCATCATAGACACTACATACCTAAGTAGTGGTATCAATACACCGATCACATATATCATAGCGTAGCCCAAAAGGACAAAAGGTAATGTTTTACGATAAAGACATGCAACAGCGAGCAATATAAACGAAAAAGAAAAGCCATAAACCCCATATTGAAAACCGGGTATCAACTCATAAACAGGTACGGGTTCCGGATGAAGCATGGCTCCGGCCACAATAGAATAAAGGCTGGTCAATAATATAAGCAGCGTATATAAGCAACTCTTAAGAATCCTGGGATCATTCCTTTTACAATAGAGAATCGTTCGGATATCACTTCTAAGAAACTCAATGCCCAGTAAGAGAGCCACCATAACGCCTGTATCAAAAGTAGAAAATACATTCATTCCGATCACCTTTGGCGCGAAGATATGTATTTATTCTGAAAAGCCACGTCTTTGCGTATTTTACGATGTCGCATCCGATAGTCCGGGAAGCATTTTTTTGGTTCTTTTTTGGGGTGACTGCCAAAAAAGAACCCCGAAGCCGAAATCCCGGGCAGACGGGATTTCTCCCGTCCACCTTACCTATTTTGCAATCTTCCCTCGTCCGCATAGCTATAATAGTTATTGCCTGCCACAATCACATGGTCAACCAAACGGATGTCTAATGTTTCAGCGGCTTTTTTAACTGCTTCCGTCAAGCGGTCATCCGCACTGCTGGGCTTGCGTGCTCCTGATGGGTGGTTATGTACCATGATAAAAGATACGGCGTTATAATACAATGCCTGCTTCATGATAACCCGTATATCCACAGGGGCGGTATTTATCCCGCCGCATGAGATACGGACTTTACGGATGAGTTTGGACGAACTGTTCAGCAACAGCACCCACATCTCTTCAGTAGCTATATCGCACAAAACAGGATGCATCATTTTATAAACATTATTGCTGGATAAAAGCGCAGGACTTTCAACTTGCCCTTCTTTCAGCCGTTTATATAGCTCAATCGCCGCATAAGCGACTTTTTTACGGCTGGGTGTTAGTGTTTCCAGTACATCAGACAAGCACAATCCTTCTATTTCCATCTGTTCATACTTATATTCTTCACGTTTCAGTTTCTCACTGTTCGTCAAGGTATAAATCAACTCGCTGTTTTCCATCACCCGATAAACGTCATTCACTTCAAATACGGTTCTCTTCGTTTTCATACTGCCAAAAATTAAAAGATTAATACTCGCAAACATCGCTTGTCGCCCCAACCATAAATTTTTCCTCAACTGATTGGGAACAGTGCATTGAAGAGAAAGCGGGAAAGACGGATCAGAACGGGATTGAACTGGTAAATACTACCTCCCGGAATGGGAGGATGGAGATTTGGCTTTTCAATATCGGGCGTTCCGGCCACGCCTACCTTCGCAATGTTCCTATCAGTTCAGGAAAAAATCATCATACCTCTCTTCCGGCATAGCCGGAGCGTAGAGCGTTAGGGATAGCAGGGAAAAGCCTGGAGGGTAACGAGGACTTGCAACGAATAGCCCGGTCAGAAGGGAACGCCCTGAAAAACTAATTCGGATACAGAAGATGAACAGAACCGCCTTCCAATCATATAAAAAAACGTGAAAATCAACACATACTTCCGAAAAATCTTTTTCCGAAAGTACGTATAGGGCATGTGAAGGGAAAATTTATTTTCCCAGTCATTTCTATGTTATCGCTTTGGGGATATTTAAAGGGGTTAGGAGTTTAGGTCTTTATTATGTATTTTGGTGGATGGTTTTACACAGCCGATACCTTTTATTTAAAAATTTCTCTCTTTTATTTCACTGATATACCGACATATAAAAAAAACAGGGATTACCTATTCCCTTCATTAACGGGTGGACGGTTTTACACAGCTGACAAGTGAAACCGGACGCTTTTACACAACTAAAGCAAAAGGAGTGGACGGTTCTACACAACTAGAAGCAACAAACGGGACACTTCTACACAACTAAAACAGGCAAAGCGGATGACTCCACACATCTAATCACCCCAATAGGGACACTTCTACACAACTAATTCTATAAAAAACCGTGAAACGTGGACGGTTCTACACAGCTGGATCGTCCATGTTCACCGCCCCGTCCGTCTCCGGAGATATGAACTCTTCAGGAGCAGGAGCAACTTCCGTTCCATTGGCACTCTCCAACTCTTCCTGTGCCCATCCTTCCGGAAACCTGCCGAATACAGCCACGAAATCACTGATATATATCTGTTTTTTCTTTTCTACGCTTTCCGGGGAGTTTGCCCATAAAAGGAACTCTTTATACAGTCCGGCATCTTCCTCCACCTCTTTGATCTTCTTCCTCCTGACAGCCATATCCGTGTCCGGGTAGGCAATCTCGACATACAGCCCAAGCAGGTTCTTATAGAATTTCTTCACCACGACAGCATATTGTCCTTCATCAAAATAGTGCAGCGTATGCCTAGGAAACGAGAACAACACGGTATATGCCCATCTCTCATGATCGCCTTTCACAAAAGAGAAATTGAAATTGGTATATTTCAGGTAAGTATTCATCTTTTTCAGTATCGAGGCGACCTTCTTTTTCCGGTCTTTGGGTTCGGCAATCTCTATGCCGAGCTTTTTAGCCAGCTGATCGACTGTCAGCACATAAAAAGGAGCCTCATTCTTGGTGGTCTTATACTTGATCAGGTAAACCATCTTGGAAAGTTCCAGATAGAAATAGCGGTAACGGCTGGGCAGGCTACGGTAATCCTGAAGTTCCAAGAGGTTATAGAGCGAGAACATGAAATTCTTTATCTCCGGGCTTACCACTGCCGAGTACAGCCTTTTCGTTGACTTCTTCGTCTTGAAATCGGTCATTATGTCGAAACGTTTCAAGATCTGCACGAAATTATAGGATGTACGGCCATCCTCGCCAATGGTCGGATAGCAGAGGTTCTCCAATCCCAGTTTATAGAGAGCCGCCTCAAAAACCGTCTCGATAGGATGGCTGATTCTCTGTCCTGCCGTGTCGGTACATACATATTCCGGCTGCATATTCTTTCCGAACATGGCCGCGAGCTGCCGGCTATCCAGCTTGCGCTGCAAGTTGGTACGGTCATACCCCATCTTACGGCAGAAGTCTTCTACGGAGAACCAGGAAGTCCCGAACAAGTCTTTGAGGTGATAGCTGCCCAGGTATATGATCAGATCGAGCATGACATTTCCACCTGCCTCATACAACCGTTCAATCAGCACGGAATTATAGCTTTCCCCAAGCACCCTAGGGACACGAATCAGTTCTTTTGCCATGATAATACTTACAAAATCAATCCTTTCTCTGTTTTCATTGCCACAAAGATAGGCATACCGGCCAACATACGCGTCATAATTATCAATCAGTTTTAACGGTATGACCGGTATGGGAAAAGGAGAAGTACTTTCCTGAAGAATGCTTTATCCGCCCTTCATCAGAAAGAAAGCATCTTACACCTGTACCCCATAGACATCCTATATTACTTTTTCAGTTCTTCCGATAAAAAGGAACGGTCTATCAATACTTGCACCAATGGTTTCTCTTTGACAAACTCATCAAGCTCACGCTTTATCAATTTATTGCCCAACCCTATGCGTCGTCCAAATTCCTCGAAATCCTTCCGCCCTACCTGATGAGCAATTTGACTCCACATTGTCATCTGTAATCGACTCAACCCTCGGTCTAAGGTGTAGATCGT
>OIYY01001631.1_pt1 | contig 11206 bp, 10 predicted proteins | sample 1588341 | NCBI WGS metagenome assembly OIYY01 (sample SAMN03283287) | human gut metagenome | biome: human-associated habitat; material: feces | host: Homo sapiens | place: Peru | collected 2012
GGAAGCTCTGCACCTCGCTGCGGCCGAAGTCGAACACCATGGTGCCCCACTCCTTATGTTCGCCGCGCTTCGGGTTCGGGTCCTCATAGCAGGCCTCGCCGTCAAAGTTGTACAGGCCGAACTGATCCTTCGGGAAGTGAGCAGGCACCCAGTCCATGATAACGCCGATGCCGGCGGCATGCAGCTTGTCCACAAAGGCCATAAAGTCCTTGGGGGTGCCGTAGCGGCTGGTGGGTGCAAAATAGCCGGTGACCTGATAGCCCCAGCTGCCATCGAAGGGGTATTCCATGACCGGCAGCAGCTCCACATGGGTGTAGCCCATATCGGTGATATACGGGATCAGCTCGTCTGCCAGCTCGGAATAGTTATAGGGCTTGCCGCCCTCCTTCATCTTCCAGCTGCCGGCGTGCATCTCGTAGATATTCATCGGGCCGTTGATCACGTCCGCCTTTTTCTGTGCTGCCTGCCATGCGTCATCATGCCACGCAAAGCCGGTGATATCGTAGACCTTGCTGCCGTTGGACGGGCGGGTCTCGGCGTGGAATGCATAGGGATCGGCCTTATAGACCAGATCACCTGCACGGGTGGTCACGCAATATTTGTAAACATCGTATTCCTTCATGCCCGGGATGAACAATTCCCATACGGAATCGCCATCCACCTTGCGCATCGGGTGGCTGCCCGGCTTCCAGCTGTTGAAGTCGCCCACCACGCTGATGGCCACAGCATGGGGTGCCCACACGCGGAACACCACGCCCGCTTCACCGGCGCGCGTTTCCATGTGTGCGCCGAAGTAGCGGTATGCTTCACAGTTATTGCCCTGTTTGAACAGATACACCGGAAGGTCCGATGCATTGCTCTGGATCTTTTCCTCGGTCGGTTTCATAGACTGCTCCTCCCCGTACAGATGCACCGGAAAGCGCACCTGTAGCTTTTTACTCTTTTATATTAAAGAATTTCGGACTGTTTTTCAAGGGGATTTCATCAAAAATTACCATAATCTTTTCAGCGATATTTCTCCCTTATATACACACCCTCTAAATTTTTACAAATTTTATGGTGAATCCTACCAATCCGCAAACAAAAAGAGCCTCTGCGCGCCCTCCCCAAGGGGAAGGTGCACAGAAGCTCTCTGCTTTTGTCGAAAATTTTCAGTTCCGGTTTTTCCGGTTTTTTTCAGGCTTCTCAGTCCACGACGTAGACGTTGACCTGAATGGCACCGTTGATCACGCTCTCGGCGTAGGTCTCATAGAACAGGTCTACCAGGATCTCGCCCTTCTGCACCGCAATGCCGGTATCGGTAGCCACTGCGTAGCCATACACGAACTTGCCGTCGGTGGAGGTGATATACAGCTTGGTGCCGTAGGGGATCACATCCGGGTCCACGGCCACAGTGCCATAGCCAAGGCCGAGGCCGGAGGAACCCTTGCCGGTTCTAGAGTAGTAGCCGGTGGCCTTGCCGGTGAGCACCTTGCTGTAAGAAGCCGGTGCGTTGGTGGTGCCGTCCGGGCCAGTCAGCGGGGAGACCGGTGCGCCCGCGCCATAGGTCTTGATGACATGGTTGGTGGGCTCCACGGTAGTGGTGGAATCCACCACGATGCTGTTCTCCAGCTCACCGTCCACATAGCGGTCGCGGGTGGTGATGGTCTGCTGGCCTTCCGCACCATGGCGCATCGTGGTGGCGCGGCCGGTGTTGCGGAAATACAGGCTGGTGTAGACGTACTCGGTATCATAGGGGATGGCCTGCGTTTCCACACGGTCGGTGTAGTCCACGCGGTGCACCGTGATGGTGGAACCTGCGCTCACCAGCTGATCCAGAGCAGGCTCGGTGTAGTCGTCACCCTCCAAGGTGATCCCTGCGCGCTTCAGCGCGTCGGCGACGGTGCCGAACACCATCTTGATGGGATACTCCTGACCGTCGGCGGTGATGCTGACGGAGAATGCGCGCTCGATGTTCAGGGCGGCAAGGTTGCCGCTGTAGGCCGTGTAATAGACCCGATCGCCCTCTTCGGACTGGATGCCGGAGAGGTTCATGACCTGTGCAGGGTCGGTCTCGGAGGTGAGGATCACCTGCCGGGCACCATTGGAGTCTGTGACGTAGGTCAGCCGCAGATTCGCAGCGGTCACACTGAGTGTAGCCACAAGGCACACGACCATGACACAGAACACCAGCACACGGGAAGAGACAGCCTGCTTGCAGGCGGTCAGAGCTTTCTTTACTTTTACGGAAGCGATACGAGACAACTCCTCTCTTTTCAAAGTTGGGTGCGGCCGCAGACACGGTGTTCCATGCCCCGGCCGCCCGGACTGCAGGGCAGGCAGAAGCGCTCTGGCCCCACAATCAAATACGATGCCCTCTTTATGATAAGACCGAGCATCGTATGCAATTTGGACTCCGCTGCGGAAGGTATCATTTTCCTCCCGGCCCGAGCCGCATCTGCCCGCGCCGCACCATGTGTGAGATGGTTTTCACTTCATCCAGATAAATTTTAGACGCTGCAACGTTCGTTGGTTCCGTTGCGCGGGTCTTATTTTACCAGCCCAAAGGCCGTTTGTCAAATCAGGGGTCTGCTTTTTGTTAGTTTTTTGACGATATTTTTTGTGCAATTTATACAGTGTTTTCTCCAAATTATTGTTTTTTCGGTTATTTCCTTCCGATTTTCCTTTTGTTTTGTGGGATGTTTTGTTCACGAATTTTTAACATTTATTTTGGATTTTTCGCACCGGAAACTGCACTTTTGGGCCGTTGCGGCTGCACAGCAAGCGGCCCTGAATCGCTGGTTTTGCACAGGGGCTTTCCCTTCCGCTGCCCCATCCTTCCCCCACCGGGATCTGTGCGAATTTCCCCCGAAAAGTGCCTTCTGGCAAAATGCCGAAGCACAGAAACTGGTGGAAACAAAGTACACTCTCGCCGCCGCTGTCCGGCCGCGGTACAATCAAACAAAAAACAGAAAGGAAGGTTTTCAAGTGAAGATCCAGATCATTCAAAAGCAGTGCGGCGGCACCGAGTTCCTTGCCCAGCCGCACCGGCTGCATCTCGGTGCGCAGAACGCCGCCGGGGTGGACGAGCTGCTGTTCCAGCTGCCGGACGCATGGGCCGGGTGCACCCTTGCGCTGTATCTGCGCCGCAGCGACGGCACCCTGCTGGCACCGGTGGCGCTGGACACCCAGCACCGTGTCACGGTGGACCGCCGCCTGACCGGCAGCACCGGCGGGCAGTGGATGCTGGCCGCCATGGGTGAGAACGGCTACACCGCCTACACCCGGCCCGGCAGCTATGACGCCTACGCCATCCTGCCCACCGACGGCGGTGCAGAGGAGCTGCCGCCCTCGCTGTACGAGCAGTTCGTGGCCCGCGTGCTGGAAAGTTCCAGCAGCGCCTCCACGGCAGCGCAGCGTGCCGCAGCCAGTGCAGCATCCACCGCTGCCAACGCAGCGCAGGCCCAGACCGCCGCACAGCGCACCAGCACCGACAGCGCCAATGCATCCCAATGCGCTGCCCGTGCAGAGGCCGCTGCGGCCCGCGCCGAAAAGCTTGTGCCCACGGACGGGCAGGTGGTCAGCGTGAACGGCAAAAGCGGCATCGTAAAGCTCACTGCGCAGGAGGTGGGTGCGCTGCCCTGCCCTGCGCAGCCGGTGTCCGGCCAGCTGCTGCGGGTACTGAGCGTAGACCCCAACACCGGAGCAGTGCTCACCGACACCGCTGCCCTGCCGGATATGTCCCCCTATGTGCGCAGCAGCACCGTCCCCACCGCATCGGTCCCCGGGGCGGTGCGGGTAGACCCGGCCTGCGGCATCAGCGTGCGCAGTGACGGCACCCTGACCACGGCCCCCGCCGACCGCAGCCAGCTGGACAGCATGGACAGCACCGTTCTGCCGCTGACCCCCGCCCTGCTGCCCTACGGCGTGAAAAAGGCCCTGACCGCTGCCGCCTCTGCCGGGGAATGGACGGCGAACGAGAAGGCCGCTGCCCTGCGCACCCTCGGTGCCGATCTTTCCTCCTATTATACAAAGGAGGATATCGACACGCTGCTCTCGGCCCCCAGTTCCGGCGCATATCCCGTGGGCAGCATCTACCAGAGCACCGATTCCACCAGCCCGGCAGCGTTGTTCGGCGGCACATGGCAAAAGATCGCGCAGAACCGAGTGCTGATGGGTGCGTCCAGCATCCACGCGGCAGGCACCACGGTGGAGGCCGGTCTGCCGAACATCACGGGCGTTTTCAACCGTGATGAAAACTACGGCATCATAACGAGCACAAATAAGTCCAGCGGCGCATTTTACTACGGCGGCACGAATGTTGGACGCGGCGTAACCAGCAGTGATGTGCAAGGCGGCAATTTGTGTTTTGACGCATCACGTTCCAACTCTATTTATGGTGCAAGCACCACCGTGCAGCCCGCCGCCTACTATGTGCACATCTGGCACCGCGTGGCCTGAGAAAGGAGGTTTTGAACCATGAAGATCATTGATGAGACCGGCGCGGTCGTGGAAAACCCGGACCTGACCCTTGGTTATCTGGTTGACGGCACCGAAGAGATCATCCACCCCGCTGTAGAGGGCGTGGAGGAAGAGTGGCACTGGGAGACCGTGACGGAGTACCCCAACGGCGGCAAGGACGTGCGGAAGGTCAGTGACCGTCCCGGCGTACAGGCACAGGAGGAATGGGTGGAACAGGTGCCCATCCAGAAGTACGTCCGCTACACCGCGGAGGAACTGGCCCAGCGAGAAAAAGAGCAACAGGAAGCCCAGCAACGGCAGGCGGCGCTGGACAAACTGCCCCAGACGCTGGAAGCGCTGCAAAAAGAAAACAAGATGCTTAAGCAATGTCTGATGGAAATGTCGGAGATTGTGTATGCTTAAACGAATCACACAAAAATTAGAAAGGATTGTACGTATGATGGCGAAGCTGTGGGCACAGGAAATCATGTATGCTGAGACTATGGAAGAGGCAAAGGCTCTGTATGAGCGCTGCCCCCGCCTGTTGAAGGAGAAGGTGAAAGCCATTCTGGTGAAGAGCGGCTTTGAAGAGATCACGCAGGAGTAACACAGGAGCTGAAAAATCAAAATGGCACTCTCGAACACGGCGACGCCGATCTACTACGGCCGGTTCCGGGAGGCCGTGATGCGCGGGGAGATCCCCGTTTGCAGAGAGATCAGCATGGAGATGAACCGGATCGACGACCTGATCGCAAACCCGGGCATCTACTATGACGATAAGGCCGTAGAAGGTTTTGTGAAGTTCTGTGAACGGGAATTGACCCTGACCGATGGCAGTGACATGAAGCTGCTGGACAGTTTTAAGCTGTGGGCAGAGCAGATCTTTGGCTGGTACTACTTTGAGGAACGTACAGTGTACAAGCCCGGCCCCGACGGACACAGCGGCAGATATGTGACAAAACGCATCAAGCACCGACTTGTGCGAAAACAATACCTGATCGTGGCACGCGGCGCGGCAAAGAGCATGTACGACAGCTGTCTGCAGCAATACTTCCTCACCGTAGACGGACACACGACCCAGCAGATCACTACGGCACCCACCATGAAACAGGCAGAAGAGGTCCTTAGCCCGGTACGCACAGCGATTGCACGGGCAAGGGGACCTCTTTACCGTTTTATGACTGAGGGCAGCTTACAGAGCACGACAGGTTCGGCAAGCGCCAGAATGAAGCTGGCCAGTACGAAAAAAGGAATTGAGAACTTTCTGACCAACAGCCTTTTGGAAATACGCCCCATGAGCATTGACAAGCTGCAGGGACGGAGAGACAAGGTTTCAACAGTGGACGAATGGCTGAGCTGCCCCATCCGGGAAGACCCCATTGGTGCCATTGAGCAGGGCAGTTCCAAAGTGGAGGATTACCTTATTGTTGCCACCAGCTCGGAGGGCACAGTGCGCAACGGATGCGGCGATGACATCAAAATGGAATTGATGAGCATCCTGAAAGGTGACTACGTGAACCCGCATGTCTCTATCTGGTACTACAAGCTTGACAGCCTTGACGAGGTGAATGACCCTGCCATGTGGGTAAAGGCAAACCCGAACCTTGGGCAGACCGTGAGCTACGAGGCTTACCAGCTGGACGTGGAAAGAGCGGAGAAGGCCCCTGCAAGCCGCAACGACATCTTGGCGAAACGCTTCGGCATCCCGATGGAAGGCTACACCTACTTTTTCCCCTATGAAGAGACGCTGCCGCACCGGCACAGGGACTTTTGGGAACTGCCGTGTGCACTGGGTGCAGACCTTAGCCAGGGTGACGACTTTTGCGCCTTTACCTTTTTGTTCCCGCTGGAGCACGGATATTTTGGTGTGAAGACGCGGGACTATATTACAAGCTACACCCTCTCGAAGCTGCCGCAGTCCATGCGCCAGAAATATGACGAGTTCATGCGGGAGGGGACGCTGGCCGTGATGGAAGGCACCGTGCTGGACATGATGGAAGTTTACGACGACCTTGACGCCTTTATTGAGCAGAGCCGGTACGATGTGCGGTGCTTTGGCTACGATCCCTACAATGCAAAGGACTTTGTGGAGCGGTGGGCCAGAGAGAACGGCGAGTACGGCATTGAAAAGGTGATACAGGGCGCAAAGACCGAGAGCGTGCCACTGGGTGAGCTGAAGAAGCTGAGTGAACAGAGGAAGCTGTTGTTTGACGAAGCGCTGATGCAATTTGCCATGGGCAACTGCATTACGCTGGAAGACACAAACGGCAACCGCAAGCTTCTGAAACAGAGGTATGACCAGAAGATCGATGCGGTTGCCGCTATGATGGATGCGTATGTAAGTTACAAGGTGAACCGGAATGCGTTTGAGTGATTATTTCTTTTTGGGCTTGAATCTGGCGCTGTATGCGTTTGCAGCTTTATCCGCCAAAAGCCAGCCGATCAATCTTCAGAAATGATGGTACGGCCATTTAAAATGCGTTTGATCTCGGACGAGTCAGCTTCGGAGTAAGTATAGCGGGTGCCATAGGCGTCGGTGAGAACCATTGAATCATCAGAAAACGACATGGCCTCGTCCCAGCCCGGAGCGTAGTTATAGTGAAGGGCAATGCCCTTTTCGTAGGTGCCGGAGGTGATGTGCGCAACCATTGCTGTTTCATCGCCGTTGCCATAAGAGAAATAGTAAACTTTGTCGTTCGGGAAATCGATGTAATAGCAGGTGGAGTAGCTGCCATGATCGAGGGTGTAAGCCATCTCATAGGTGACGGCACGATCAAGGCCGTCGGTTGAAAGCACGGACGCATTGGTAGAAGAAGCCGCAACGGATGACGCCGAATGTTCAGCAATATATTCGTCTACATACTCGGAAGGATTTTTGCCTTCTGGGACTTCAATCCAAGTGGAATTTGAGTCATCGAAGATTTCCCGAACAGAAGATATGGAGTAGGCATCCGGAAAGGTTTTCTTGGAACCATCGTCATATTTTACAGTAAGGCCTTTGCTGGCGCGGGTGATTGTTTGATCCCAGCCTGTCGTGTCACCATCGGAAAATTCAAAATGAACGGTATAGCCATCCGATGCGGAACCGGAAACAATGCGCCCAGTCATGCTAACTGCGATGCCATTGCCATAATAAGCAAATTGACGCACGATGTTTTCAGAAGGAATTACCCATACGCACCATAAATAGTTACCTTCGTCATTGGCGTAACAGAATTCATCTGTATCATCCAGATCATTTGAACTCGAAATGACAGAAGCACTCTTTGTTGAGGAGACATCACTTTTATAGAAACTGTGATATGTGATTACGATGGGAGTATCTATTTTATACCAGGTATTCGTTTCAAAATCAGGAGCACCATCTACAGTAATCTCATCGATGTAGTTCTCTGTTTCAAAGATGCCAAGAATCATATCGCCTTTGCCTTCAGCATAGACGTTTGTAAAACCTGCATCTTTTAGAGCTTTTACAACGTTTCGATAATCACCCGTTTTAGAGAAATCTGGCATTTTAACCTCGCCCATTGCCAGATGCGAGTTGGCAATCTTCTCTTCCTCCAAGCGGGCGAGTTCGGCCTGATGTGCAGCGAGTTCAGCCTGATGCGCATTGCTTACGTTCCAGAGCGAAACGCCAGCGATCAAAGCAATACAGGATGCCATGATAGTGATGAGCAGTTCCTTTGGGTGTGCTTTACAAAATGCCGCTACTCTTGCATTGCGAATTCGTGCACGCTCCTGAGCTTCACGCTGCGCCTCTTCGCGCTTGCGCGCTTCTTCTTCCTCTTTGCGCTTTTGTTCTTCTTTTGCTTTCCGGCGCTCTTCAAATGGGGAAGCGAAGACACCGATAACACGATTTACGTTTTCTGCGGCTTTGATCTTGGCATCGTCTATGATGCGCTCCGTATGCTCGGACTTTGAGTAATTATAATTGAAGTTAAAGTTGACATTGATATTGACTTTCGTTCCGCAGTATTCGCAAAAGATCATATCACCATCGTCCGAATTGACGGTGAGTGATTTGCCGCATTTGGGACAGATTACAGTAGACATTATGATTCCTTCCTTTTCAAACGGGATGAGAGCAATCATTGACTTTTGTGACTGAATTTAGTATGGAAGCCGCATCAATATTTGGTGCTGAAGTGTAGAGAAACGTGTTGCTGCTTGGCGTATCACTCGCTACGATTTCCGTGACATACAGACTGCTTTGTGAATTCACGGCTGAAAAATTGAATTTACGGGTTATTGTACCCTCCGCAAAATAAAAAACAGCTTCATAGTTGTTTTCAGAACCGGAGCCATCGAGATTGGCAACCCAAGCAATGTTTGAACTCGTTTTCACGAAGCAGACTTTTCTATCATCAAAGTTAAATAAATAGTAGGTTGGATTGTTTGAATCTGAATCACTGTAAATAGTTGTATAGTGGGATATGTTCGGCAAACTTGAAGGATAGGTTGTGCTTCTCGAAGAAGAGGTCGAAGTTGATGTGCCGCCGAAAATTCCCATGAATAGGCAGTAGACAATGATGACTGTCCAAATCGGGTGTTTTTTGCAGAAATGGCCAGCCTTCCAAGAAAGGGATTTTTTTGTTGCTGAACGCTTTTTTGCTTTCGGCGCAGGAGAAGCGGGTTCGGCCTCTTCTGCCGGTTCGGCTTCTTCGGTACGTTTATATTTCAGCCGCTCTCGCTCCAACTCATTTTCGTGGCGGAGACGTTCCAGCTCCAATTCATGTTCATAGCGGAGACGTTCAATTTCCAGTTCGTGTTGATGGCGAAGCTGTTCCGCAGACGGCTCCTGACTGGATGCTTCAGACTGTCGATCCTTAGGCGGGGGAGTAATGATCGGCTCTTGAGGAGATTGCTTTGGAGGCTTTTTCACGAAAGCCGCTATTTCGATTTTGGCACCACAGTGGCGACAAAAAATAAATTTTCGATTCGGGTCAGAGACCGTAAGCTCTTTGCCGCACTCAGGGCATATAACAATACTCATAAAAACGATTCCCTTTCCTCACAAAATGGCTGTTAAAGCCAGTATAGCACGGAAACGGGGATAAAAGCAACCAGCTGCAAAAAAAGTTGTTGACGGCCGGAAAACACAAAAAGAAAAGGAGGAGATTTTTCAAAATGGATTACTGGGAATACCTTGCACATAGCCAGAAAGGTGCCGAGCGGGAAAACCACCGGTACTATGCCCGCGAGCTGGTGGGCAACAGGGGCGGAAAGAACGTTTACCGCTACTTTTACACAGCGCAGGAGTACGCTGCATATAAAAACGGCCGACGTGGTGAAAAGAAGAGCATTGGTGCACAGAAGGCCGAAATGGACCGCCGCCGCGCACGCCGGGAGAACATTGCCGCCCAGAAAAAGGACATGGATACGGCACGCAGCAGGGCCGAACACCAGCAGAGCATTGCAGGCCAGAAGCACGACATGGACTACACCCGCATGAGCAACCTGATCCGTGCAGGCAAAATTGCACGGGAAGCGGAAGCTTACCGCCGCAAGCGGCACCGCGACAGCATTGCCAGCCAGAAGAAAGCCATGGATGCGGCCCGGGAACGTGAAGCACACAAGAACAGCATTGCCAGCCAGAAAAAGAGCCTTGACCGTGCACGGCATAAGGCAAGCGTTGCTGCACAGAAAAAGCAGATGGATACTGCCAGAGCACGTGCGGCCCACCAGAGCAGCGTTGCCGCACAGAAGAATGACATGGACACCGCCCGCAAGCGCAGTGAGCACCAGCAGAGTGTGCGCCGCCAGAAGGTGCGGATGGACGCAAAGCGCACCCGTGCAAAGCGCCGTTCGGCAAGCAAAGCTGGCCGTGATTTCCTGAAGCGGGTCATGGACAACACCCGCGGCCGCAAGAGCTACAGCCCCAAGAAAGTGTGATGCCTATGGTAAGAAGTGAAGAACTTTACCATTGGGGCATCAAAGGACAGAAGTGGGGCGTGCGGCGCTACCAGAACCCGGACGGCACCCTGACTGCAGCGGGTAAGAAACGATACGGTGATGGTGAAGGAACGGATGGCAATGATAAGCCCGCCTACGCCCCGAAAGCACCGAAGAAAAACGCCGGCGATTACACCGACGAAGAACTGCGCGCCCAGATCAACCGGATGCAGATGGAAAAGCAGTACCGCGACCTTGCAGGGCAGACCAATGTGCGGGAGGACGACCCGAACAAGGAACTGAAGCTGGAGCGGGAGCGGCTGCAGCTGCAGAAGGACGTGAAGAACCTGAAAAAGGAGATCAACGGCGGGCAGACCTTTGTGAAAACCGTATTCACGAATGCAAGCCAGCAGGCTTTGACCAAGATGGCCACGGGCGCAATGCTGTACGCCGGAAAAAAGACGGTGATGTCCATCTTCAACAACCCTGATCTGGCGAATGCTGTTGGCACGGGAAGTCTGGACAAGGAAAAGAAAGACGACAAGTAACACCGGGAGGAAAAATTCAAAATGGAAACAGAACTGAGTTTTGGTTCCCGGCTGAAGCACGCCTGGAACGCTTTTCTGAACCGGGACCCTCCCCGATTGTACGGAGGGGGCTACAGCTACCGGCCCGACCGGCCAAGGCTGAACCGGACGACGGACCGCACCATCCTGACGGCAATTTACGCCCGGATGGCGCAGGACGCCACAGCTATCACCATAAACCATGTAAGGCTCGACGAAAACGACCGCTTTGATGCGGTATTGGACTCGGGCCTTAATTCTTGCCTGAACTTATCGGCCAACAAGGACCAGACGGGCAGGGCTCTGCG
>OIYY01001632.1_pt1 | contig 11205 bp, 11 predicted proteins | sample 1588341 | NCBI WGS metagenome assembly OIYY01 (sample SAMN03283287) | human gut metagenome | biome: human-associated habitat; material: feces | host: Homo sapiens | place: Peru | collected 2012
TATTTGCAGGAAGAAAATTTGGAGAAGATCATTGCGGAGATGGAGTAAGGCAAACTGAAAAATCACAAACGACGTATCATCGTTACTCCGAACGCTCTGTAATTTTGGCACCCGCCCAGGCTGCTATCAAGAATCCCCGCAAGTGATCGTGTGAGCGCCTGAAAAAGCACAAATAAAGCAAACGAACCGCCCCGGTTTCCTCTTCTTTGAAAACAATCAAAATGTAAGAAAAATATAAAAAGTCCTGTTTATGGGATGAACTGTCTGCTATGCTTGCATCGTGAAGGATAAAACGGCTTTTGGGAGGAGGGATGCTATGGAGACCCGTTTGAAAAACACAAAGATTCTGGCCGGCAAAACGGACCCGGAAAATAGCAATCTGTGGCTGCCGCTCTGGATGCACCTACGGGATACGGCAGAGATCATGGAGCTTCTGGTGCGGAAATGGCTGCCCAATAGCGTAAAAAGGGCATCCGGATTGGAAGAGGAAGAATTGGTGCAGCTGGCCCGCTTTTTGGGCTGGGGACACGATCTTGGTAAGGCGATTTTAACCTTCCAGAGCACGATCATGCAGTGTTTGCCCGAAGCGAAACAACGGCTGGAACGCCTGACTCCGCTGAGCTGCCAGAAACTGAACCGGCGCGAAACGCCCCATGCCCGGGCGAGTGAAGCGATCTTGAGAAAATTGGGGTGCCCTGACGGGATCGCTTCGGTCGCGGGTGCCCATCATGGCAAGCCGCAGGACGGCACAGAAGTTGACAAACAGTTTACATGCTGGGAAGTCAACTACTACCCGGAAGAGCAAAAGGGCATCTGGGAGGGCTTTTGGGACGAATTGCTTCAGGCGGCACTGCAGGACAGCGGCTATTCCGGGGTGGACGCGCTGCCGGTGCTCAATCAGCCCGAAGAGATTTTGCTGACAGGGCTTTTGATCATGGCAGACTGGATCGCCAGCAACACCGAATATTTCCCGCTGATCCCTGTGGAAGAGCCGGGCAGTGAGGAGATTTATCCGGAACGTGCGGATCGGGCGTGGCGCGAATGGGATAAACAGGAGACGGCTTCACCTTGGGCGGCGCAGACCACCATTGCAGAGCCAGAGGAATTTGCAAAGCGGTTTGGCTTTGCCCCAAATGCGGTGCAGCAGGCGGCTATGGAAGCCGCCAACACCATGGATGCACCGGGCATTTTGATCCTGGAAGCACAGATGGGCGTGGGCAAGACCGAGGCGGCGCTGGCGGCAGCGGAAATTTTGGCGGCACGCTTTGGTGCGGGCGGCATCTTCTTTGGCCTGCCCACGCAGGCAACGGCAAACGGGCTTTTTCCGCGTCTGGTACAATGGGCCGAAAACCAGCCCGATGACCTGCCCAAATCGATCCGGCTTGCACACGGCATGGCAGAACTGAACGAAGAATATATCCGCCTGCAGCAACAGCCGGTGCGGGTGCAGGACGACTGGGACGACCCGGAAGCAGAAGAGCAGCGGGTGCAGGTGCACCAGTGGTTCCGGGGCAGCAAGCAGGCTCTGCTGGCAAACTTTGTCATTGGCACGGTGGACCAGCTGTTGATGGCGGCTCTGTGCCAGAAGCACGTGATGCTGCGCCATCTGGGCCTTGCGGGCAAGGTAGTGATCGTGGACGAATGCCACGCTTATGATGCGTATATGAACCGCTATCTGGATCGTGCGCTGGAATGGCTGGGCTGGTATCGGGTGCCGGTGATCCTGCTATCGGCCACTCTGCCCGCCCGGCGGCGTGCAGAGCTGATCGAAGCTTACCAGCAAAAACGCCGCCCCGGCCCGGACGCCCCGTGGAAAACCAGCTGCGGCTATCCGCTGCTGACATGGACGGACGGCGCACAGGTGCAGCAAAAGACCATCCCGCTGGATATGGCCGCCAGGAATGTGCAGACGGTGCGCCTGACAACGGAAGAACTGCCCGATTTCCTGTGCCAGAAAATGCAGGCTGGCGGCTGCGCGGGCGTCATCGTCAATACGGTGCGCAAAGCGCAGGAGGTGGCGCAGCGGCTGCGTCAGGCTCTGCCCGAAAAGGAAGTGCAGGTGTTCCATGCACAGTTCCTGATGCCAGACCGCGCCGCGCGGGAACAGGAGCTGATGCGGCGCATCGGTAAGCACTCCACCTCTGCAGAGCGTGATGGGCTGATCGTAGTAGGCACGCAGGTATTAGAGCAGTCTTTGGATGTGGATTTCGATGTGATGGTTACAGAGCTTTGCCCGATGGATCTGCTCTTACAGCGCATCGGCCGCCTGCACCGGCACCCAAATCGGTCTCGTCCGCAGCCGCTGCAAACAGCGGTCTGTGCTGTGCTGGACACGGGCACAGAAGAATTTGACAAGGGCAGCGAGGCGGTGTATGGGCAGTGGCTGCTCTGGCGCACCCGGGCATGCCTTCCGGAGAACATCTGCCTGCCCGAGGATATCTCTCCGCTGGTGCAGAAAGTCTACGGCTGGGCACAGGCAGATGAACTGCCTGAAACGGAACGGAGTGAGGGCATGTGCAAAGCCTATGAGTTTGCGCAGGCCCAGCGCAAAGAGCGTGCACAGTCGTATCTTGTGCCGCAGCCCAAAGTGCACAAAAGATTCAAACAACTCAATACATTGGATGGCTGGATGCAGAACGTGGGTGCACATTCTGATGCAGCTGCACGGGCAGCGGTGCGGGATGGCGACCCATCGGTGGAAGTGCTGGTGATGCAGCGCCGGGCAGACGGAACCATCCACTTCCTGCCGTGGCAGGAGGGTGGTGGGGCCGTTGCAGCCGACAGCCCGCCCCCGCCGGAGACGGCACTGAAAATCGCCCGGCAGAAGCTGCGGCTCCCGGCGGTGTTTGGCAAAGCGTGGAAGGTGGACGAGGTCATCCGGGAGCTGGAAGCGGACAACCGCAGCTGCCTTGCGGCGTGGCAGCTGTCGCCGCTGCTGCACGGAGAGCTGGTGTTGCTGCTGGACGAAAACCTGACCGCCCATCTTGCGGACATGGAGCTTTGTTATGACCGTGAAAACGGCCTGACTTACCAAAAGGAGGAAACGGATGAAGGAGATCGAATTTAACCTGTTGACGGAGCCGTGGGTCCGCGTCCGTCGGCCAGACAATACGGTGCAGGAAGTTTCTTTGACGGATGCACTGCTCCATGCGCAGGATTATGTGGATCTGGCAGGCGAAATGCCCACGCAGGATGCCGCCATGCTGCGGCTGCTGCTGGCAGTGCTGTTTACCGTATTTTCCCGCGTGAATGTGGAAGGTGAGCCAGAACCATTTGAAGAAGAGGATGATGCTCTGGCTCGCTGGGGAGAGTTATGGCAGCTGGGCAAATTCCCGGAGCAGCCGCTGCGGGACTATCTGGAACAGTGGAAGGACCGCTTCTGGCTGTTCCACCCGACACAGCCTTTCTGGCAGGTGCCGACCCTTAGCAATGGCATTGTATTTGATGGAAAAAAGCTGAACGGGGAACGAGCAGAGAGCGGTAACAAAACGCCGCTGTTCCAGAACGTTTCAAAAGAAGCCTGTGAAGCGCTTACCTATGCACAGGCTGCTCGATGGCTGATCTATCAAAATGGATACGATGAACGCGGCGGCCGCCCGAAGGCTGGCAACAAACCGAGGCATGGTGTCGGCTGGTTGGGACAGATCGGATTTGTGGCCGTCAAGGGGAAAAACCTGTACGAGACCTTACTGCGGAATATGGCGTTTCCGACAGAGCAGGACGCCCTGCAGGAAAAACAGGCACCTTGCTGGGAACGGGAGTGCGCAAAGGAAGAACAGAGCGTTGAGATCGTGATGCCGAAAAATCAGGCAGAGCTTTTGACGTTACAATCCAGACGCATTCTGTTGAAACGCTCAGAAACAGTGCCCGGCGTGGTCGGGTACGAGGTGCTGGGCGGCGATTATTGGGACAGCGAAAATGCGTTTGGGGAGCAGATGACCCTTTGGCGCAAAACATCGAAGGAAAACGAAAAGGTGACCTACGAACCGCAGCAGCATGAGATGGGAAAGCAGCTGTGGAGAGAGCTTCCTTCCATGCTGGAACCGGAGGGCCGTAAACCGGGTGTTCTGATATGGAACCAGACGCTGCAAAGTCTGTCTATCCTGAGCAGAAAAGAACAGATCGTAATTCGTATGGTTGGAATACGGTATGACGATCAGGGAGCATCTGTTAAGGATGTGTATACCGATCAGCTAGAAATGCAGCTTGCCACGCTAAACGATCTTGGAAGAAAATGGACGGTGCGTATAAACCGGGAAGTACAGCGCTGTGAAGATACTGCAAAATACATTGGAATACTCTGCATGGAGCTGAAGCTTGCCGGGGGACTGGACTACAATAAGGTGAAAGGGTTCAAGGATAAGCAGAAGGTGACGGAGGACGCCTGCGCACAGTTCTACTTTGCAGTGGATCAGCCCTTCCGGCTGTGGCTGCAGGCAATCGATCCGGAGCGGGACGACCCGGACGAGGCCGTTCTGAACTGGCAGGCACAGGCGCGCAGCATTGCGGAGAAGCTGGGAAAACAGATGGTGATGGAGGCTGGAAATGCCGCCCTGAAGGGGCACCGCATTGAGGTGGACAAGGGCAAAAAAACGGAGCGCACCATCCTGTATACCTCACCAAGGGCCTATAACCGTTTTCGCGCAAGGCTTTGGGAGATCTATCCCAAAACAGAATCATAAAGGGGGAATTGGATGAAAACACAGGACGTCAGAATGTATACGGCACAGCGGCTGCACTGGCTTTGGACCCTGCCGGACAACCAGCGGCGGGCCGAGCTGGCAAAGCTGCGGCGGGGCGTTGGACACGCACCCGGCGATCTGCCGGAGCTGTGGGGGAGTTTTCTGCGGGGAATGCCGGAAGACTTTCAGGGCCGCTGCGGCCCTTCCCACGCAGAGTGGGCGGTCTACCTTGCCCTGACCCTGTACGCCGTGCATCAGCAGGGAAACAACCAGCCCATGAACCGCCCGGGCAATACGCTGGGCCGGGCGGTGCGGCAGCTGGCAGAGCGGAACACCCCTGCCGGACAGGACTGGACCGAAGCCAGCGTGCTGCGGCGGTTCAATGCGCTGGCCACCGCAGAAGAGATCACCGAGATCAGCCACCATCTGCGGGGCATGATCCAGCTGCTGAGCGCCGCAAAGGATGGCGGCATCCCGCTGGACTATCCGCAGCTTGCGGCAGACCTGTATGAATTGCAATGCACCGACCCGCGGTATGCGCAGCTCCCCGCCAATGTCCGTCTGCGGTGGGGACAGGATCTGTACCGCGACTCGAAGCCTGCACCGGAAGAAAATGAAAAGGAGAACTGACTTATGAACAAGCGTCTGTATGTTGATTTCCACATTTTGCAGACCGTCCCGCCCAGCTGCATCAACCGGGACGACACCGGCAGCCCCAAAACAGCCGTGTACGGCGGTGTGACCCGTGCCCGGGTATCCTCGCAGGCGTGGAAGCACGCCATGCGCGCTGCCTTTGCGGAGAACGCCCGGCTGGATGTGGGCAAGCGCACCAAAAAGGCTGCCGATTTGGTGCGGGATCAGATCCTTGCACTGGCTCAGGAAGCGGATGCGGACAAGCTGGCAAAGAAAGCGCTAGACAGTGCGGGCATCAAGAGCGATGATAAAGGCACCAAAGCCCTGTTCTTTATGAGCACTGCGCAGGCAAAGGCATTGGCAGAGCTGGCCGTGGCGGGCAGCGCCAACAAAAAAGAATACCAGAAGGCGCTGAGCGCAGCCCCTTCAATGGACATGGCGCTGTTTGGCCGCATGGTGGCAGACAATCCATCCCTGAACTATGACGCCGCTGCGCAGGTGGCCCATAGCATCTCCACCCATGCCGTGCAGAACGAGTACGATTATTTTACCGCCGTGGACGATTGTCAGGCAGAGGACAATGCCGGTGCAGGCCATCTGGGCACGGTGGAGTACAACTCCTCCACCCTGTACCGCTATGCCACGGTGAACGTGATGGAACTGGCCGGGGCCGGGCGGCTGGGCGCAGAGCAGGCAGCGGAAACGGTGCGGGCCTTTGGTGAGGCGTTTTTGTTCTCCATGCCCACCGGCAAACAGAACAGCTTTGCAAACCGCACCCTGCCGGATGCAGTCTATGTGACCATCCGGGAAGATCAGCCGGTGAACCTGTGTGGTGCATTCGAGCGTGCCGTGCCCCGCAGTACGCAGGGCTATGCCGAACCTTCCAAGGCGGCGCTGGCGCAGTACGCGCAGCAGATGTACAGCAGCTTTGCCGAGGCCCCGGCTCAGAGCTTTACCGTGGGCAGTGGTCTGGAGGTGCTGGCTCCTGCACAGACGGCAAAGGCCATGCTGGACGCACTGGAAAAGGCTGTCCGGGATGCGCTTGCCGGAAATGAGGTGGGGTAATGGCAACGCTGTTGCTTCGGCTGGCAGCGCCTTTGCAGGCGTGGGGCTCGGACTCCAAATTTGAGACCCGCAAGACCAATCGGGAACCCACCAAGAGCGGTGTCATCGGCCTTCTGGCGGCGGCTCTGGGGCTGCGGCGGGACGAGAGTGAAGTGCTGGCCCGGCTGACCGGGCTGCGGTTTGGCGTCCGCGTGGAGCGGGAAGGGCAGCTGCTGGTGGACTACCACATCGCAAAGACGCAGGACCAAAAGACTTCTTATGTGACCTACCGCCACTATCTGCAGGACGCCGTGTTTCTGGCTGGGATCGAAAGCGAGGACACTGCCCTTTTGCAGCAGCTGCAGCAGGCGCTGCTGCACCCGGCCTTTCCGCTGTATCTGGGCCGCCGTTCCTGCCCGCCCACTCTGCCGCTTTGTCTGGGCCTGCGGCAATGTTCTTTGCAGGAAGCACTGCAGACAGAACCGCCTCTTTGTCCGGGGCGGCAGCGGCGGCTGGTGCTGGACGCCGACCCGCGGGAGCCGGGCACGGCTCTGCAGCGGGATGTGCCGGTCAGCTTTGACCCGCACCATCGGCAGTACGGCTACCGCTCGGCGCGGGAACTCTGGCAGACCATGCCGGACAGTCCGGAAAAGACGGAGCATGACCCGTTCCGGGAATTGTAAAGGGGGCGAGAGGATGTATTTATCACGGGTAGAGCTCGATCCCACCCGCCGCAGCACCATGGCTGCACTGGCGGCACCGCAGAAACTGCACGGCGCAGTGGAAAGCGCCTTTGCGGGGGAGCGCCGCCGCAGGCTGTGGCGGCTGGACCGTCTGGGAGAGCGGCTGTATCTGCTGCTGCTCAGTGAGGATGTGCCGGAGCTGTCCGGCGTGGTGGAGCAGTTCGGTACCGGAGCGGCTGCGGAGACCCGCAGCTACGACCCGCTTTTGCAGCGGGTGGAGCCGGGCAGCAGCTGGCAGTTCCGGCTGACCGCAAACCCCACCAAATGCTGCAAAGACCCCAAGGCACCCGCAGAGCGGGGGACTGTGGCGGCGCACTGCTCGACAAAGTATCAGAAGCAGTGGCTGCTGGACCGCGCCGCAAAGCATGGCTTTGCTTTGCGGGAAGAGGAATTTACCGTGACCAGGGTGCAGTGGCAGCGTTTTGCCAAGCATGGCACCCGGCCTGTGACCCTGCTGGCAGTGACCTACGAGGGCGTTTTGCAGGTGACCGACGCAGAGCAGTTCCGGGCACTGCTGTGTCAGGGCATGGGACGCGGCAAGGCCTACGGCCTTGGCCTGATGACCGTCATGCGCGGAGGAAACTGAGATGGACGAGATGCCGGGCATGATCCGGCCGGACCTGCAGGCACTGCCGCAGGTGAAGGACCGGATGACCTTTTTGTATCTGGAACACTGTACCCTTGGCAGGCAGGACGGTGCCATCACCGTGACGGATGAAAAAGGAGTGGTCTCCGTCCCGGCGGCAGGCATCTCGGTGCTGCTGCTAGGGCCGGGTACACGGGTGACCCACCGGGCCATGGAGCTTATGGGCGACACGGGCGTGGGTGCCGTCTGGGTGGGTGAGCACGGTGTGCGGTATTACGCCCATGGACGCCCGCTGACCACCCACGCGCAGCTGCTGCTGCGGCAGGCAGAACTGGTCTCCAACACCCGCAAGCATCTAGATGTGGTGCGCAGGATGTATCAGCTCCGCTTTCCGGACGAGGACATCTCCCACCTGACCATGCAGCAGCTGCGGGGCCGTGAGGGCAGCCGCGTGCGGCAGGTATACCGCAAAGCTTCTAAGGACAGCGGTGTTCCGTGGAGCGGCCGGCTGTACCGCCCGGAGGATTTTGCATCGGGTGATGCGGTCAATCAGGCACTTTCCGCCGGGCACGCCTGCCTGTACGGTCTGGCGCACGCGGTCATCGTGGCACTGGGCTGCGCCCCGGGCCTTGGCTTCGTCCATGTGGGGCACGAGTGCTCTTTTGTGTACGATATCGCAGACCTGTACAAGGCCGAGGTGACCATTCCCATCGCCTTTGAGGTGGCGGCACAGGCCTCGGAGGACCTGCCGGCCGTGGTGCGCCGCCGGGTGCGGGACGCCATGGTGGAACATCACATTCTGGAACGCATGGTGCACGATATCCGCTATCTGCTCCTGAATACAGACGAGCAGGAACAGGAGCCGGAAGTCGTTTACCTGTGGGACGACCGGATCGGCACGGTGGCAAACGGCATCAATTATTTTGAAAAAGAAGAGGGTGAGGAACCATCGTAGTTCTTACCATGACGAACTGCCCGCCGAAGCTGCGCGGAGACCTGTCCAAATGGCTGTGCGAGATCAATACCGGCGTCTATGTGGGCAATGTGAGCAGCCGTGTACGGGATGCGTTGTGGGAGCGGGTATGCCAGAACCTGAAAAACGGACAGGCAACACTGGTGTTCACTGCGGCGGGAGAACAGCGGATGGACTTCCGCACCCACAATACCACATGGGAGACCGTGGATTTTGATGGCATCAAGCTGATGCGGCGGCCGCTGCCCCAGACCCAGCAGAGCCAGATCGATCTGAAACCCGGGTTCAGCAAAGCGGCACAGCAGCAGATGGCGCGGAAAGCGGGCAGAGCAAGGCCGGGCACAGGGGATTACACCGTGATCGATCTGGAGACCACCGGCCTGAAAGCCGCGTCCGATTCCATCATCGAGTACGGGGCATTGCGGGTCCGGGACGGTGCGCCGGTGGAGGAACTGACCATGCTGGTCTGCGGGGCAGAGAAGGTCCCGCCGGAGATCACGGCGCTGACAGGACTCAGCGCCGCAGAGCTGCAGCAGGGAGCAGACCCCCGGGAAGCACTGCAGCGCTTTCTGGCGTTTCTTGGAAAGGACCCGCTGGTGGGACACAACATCGCTTTTGATCTGGAGTTTCTGCGCATGGCCTGCAAACAGTATGGCTTTCCGATACCGACCAATCGCCAGACAGACCTTGCACAGCTTGCCCGCAGAAAACTTACAAGGATCGCAAATTATAAGCTGGTGACGCTGGCGCAGCATTTTCAAGTGGCAGAAAAGGTGGAGCATCGTGCCCTGCCGGACTGCCGTCTGATCCAGCAGGTTTATTGCAAACTGAAGGAAACAGAGGTACAATAGCGGCGTGAGGTACGGTGCTACGGGATCTTTTTAGTCTTTTCCCCGCATGCGCGGGGGTGATCCCATTACAGACGGATGCCGCCCCGGCTTACCTTCCTTTTCCCCGCATGCGCGGGGGTGATCCCGAGACTGATGTCTTCAATCTCCTGCAGTTTGGCTTTTCCCCGCATGCGCGGGGGTGATCCTAAAGCAGGGTGAGCAGTAGCGGCAAAGTCTGACTTTTCCCCGCATGCGCGGGGGTGATCCTATTCAGCTAAACACTCGCTAACAAGCACACCTCTTTTCCCCGCATGCGCGGGGGTGATCCCGTCTTGCATGGACTTTTCAAGAGTAGGTTTCACTTTTCCCCGCATGCGCGGGGGTGATCCTTTTGCTGTTTTTTTTCATCGGTGTCTTCCTCCCTTTTCCCCGCATGCGCGGGGGTGATCCCGAAATCCGAGCTGATGACTGAATGGGCAAACCCTTTTCCCCGCATGCGCGGGGGTGATCCTCCAGATGCAAGAGCGGATACAATCAACAGCCGCTTTTCCCCGCATGCGCGGGGGTGATCCTTTTCAGGTCGGAAATGTGCCAGCCATAGCCGTCTTTTCCCCGCATGCGCGGGGGTGATCCCACCGAAGCGGTCAAGCTCCTGCTGAAGGAGAACTTTTCCCCGCATGCGCGGGGGTGATCCCAGCCGCTTTGCCTATGCTGCTATCGCCAAAGACTTTTCCCCGCATGCGCGGGGGTGATCCCGAATGAAAGCGCCAGCGCGGATGCTGAAACGTCTTTTCCCCGCATGCGCGGGGGTGATCCCTGTTGCATTTCAACCGCGTACTTCTCAATAATCTTTTCCCCGCATGCGCGGGGGTGATCCCAGACTGACCACCGTACTGGTTAGACGCAACCTCTTTTCCCCGCATGCGCGGGGGTGATCCCCAATGCCGATTGCGCCAATGGTCGCCGCTGCCCTTTTCCCCGCATGCGCGGGGGTGATCCCAATGCCCTCCGGGGGCTGCACGGTCACAAAGTCTTTTCCCCGCATGCGCGGGGGTGATCCCTGTACGCACTTTCCTGTGCCGTTTGACACCCGCTTTTCCCCGCATGCGCGGGGGTGATCCCGTGATGCCCGCCAGCCTGCAAATTAAGCCCGTCTTTTCCCCGCATGCGCGGGGGTGATCCTTGCCATCTTTATGACCTGCTCGGCTCAAATACCTTTTCCCCGCATGCGCGGGGGTGATCCTTAAAACCATGGTGGAAGCCACAGCAGGCCGCACTTTTCCCCGCATACGCGGGGGTGATCCCGTCATGTGTTACGCCGTCCATGGTCACAACTTCTTTTCCCCGCATACGCGGGGGTGATCCTGACGCTGTCAAACGTCATTCTAAAGGCAGGCACTTTTCCCCGCATACGCGGGGGTGATCCTCATCAATGCGATGATTTGCGACTTTGATTTGTCTTTTCCCCGCATACGCGGGGGTGATCCCTGCATTACCGAATTACCTGCCGACTGCATAGCCTTTTCCCCGCATACGCGGGGGTGATCCTTGTGTTTTGTAGTCTTGTCCTTCTAACTGCAACTTTTCCCCGCATACGCGGGGGTGATCCCGCCCCACACCTTTTCGAGCTTTGTCTTGTCGTCTTTTCCCCGCACATGCGGGGGTGATCCGTGCAGCCGGAATGCGGTCAGGTCTGCAAGTTCGCTTTTCCCCG
>OIYY01001635.1_pt1 | contig 11188 bp, 8 predicted proteins | sample 1588341 | NCBI WGS metagenome assembly OIYY01 (sample SAMN03283287) | human gut metagenome | biome: human-associated habitat; material: feces | host: Homo sapiens | place: Peru | collected 2012
TGGCCGTTCAGGATATTTCAATCCACGCTCCCCGCATGGGGAGCGACGCTATTGATGCTCAGATCATCAAAACTCGTGCAATTTCAATCCACGCTCCCCGCATGGGGAGCGACGCGCGTAATTATGCCGAGGCTTGGCGTATTGAATTTCAATCCACGCTCCCCGCATGGGGAGCGACAGTACAGCCAAAGCATACAGCAATGACCGCATAAAATGGAGTACTTTGCGCGAACCGCATTTTTTCTATTCTAAGAATGCGTGTTTTTCGCCCATTGTCTCCATGTGTGCTACTACTTCGCGCACAAAAAAATCAGAGAATCAGAGTTTCATTCGGATCATATCCCGGCTTGGCCCCTACGTGTTTCACCTTAGACTGGTATCGATTCCCCAGATTATAGAACCGTATGCTGTCAGACTCCTTGTCCATCAGCATTTCCAGTGTGGCACGAAGTGAGACAGCCTGCGCCTCATCCACCTGACATTCGAAGACGGAATTCTGTACCCGCTGGCCATGAGCTTCGCAGCATTTGGCTACTTTCCGAAGGCGTTTCTGTCCTGCGGGTGTCGTGGTATTTACATCATAGGTAATTACGAGAAGCATGTCATCACTTCCATAGAAAAGGCGGATACCCATCTAGGTCTCCACGAATGTAACGGGCTAGCAGCAATGCCTGTACGTAAGGAATCAGTCCCCAATATATTTTCTCGCCGAGGAATGGATGTGTCAATGTTTCCTTCTTCCGCTCCTGCCATTTGCTAAGAAAAGTCTTACGTCCCACTGCATTCAGCAAAACGGCGCCATCCTCCATCAGTTGGAAACACTGCGCAGGCAACACTCTGTTATTAACCAGTGATAAGACGAATCGATCGGCATATACACTTCGAAGCTCTTCCATGAGATCCAATGCCAATGACTGCCGCCCGGGACGGTCTCTATGCAGGATACCGATGTAGGAATCCATGCCGGCCGCTTCTATGGCAGAAGCACAGTCATGTGCAAGGAGTGTATAGGCAAAGGAAAGCAATGCATTCACTCGATCGAGCGGCGGCCGTTTATTCCTGCCATGGAAATAGAAGTGCTTCTTGTCATTCAAAATGAGCGCATCAAAAAGAGAAAAGTAGGACACGGCAGCATTTCCTTCTATTCCGCGCAGATGGTCTAGCGAATCTGCTTTGACAGCCTCCCGGGCAGAGTCTTGCAGATCCTGAATGACTGCTTGAAAAGAAGTCACATCGACTGATAGTGGATGGTCCCGCAGGAAGCGCATAAGCACGATACGGCTATTGAGAATTTTTCCTGCGATCATGGTACGCGCAATGGCAAGACCACGAGGCTCTTCTTCGGATATACGATACTGTTCTTTTCTGAGAAGCACATTTCCAGCGGTCAGTCCCTGAGCGCGCGCCAGAAACTTTCCCTGCGGTGTCAGAAAGCAAAATCCGATATGCCGCTTCACGCAGGCACCAAGAAGCGCAGGGCTCGCACCTTTGTATCCAAAGTACAGAATGTTTTCCAAGTTCATCAGCGGTATTCGCTGAAGGATTTCGTTTCCTTTCCATGCTGCCACATTTTCATTGTCCAAAGACAGGTACAAATCTTCTGAATTGACAAAAAGCGTATTGAGCAGTTTTCTCATGACCGTTCCTCCCCCAGAGATTTTGCCATATAGTCTGCCACCGACTGAGTGCGGTACAGCTTGGGTAAGCAAAGTCCCTTCAGGGAGCAGGACTGGCACTTCTTGGAAGTTTTGACTTTTGGCGTGTACCCTCTGTGAAACAGTTCGTGCATTTCTCTCAAAGCCGACTTCACTCTGCTCCTGATATTCTCATCAAGGTCGATCTTTCGCCGTCTCCGTATCTCGTGGTAGTAAAGAAATCCGTATGGAATCCTGCATTGCAGCATGTCTTCCAGGCACAGGGCTTCGGCACAGAGCTGAAAAATATCTGAATCATCTTTTTTATCTTTGCCCCTTTTGTACTCCACCGGTACCGCTTGCCAAAGTCCTCTGTGTCCATGAAGTGGCACGCCCTCTTCAGAAGACAAAAACTCTACTACATCACACTGCCCTGTGATTTTCAGCGTGGGAGAAGATACGCGAAGACCTCTCGTCACCAGTATACCCGGGCGCTTTTCTATGAAATCATCCTTATGCGCATTCCGATGAATGACTTCACCTTCCGCGGTCAGACGGTTCTCCTGCCATTGCTGCTCGATGTGAATCAAGGCCCATTGCCTCCGGCAAAACATAAAATGCTGGATGCCGGAAATCAGCAGGTAGTCATCTTCTGCATAGCTCATATTTTACGTTCCAAGGTGACTCCCTGCGGCATATTTTCTGTGTCGACATGTACTTCATAGTCACTGTAGGAGCGAGCCGGACTATGTGGATCCTTTCTTGCTACATGTACTCGTTCAAACAGCTTGTACGAAGGAGCATTTCCCAGCTCACTGTCGTGCTTCAAAACAATGAGTTCGCGCACCGCCATATTTCCTCTCGTAGCCGAATGATCATTTTCGAACATATTGATGATCGCCTGCCACAAAAGATTCAGATCGTCTTCACTAAAGTGTGTGACTTTTCTCGCTAAATTGGCTGAAATATAACCTTCGACCTGATAGAGCGCATAAGGAACAATGAACTTGCGTCCCATTTCGGTCTTTTTTTTCAGCGCATCTTCTTCTGTCGTGATCGCTACGCGCGTCAACGTAACCTCCTGGGGAGCGATCGGATCGATGCTTCTGGCAAATCCAAGCTGGACAGGACCACGCACCTGTCCACAGTTTAAAGCGCCTTTCATAAAGGTGGTCATGACAGCCCCGAAAGTACGAATATCAAAGAAATTGGAACACATGAAGTCCCGCAGCAGGCTGTCTGCATCCGGATTTTTCTTTTTGGCCGTTTTGATATCATCGATGCCTACATACGTCAAAGCTTCTTTATCGCTCTGTTCCAGCGGTACGTTTTCTTTGATGTAGATCCGATACCCAGGCTCATCTTCCTTGGCTGCTTCCACATAGTTTCTGATTTTACGTTTCAGGCAGACATCGGTGACAAGGCCAAGACCCGTTTCCGGATCCACGCGCGGCATATTCCCCGCATCCGGATCTCCATTAGGATTGCCATTCTCTACATCGAAAAGAACCACGAAATCGTATCTGTTATGAATTACTTCTGCCATTTGCTTATTCCTCCTCTTTACCTTTATATCTTGCCTGTGTTTCCTGATAATAACCAAGGACAAATGCGCCTTGTTCTTCCAATGTCAATCTGGCCGGAAACGGAATGCCTTCATCCGGCATCATGATCTTATCCATCAAAGCGCCCATTTTCTTTTTAAAATAGACAGCCTTTCCGCCATCAAGCTTAGAGAGATGCGTATTAGCCAGCTTCAACAGGATGGGAAATACGGAAGCCGGTGTAGCACAGGCAGAATTAAAATATCGCTCCTTGATGGTGGTATTGATGTGTGGATTCGCACTCTGCTGAATATTTTCCAGCAAAGAAAACATCCGCCCCAATACATAAGAAACATCATTGCAATTTTCATTTAACGCCATTTGTAATTTTCCCTCCCAGTGTTCTTTACAATTTTTCAAAAGGTACGCCTTGATGAAAGCTGCCTTGGTATGGCTGATTTTCTCAACGGCCGGTCGTCCGCCATCTGCCGCTTTGTCCTGATCCGCAAATATACGGAGCAGGATATTTTGAAATGCGGACGCAGGATACTTTGTGTCCTGCAGTACAGCTCTGAATAAGCTGCCCGAAAGCAGAGGCGAGGCTGCTTGTTCTTTGCCATTCGGATTCACTGTCGCTTTGAGTGTCTTCCACAATGGGATATTTTGTTTTTCCCAGGATGGCCCTTCGAGTTTCATTCTCTCCTGATGAAGCGACAGATTTGTCACCAGCTTGCTGAATGTGTTCCTTAAAAATAGCCTGACTGAAATTCTGCCTGCATTGGGCGACAAGCCCAAGATGTAAAATGGCTCATCCGGTGAGATCTCGACACCTTCCAAATCTACGGGAAGCCCATTTCTCATATGAGTAACGATCGTATCCAGCGTATGATCATCGATGCCTGCATGATTCCCTAAAAAAGACATCATGAAATCCTGACAGGCAGAAATACCATGCTCTGACCAGTATACGATGGTCGTGTCTCCTATGATCTGGGTATGACTCTGATCAGCAAGAAGCGCATTCAGTGCACTGCCGTAGGCGAAGGCTGCCCGCTCACTGACCGGTGCATTTTTCCCCTGCTCACCGTCTCCGCCATAGGAGCAGAAAGAGGGTTCATTGAATGACACCAGATTTCTGTCCATTGTTTTGGCTCCATGTACCCCCTTGATTTTGGGATGAAGCAAGGCGATTTTCTGATTTTCCGCACCTGTAATCAGGCACTGCCCCGCTAAAGATGTGCTATCTTTGTTCGCTTGACTTGTTCCTTGAAAATTTTCCCATGATCTCCTTATTTCTTCATATTCGATGGCATCTACTCCATCTACCTGAAACACAAAATTTCTTCCAGCTATAATATCCTCCAAATTTTCTTGGATCAATGAATCTTTTTCCGCCTTATCAGATCCCCAGGTATCAAAGAAATGCAGAATGGCCTTCGCCACGGGAGAATGGCAATGTTCTAACACTCGATGATGCAGTTTTTTGGCTTCTTCGAAGCACTGAATGGTTCTTTGGACGTTTCCCTTGGCATCCACGGCCAAAAAGTAACTGGAATTATCACACAGAAAATTGGCTTTTACGCCGGAAGAACGCGTCACGGGCAACGGTACACACATTTCACAAGGTACTTCTTTCTCTTTTTTCCCTCTCTGTACCTTTTTGCGGGCAGAAATAATCCCACAGAGATGCCCCTCTTTATCAAGCAGAATGCGGTGGGTGACTTTGGCGATTCCCCATCCTTCTGCTTGAATTTTCCCCTGCTTGCAAAGCTCCTCATATAAGTGAACCAACGCTGAAAGTATCATTGATGCACCTCGCAATTCCGAAGATTCATGACCCCTTTTTCCAGTCTGGCATGAAAAAATCGGGGTGTGATGTGCTGCAAATCAGAGAAATCCATATCATACAGCATAAATCCCAAGTCCTGTGTGACAGGGTAAGGGATCACGGTCTCATCATCCTCTACCAGACGGAAGCCTGCCGGAAACTCTCGGCATCCCAAGTACGGCTGATGATAGCATTGGCCTTTTCTCGCACGGCGACAGAGCATTTCTCTGAATTTTCCCGCATTATCACTGGCATTGGCCTTCTCTGTCATTTCAAAATGTACATGAATACAATACCTGACATTTTTCAAGATCAAGGCTGCTCTCTGTACAATGTCTTCCTTTGGGCATAGATACAAGGCTTTCCCATGTCGGGCGTTTCCTGCAATACTCGACACATTGATTTTGGACTTCACTTCATTTCTTCTGACATTCGTCATCTGGATCGGATTCATGACATCGATCTCGTCGATGACATACCGAAGTCCCGGATGCCAGAAAAGCGCTTCGACAAGTCCGCGTGCCGCAGATGGCGTCATCACGTCATAAGATACTCGTTCCACTTTCATTTCCGGTCGTGTAAAGCAGGCATAGTCGCCCCAGCACTCTATCCTTACTCCATATGCCATACATGTTCCTCTTTTCTTTTTACCACATGATTCCCACGCCATCTTCAGACTTGATTTTGAGCCCTAGCTCCGCATCATAGTCCTCCATATTTACCAAGTAGGCCAGGTTCTCATCACCGGGAAACATCTCTATTTGCCCCTGCGTGAGCAGTTTCATGAAATCGGACTGCCCCTGTGCCTTGGAATACCGTACATTGATCATGTACGCCCCCGCGGCCCGCATCAGCTGCCGAGACCGATTCCCCATCATCAGCTGTTCCTTTATGTTTCTGGCTTTCTCGTCAAAGGGTATAAAGACTGACTTCGTGCTGTCATTGATCAGATGAAATCGCTTTCCGATCTCAGCAAAGCTGAGTGACTGAGCCAGTTTCTCGATTTCCCGGTAATCCAGATTTCCTTCATTGCTTTGGTACCAGTTTTCAAAATAGGTACGAATAGCCGACGGTTCGGTCATTTCTTCGGCATTGTATTTTTTCCGAATCATATCTGTGACCTGTTTTTCTTTACGCATGAATAGGCTCTTCTTGCTTTCCTTTGTCCAAAAGATGTGTGCCCTGCTTTTTTGTAAAGACTGCCTCCCTTCTCGATTGCAGCGGCCCGCCCCCTGGATCAAACTATCCAGCCCTGTATACTGCAGATATACCACGGGAAAATCGATGTCAACTCCGACAGAAATGATGCTGGTCGATACGACACGGCACGGTTTTCCATCCTGCAGTCGAGTTTTCATTTCTCGAATGATCTCCCTGCGATGGGCCGGACATAAATTGGTCGACAGATACATGGCCTCTCCGTCGAGCAGTTCAAATATTTTTTCGGCTTCTTTTTTGGTAGAAGCGATACAGAGTACCTGCTCACATTCATCTAATTTCTTCGCAATCTCAGCATAATCCGTTTCGCCATCTATATCGAATGTCACCCTCTTAAAAAACTGAAACAGTTCTCCCACATTTTCCATGATCTCTATTGGGTTCTTCTGTATTGGATTCTTCTGCAAGTAGCGCCCCAGCTCCGGCTGCGTCGCACTGCATAAAACAACGGTGCAGCCGTAATAATCAACCAGCTGCTCAAGTACATGGAGACATGGCTTCAGAAAATCGACCGGCATCATCTGGGCTTCGTCAAGAATAATGACACTGTTTGCTATGTTATGCAGCTTTCGGCATCTTGATGTTTTATTGGCATACAAAGACTCAAAGAACTGCTCATTGCTCGTGATCACGACAGGAGCATCCCAGTTTTCTGCAGCCAGTTTCATCCTCTCTGCCACTCTGCCTGCCTCTTCACTCCCCTCTTCCGGCAAACTGTCATAGTCGACTTGGCTATGACTTTCCAACACCGCATGATTTCCCAGCAAAGCCCGGAAAACGTCGGCGGTCTGCTCAATAATAGAGAGATAAGGAATTACGTAAATGATTCGTTCCTTTTGCCATTTCATGGCCTGCTTCATGGCAAAAGCCATCGAGGAGATCGTCTTGCCGCCACCCGTCGGTACCGTCAGCGAGTACAGCCCCTGTTTCCTCTCCCCTTTTCGCATGCATGTATGAAGGATTTCACAACGCTTTTCATTTAAGGCATTTTTAGGCTGGAAGTATCCATCCTCTTCAAGCCTGCTCCAAAACATAGCTGCTATTTCTTTTAAAGAAGGAAACTCATTTTCCCTGACAGGCTGATTGTTCATAAAGGCTTCTGTGTCCAGAAAATCTGCATCCACGAGGCATGAAAACAGCATTCGCGTGAGAATCATAACATCTAGTGCATTTCCATTTTCGATAAATGTATTCAGATGATCTACGTCCAGACATGTACTATCGATAAGATATCGCTGCGGATGTCTGATCGAGGGGATACACTTTTTCATTCGTCCATTCAATGTAGATGTCCCGGCACAGTCCACCCTGCTTCCCAAGTCTGGGATCCCTGCATGATGTCCTGCCACACAAAAGGCACCTATCAGTTGCAGCCAGCCTATATGACCATTTTCAAAAAAAGACTTCGCGCCGGCCGTTGAATGGTCCACCCGACCTTGCTTTCGACCATAGATATAGTTTTGGAACTCCGCGGTGTCTTTCCCTTTGTCATGTATTTTTCCAAAAAGGCCAGCTTCTGCCCCCAGTCCCATACCTGCGCCAAAGCTTTCGGCTAACCGCATTGTGCCGTCCAAATGATCTGTCAAAGACTGCACTCTTTCGTCCTGTATATGCCCTGCGGTGATCTCCTCCATGCTTCTCATCTCCTTTTTATTATTATAGCAGATGTATAGGTCAAAACCTTGCATTCACCCCTTCATGTAAATAAAAATTTCTCTATAGTACATTTTAAGGAAACACTCTCGCTATGAAAATCTCTTCATTTCTTTCCTACCACCTGCAAAACAAAAAACGGAGGCATGTTGCAAATCACTTTTGCCCACGCCTCCGTCTTCTGCCATTATTGATAAAAGCAATACCTACGACGACTTCCTCGTCGTTTCCTTTTTCCAGCGGACGGTAAACTCAAAGAGCCCCGTGCGCGCATTCTTTTTCCGACTCTTCAGCTCCGTGAGGCCGCCCCACGCCCGCGTGAGATGGCCTGTGAAATTCGAAAGATCGGTCGTCTTCTGCGATGTCCCTTTCAAAAGGACATCCTCTCCCTCTGCGGAGATCTCAGATAGCACGACACCTTGCGGCATACCATCAGCAAGCAGTACCAAACGCTGCTCCCAGTGCGGATCTTTGGCCTCCTCTTCTTTTAGCATCGCAAGCAGAGCTTCTTCCTCCTCACTCGCCTTTTTCATCTCCGCCCTCTTCGCCTTCAATGGAGACAGCGCCTCATTCTCCGCCAGCTGCGCCTTATCCTCCTGATAAGCCGAAAGAAAGGAGGCACAGGAAAAGAGGAAAAAGGCTGCGCCGAGCGCACATGCACCCTGCGCGATGCGAAGCTTTCGATTCTCCTCCGTTAGAAAAGGGCGCTCTCCCATGAGAAGAGGCAATGCCGTCCCCGCATGACTTACAGCAAGCACCACACGCATAGCATCATCCCAGTATCCGCCTTCCTCCAGATGCTCCGTTTCGAGCGTGACTGCCTTGCTCCCCTCATCCTCTGTCCCTTCTGTCGTAAAAAGAGTCAGCTCCTTTTCCATGTAAGAAAGCCATGCTGTCCGCTCCTTAGTCTCACAGCTCTCCAGCGGAACAAGAAAACATGGAAGAGAAGAGAGCCCATACAGATCCATCTGCCGCCCCATGAAAAGCGAAGCCTTACCCTCATCTGCCAGATGCAGGATGCGGCTCTCCCAGAGATCTCCCCTACGGAAAAGAAGCATCGCTGAACGGCGGCGCATATACAGAATAAAGTGTGGCCCCTCTTGCAAAGGAATATCCGTCACAGGAAATGCACGGGTGATGGTAAGCCCCGCCTCATGCGCTCCCATCTCCCAAGCCCCGAGATCCACGCGCGGCAATGCATGCAAGAGTGCTTCCCAGCCCTCTTCATCATGAGAGAGCACACGATGCCCCATGGCGATCGCTTCCTCGGTGTGAAAGACCCGATCTGCCTCCCACTCCATCGATTCAGCAAATTCCTCCTCCGTCATCTGCGGATATCTTTTCCTGCTCCATCGAAGCGACTCCGCATTCACCAAAAGCCAGAGCTTCTTACCCCGAAGTCCGGCAGCCTTCAGTGAGAGGAAACACTCTTTAAAATTTGGCGTATCACCATCGTAGTCCGCCTGCCACTGTCCCAGTCGCTTTCCTTCTACCGTCTCCACAGCGCAGAGCTTCCCCGCCAAAGGAAATACGACCGTCCGCACCCGCTTCTTCTGCCACGCCACGACACGCTCTCGGATCCGGCTCATCAGCTCCATAAAGAGTTCTCCTTCCTGAATGACAAAATCATTGTATAGCTATACTCTAGCAGGTTCATAGAAATGCAGCAATGGGAAATATGAATTCCCCATTCATACGCCCGATCCGATGAGAGCCCATCCGCTCCCCCGTATCGTCATCCTGAGCGGACGAAAACGCTCTATGTGTGAAAAGCCCCAGCCAGAACAAGTGGGGACTGAGCCGAAGGATCTGACACCACGCATGTGAGACGATTCCTTCCCTCGTATCGTAGGAGTGACTAGTGACTGGTGACTTAAATGCCACTTTCGAGCATCGCCCAATAAAAAAGGTGGCGCAGCCGCCACCTCTACCCTGAACCCTGAACCTTGAACCCTGAACCAACAACAAATCAACCAAAGGACACATATATGAGTATTCAAGAGATATTGACCCAAGTGAAGTCCGGTGCGCTGTCGCTCTCTGCGGCAGAGGCGCTCATCCGTGAGAATCCGGCGGAGCGATCCTATGAGGAAATGGGATTTGCCAAGCTCGATACGGATCGGAAGAAGCGTTCCGGCTTTGCAGAAGTGATCTACTGCCAAGGGAAATCTGACGAATTCATCGGACAGATCTTCCGAAGGCTCTATGAGGTGGAGGGGGAAGTCTTCGGCACCCGCGCTTCTCCCCACCAGTATGAGATCGTGAAGGAATTCCTGCCGGAGATCTCCTATGACCCGGTGTCGCATATCCTGAAGCTGGAAAAGGAGAAGGAGCACATCGGCTGCGTGGCCATCTGCACGGGCGGCACGGCAGATATTTCCGTCGCAGAGGAAGCGGCACAGACGGCAGAGTACTTCGGGACGCATGTCGAACGGGTCTATGATGTGGGCGTCAGCGGCATCCACCGCATCCTTTCGAAGGAGGCGATCGTGCGCCGCGCGAACTGTGTCATCGCAGTGGCAGGCATGGAAGGGGCGCTCGCCTCGGTCATCGGCGGACTTGTGAAGAATCCCGTCATCGCGGTGCCGACGTCGGTGGGCTATGGCGCCAGCTTCCACGGCCTTTCGGCGCTCTTGACGATGATCAATTCCTGCGCGAACGGCGTCGTCACCGTCAATATGCCGCGTATCGCCTATCTCTCGGCAGACGAGGGTGAGTTTTTCGCCCGCCTTGACCGACTGATGGATATTGCCGCACGCAGTCTGAAAATCAAGAGAACAACGGTAGGTAAGCTGATGGAGGAGGGGCTGTACCCATACACCAAACGGTATCTTAACAGCTTTGACAATCACTTCTCGACCATCGGACTTCTCGGCATGAACGAGGCAGGGCTGAACGCTGCCTGGCTGCGCAAGGATCTGACCCATGAAGAGACGCAGGAATTTGCCGTCCGCGTTCTCAAGCATATGCGCGAGCGTCTGTCGGATTATCAGGAGCAGTACGGCGATCTTTACAACCTGGAGGCGACCCCTGCCGAGTCCACCTCTTACCGACTTGCCAAGCACGACAAGGTGCATTTTCCGGACATCATCACAGCGCACGAGGGAGCAACCCCCTATTACACCAACTCCAGCCACCTGCCGGTAGGCTATACCGAAGATGTGTTCGCCGCTCTTGATGTGCAGGACAAGCTGCAGCCGCTTTACACCAGCGGCACGGTATTTCACACCTTCCTCGGAGAAAAGCTGCCTGATTGGAAGGCTGCTGCCGCCCTTGTGCGTAAAATAGCCGAGAACTACGAGCTGCCCTAT
>OIYY01001636.1_pt1 | contig 11184 bp, 8 predicted proteins | sample 1588341 | NCBI WGS metagenome assembly OIYY01 (sample SAMN03283287) | human gut metagenome | biome: human-associated habitat; material: feces | host: Homo sapiens | place: Peru | collected 2012
AGCGCAACCTTGCCAAGGTTGAGGTAGCGAGTTCGAGCCTCGTCATCCGCTCCAAAACAAAAAAGACACCTTCGGGTGTCTTTTTTTGTTTTATATATTTTAATTAGTTTATATTGCTTTATTATAGATTAATATGATATTATAGTAATATAAAATAATAAGGGGTATTCATCATGAAAAAAGCAACTAAATTATTATCGGTTTTGTTATGCGTTGTTTTGATAACATCGCTTTTCTCCGCTTGTTCGCCAAACGGTAAAGCAATAATGAGCGATACATATGCAAATTATGACAATCTTGCAAAAACGAGTGTTACAATTAAACCTGACGGCAAAGAAACGAGCAGCTTTAAACTTTCGGGCAAAGCCGAAGAAAACAATTATGTAACAGTCGACCTCGGCAAGAAAACAGATTTTAACACTGTTGTGTTAAAGGAAAACGGAAAGAAAGTTACGCTTTTTGAAATTTACGCAAGCAATGATAAAGATGAAAATTATACATTTCTTTATCAAAGCGACTGTATTGAGGGCGGTCATACTTGCTATGTCGGTGATGTTAGCTACAGATACCTGCGTATTTTTGTTAACGAAGCTTCCGGTAAATTCAAGCTTTATGATATAGGCGTATATAATATTAAATCGGAAAAGGCAAAGAATTTGCGTGTTAATTCTTATCTTGTAGTAAATGATATAAGTGAAGAAACCGATTTTTCAATGCTTGATGCATTAACCGATATTATTCTGTTTGGTACTGCAAAATATGATGCAAAGGGTAATATTATTTTTGTTGACGGCGACGGCAATCAAATTGACGAAAAAGTATATGCCGATAAAATCGCAATTTTAAAAAATGCGGCAAAGGGTAAAAAAATAAATCTTTTATGCGATATTGCAATGCCTTACGGCAATGATAATGCCGATATTATTTCAATGCTGAGCGAGGAAAATGTTGATAATACAGTCAAAAATATTAAAGCGTTTGTTGATAAGTACGATTTTGACGGCTTTGATATGGACTACGAATTTCCGAATAGTAAAAATGAATGGAAATTGTTTAATACATTTTTAAGAAAAATAGACAATGCTCTCGGTGATAAAATTTTGTCGCTTGCTGTTGCTCCTTGGGATTTGCAGTTTGACGAAGATGTAATAAAAATAATTGATAGGGCGGAGGTAATGCTTTACGATATGTTTACCGCTCACGGCTATCATTCTATTTTCCCTGTTACCGTTAACGGAATTAACAAAATGCTTCAAGGCGGTTTTGATTCAAAACAGCTTGACCTCGGTGTGCCGTTTTATTCAAGACCTACAAACAAACTTGCTTATTGGGGCAACTATAATCAATATGACGGCAAGCTTGATAAGTATACAAATTTAATCTATTTTAACGATTTTGATCACGACGGCAACCCTATGACTGCGCCACAGTATATTAACTCTTATCAGATGATATCGGACAAAACGGCTTTTGCCGTTGATGCTAATCTTGGTGGAATTATGATTTGGCATATGACTTGCGATTTGCCTTATGACAATGAATTATCACTTTTCAGAGCGATTAATGAAACAAAAAATTTAAAACAGAAATAGAACCTTAAAACGCTGTAAGCCTTGTGTTTACGGCGTTTTTTTCTTTTTGCAAAAAACAAAAAAGTAATCGTTTTAAAAATTTTTCAAAAAAATACTAAAAACCTATTGACAAAATAGGTTATATCGTGTATAGTGTAGACATCACAGAGAAAGCCTACAAACCTTGTAGGTGATAAGGGAAATATTAAGGAGATATTTTTATGACTAAGATTTATAACAAATTAACAGTCGCAAACATTAAAAATCAACGAATGTGCTTTCGATGTTGCAAATAAACCTCAAACACTATTTTAGCTTAAAATTCAAACTTTAAAATTTACAATAGAAATCAAAATAATTTTTAACATCGAAAGGAAATAAATATTATGTCAGAATATAAGTATCATTTTGAAACACTTCAACTCCATGTAGGTCAGGAAGAACCTGATTCGGCAACAGATTCAAGAGCTGTTCCTATTTATCAAACAACTTCATATGTATTCAAAAACAGTGACCACGCTCAGGCGAGATTCGGTCTTGCAGATGCAGGTAACATTTACGGCAGACTTACAAACTCAACTCAGGATGTCTTTGAAAAGAGAGTTGCCGCTCTTGAAGGCGGTGTGGCTGCTCTTGCAACAGCTTCGGGTGCTGCCGCTCTTGCTTACACATTCCAGGCTCTTGCTCAGGCAGGTGACCACATTGTTTCTGCAAAAACAATTTACGGCGGTACTTATAACTACCTTGAGCATACTTTTTCACAGTTTGGTGTAAACACAACATTTGTTGACCCTGATGACCTTTCAAATTTTGAAAACGCAATTCAGGATAATACAAAGGCAATCTTTATTGAAACACTCGGCAACCCAAATTCAAATCTTATTGATATTAAGGCACTTGCAGATATTGCTCATTCACACAACATCCCTCTTGTTATTGACTCAACATTTGCTACACCTTACCTTTTAAGACCTATCGAATACGGTGCAGATATCGTAGTTCACAGTGCTACAAAGTTTATCGGCGGTCACGGCACAACTCTCGGCGGTGTGATTGTTGACAGCGGTAATTTTGATTGGAGAGCAAGCGGTAAATATCCTCAAATTGCTGACCCTAACCCAAGTTACCACGGCGTTTCATTCCAAGATGCAGCAGGTCCGGCAGCATTTGTAACATACATCCGTGCTATCATTCTTCGTGATACCGGTGCTACAATTTCACCGTTTAACGCATTCCTTCTTCTTCAAGGTCTTGAAACTCTTTCACTTCGTGTTGAACGCCATGTTGAAAACACAAAGAAAGTTATCGAATACCTTGTTAATAACCCTAAGGTTGAAAAGGTTAACCATCCGAGTATCGACCCAAGATATAAGGACCTTTATAACGAATATTTCCCTAACGGCGCAGGCTCTATCTTCACATTTGAAATCAAGGGCGGTGAAGCTGAAGCTAAGAAGTTTATCGACAGCTTGCAGATTTTCTCTATCCTTGCAAATGTAGCAGATGTTAAGTCGCTCGTTATCCACCCGGCAACAACAACCCACAGCCAGCTTAGCCCTGAAGAACTTGCTGAACAGGATATTAAGCCTAATACAATCAGACTTTCTATCGGTACAGAACATATCGATGATATTATTCACGATCTCGACCAAGCATTCGCTGCGATTGACTAATTTAGAATTTTTGATTAATTAAGGAGATTTTTTACTATGGCTATCTATAAATCAGCACTTGACCTTGTTGGCAATACCCCACTTGTTGAGGCACAGAATTTTGAAAAAGCAAACGAACTTGAAGCAACGGTTCTTGTTAAACTTGAATATTTTAACCCTGCCGGTTCTGTTAAAGACAGAATCGCAAAGGCAATCATTGAAGATGCGGAAGAAAAGGGCGTACTCAAGCCTGATTCGGTAATCATTGAACCTACAAGCGGTAACACCGGTATCGGTCTTGCAGCAGTAGCAGCTTCAAAGGGTTACAGACTTATCATCACAATGCCTGAAACCATGAGCGTTGAAAGAAGAAATCTTATGAAAGCTTACGGTGCCGAACTTGTATTGACAGATGGTGCAAAGGGTATGAAGGGCGCTATTGCAAAGGCTGACGAACTTGCTAAGGAACTTCCAAACAGCTTTATTCCGGGTCAGTTTACTAACCCTGTTAACCCTGAAACTCACAAGAAAACCACCGGTCCTGAAATTTGGAAGGATACAGAGGGTAAAGTTGATATCTTCGTTGCCGGTGTCGGTACAGGCGGTACTGTTTCAGGTGTCGGTGAATACCTCAAGAGTCAGAACCCTGATGTTAAGGTTGTAGCGGTTGAACCTGCAACATCACCGGTTCTTTCAAAGGGCACAGCAGGTCCGCACAAAATTCAGGGTATCGGCGCAGGTTTCGTTCCTGATACTCTTAACACAAAGATTTATGACGAAGTTCTTCCGGTACAAAATGAAGACGCTTTCGCAACAGGTAAGGAATTTGCAAAACAAGAGGGTGTACTTGTAGGTATTTCAAGCGGTGCGGCTCTTTTTGCGGCAAAAGAACTTGCTAAAAGACCTGAAAACAAGGGCAAAACTATAGTAGCTCTTTTACCTGATACAGGTGACAGATATTTGTCTACTCCGCTTTTTAGCGAGTAATATTTTCAGATATAATATTTCCCTTATATCATTAAAGTCAAGGCTCGAGCCGAAAGGTTCGGGTCTTGGCTTTTTTAATAGTGTTTTTTATGCTCAAAAGCACTAATATATTGAATAATTATCTGCCAAAATCAGCAAAATATAATAAAATTCATAATTTATTATTGATATTAATTTGACAAAGTGTTAAAATCTATAATAGGCAAATTTGGAATATTTTATTTTTTCTAAATACTCTGTCACATTTTCAAGGAGGAAAAAACAGTGAACGATTCAAAAGCACTTAAAAGACTTGAAGCACTTTTTGATGACGGCTCATTTACCGAGATTGACGCTTATGCCAAGTCGGCAGACGGTTCGGTTGAGGTTGTTGCCGGTTTCGGAACAGTGAATGAGTGTGCAGTGTATGCGTTTTCTCAGGATATTACTGTTGATAACGGTGCTGTAAGTGTTGCACAGTGTGCTAAAATTAAAAAGATTTATGATCTCGCATTAAAAACCGGTTGCCCGGTTATCGGTGTGTACGATTCAAACGGTGTTAAGCTTACCGAAGGTTTTGAAGTAATGAATGCTTACGGTGAACTTGTAAAAGCTTCAACATCAATGAGCGGCGTTTGCCCTCAGATTTCTCTTGTCGCAGGCTCTTGCCTCGGTACTTCTGCTCTTATTGCCAATATGGCTGATGTAGTGGTTGCGGTTAAGGACGCTGATTTTTATGTATCGGCTCCGAGTGATGTTACAGCGCAGGAAAGCTATGAAGCAGGAACAGTTGATGTTCTTTGCGATGATTTCGACAATGCGGTTGCCGAAGTTAAGAATATTGTATCGCTTCTCCCGTCAAATAACATTTCTCCTGCACCTCTTTTTGAGTTTGCAAATCCAAGCACTTTCGCAAATGACGGCGACGATGCTATGACAATTATTAATTCAATCGCTGACGAGGGTTCGGTTGTTGAACTTAAAGGCGGTTACAGTGAAGATAAGTGCAAAACTGCTCTTGCAACGGTTATGGGCACAACAGTCGGTTTTGTCGGCTTTGAGGGTAAGCCTATCTGCCCTTGCTGTTCATATAAGGCTGAGGCTATTGTTAAGCTTTGCGACGCTTATTCAATTCCGGTTATTACTCTTGTTAACGCAAACGGCGCTGTTAATAAGGCTGGCAAAGAAAATCAGTGCTTAACTGCATTTACCAAGCTTACAAGTGCTTATGCAACAGCTACAACTCCTAAGATTTCTGTTATCACAGGCGACGCAGTCGGCATTGCTTACATTGCACTTGCAGGTAATGGCGCTAACGCTGACTTTACTTTTGCTTGGGACAACAGTACGGCTTCTCCTCTTGCTTGCGAATCTGCTGTTCAGTTCTTGTTTAATGACAGGCTTGCAAACGGCGAAAGCAAGGCGGACCTTGAGAAGGAATATAAAGAAACTGTTGCTTCACCGTTTACTGCTGCGGCTTGCGGTGCGGTTGACGATATCTTTGCTCCTGCCGATACCCGTGCTAAGGTTATTGCCGCACTTGATATTCTTGCCGGCAAGAGAGAAAATACATTACCAAGAAAACATTCTGTTAAATAATGGAGGATAATATATTATGAAAAATTATACAATTACCGTAAACGGAACACCTTATAATGTTACTGTTGAAGAGGGCGCAGGCACTCCTGTTGCCGCTGCTCCTGTAGCTGCTGCCGCTCCTGCTCCTGCACCGGCTGCCGCTCCTGCACCGGCTCCTGCCGCTGCACCAAAGGCTGCTGCTCCTCAGGGTTCTGCCGGCTCAGTTAAGGTTGAAGCTCCTATGCCGGGTACTATCCTTGATGTTAAGGTTAGCGTCGGCGATTCAGTTTCAAGCGGTTCTGTTCTTTGCATTCTTGAAGCTATGAAGATGGAAAACGAAATTGTTGCTCCTCAGGACGGTACTGTTGCATCAATCAATGTTGCTAAGAGTGACAGCGTTGAAGCAGGACAGGTTATCATCACATTAAACTAATACAAGAGGTGTCATAAATGGCTAAAATCGGAATTACTGAAACAGTTCTTCGTGATGCGCATCAGTCTTTGATTGCCACTCGTATGAGAACTGACGAATTTGAAGACATCCTCGAAAAGATGGACAAAATCGGCTACCATTCACTCGAATGTTGGGGCGGTGCTACTTTCGACTCTTGTCTTAGATTCCTTGACGAAGACCCATGGGACAGACTTCGTCTTATTCGTAAAAAATGCCCTAACACCAAGCTCCAAATGCTTTTCAGAGGTCAGAATATGCTCGGCTACCGTCACTATTCTGATGAGCTTGTTGATTATTTTGTTAAAAAGAGTATTGATAACGGTATCGATATTTTAAGAATATTTGATGCGCTTAACGATGTTCGTAACCTTCAAACAGCTATTGATGCCGCTAAGAAATACGGAGGTCATGTTCAAGCCGCTATTTCTTACACAACCGGTCCTGTGTTTGACATCGACTACTATTGCAACTATGCAAAGCAGCTTGAAAATGCAGGCGCTGATTCAATCTGTATTAAGGATATGGCAGGTCTTTTAACTCCTTACGGAACTTATGACCTTGTTAAGGCTCTCAAGAGCACAGTTGACATTCCTGTTCAGCTTCATTCTCACTATACTTCGGGTCTTGCTTCAATGGTTCACCTCAAGGGTATTGAGGCAGGTGTTGATGTTATTGATACTGCTATGAGCCCGCTTGCAATGGGTACTTCTCACCCTGCTACCGAATCTATGGTTGCAGCTCTTAAAGGTACTGAATACGATACAGGTCTTGATATCAAGGCTCTTTCGGAAATTAGAGATTTCTTCACACCGCTTCGTGAAAAGTATTTGGCATCAGGTCTTCTTGACCCTAAGATGCTTGGCGTTGATGCTAATACTCTCCTTTATCAGGTACCGGGCGGTATGCTTTCTAACCTTGTTTCTCAGCTTAAACAAGCAGGTAAGGCTGACAAGCTTGATGAAGTTCTTGCCGAAGTTCCGAGAGTTAGGGAAGATTCGGGTTATCCGCCGCTTGTTACTCCAACCTCTCAAATCGTTGGTACTCAAGCCGTATTCAATGTAATTATGGGCGAGAGATATAAGATGGTTACTAAGGAATTTAAGGATATGGTTGCAGGTAAGTACGGTAAGACCCCTTGCAACATTGACCCTGAATTCCAAAAGAAGATTGTCGGCGACGATGAAATTATTACTTGCCGTCCTGCTGACCTTATCCACGATAAGATTTCTGATTTCAAGGATGAAATTAAGGAATATTACGAGCAGGAAGAAGATGTTCTTTCTTATGCTCAGTTCGGTCAGGTTGCTGTTAAGTTCTTCCAAAAGAGAAGAGATAAAAAGTATAACCTTGACGGCAAACACGAAGATTTTGAATCTAAGGTTCATCCGGTATAATCTTAATATTCATTTTATGGGAGATATTCTTTAATGAGTATCTCCTTTTTATTTTAAAATGTAAATTATAATTTATTTTAACATCGGTTTCTCTCCTATCGACGGCGAAGCCGCCACTTCCCTCGTCAGAGGGAAGCAAGAAAACTCGGCTCCATCTGATGAGGGAGCTGTCAACTTTGTTGACTGAGGGAGAGAAACAATATAATGTGGCTGAAAGCCGTCAACCTATTATAAACTATAATTTACAAAACGAAAAAGGGCAGATATTCCGCCCTTTTTTATTATTATACTTTTTCAATTTCAATTATTTCATTATAATACGCTCCACGAATATGGGCAGGAATTCCCACCTGTGCCATATAGCTTCCGCTTTTTTCGTATTCTTTGCCCTGCAAAGTGAAGCGATAGCGTGAGTTTTCATCCAAACCGTCGAAGCAAATATTCATTCTCTTTTTGAAAAATCTTGTGCCCGCAGCGGCAATAAACGCAACCGCATTTGATTTGTCGTCGCTCACATAAACATTAACGAGCACTTCGTCTTTGTCAAAATCGTTAACACGGTAAAGATTGCCGAACTGAACCGTATTTCTGATTTTTTTATAAAGTGCAATATTTTTCTTGCTGACTTTTTTATCCTCGTCGGTATATTTGAGCAAATTACCGCCAAGACCGAGTGAACCCTGCATAGCAACATTAAACCTAAAGTCGAGTGAACACGGCTTGTTAATACCTGCAATATCGGTCACCCACGCACGCATAGCCTTGATAGGTTTAAGCATTGAATAACCCTTTTGAATTGTGAGCCTGTCAATTCCATCGGTATTGTCACTCGTCCAACATTCGTCAAAATGGCTCAGTGCGCCTATATCACTTCTGCCGCCGCCCGAAGCGCACGCTTCAAACTGAACATCACCGTGCTTTTCTTTAAGCCTGTCAACAATATCGTAAACCGCTTTTGTGTGAAGGTACCAAAGCATTTTTGCATTTTCAAGATTTTCTGCACCTGCTTCGGAGAACGGACGGTTCATATCCCATTTAATATATTTTATATTATTGTTTGAAAGAAGATTATCAATGCAGTTATAAACATAATCTTGAACTGCCGGCAAGGTCATATTGAGCACAAGCTGATGCCTGAGTTCGCTTTTAACTCTTGTGTCGTAATGGTATGCCCACTCGGGATGAGTGCGGTAAAGGTCACTGTCAGGGTTAACCATTTCAGGCTCAACCCAAATGCCGAAGTCCATACCGAGCGCATTAACTCCGTTTATAAGTTCGTCAAGACCGTTAGGAAATTTATCTTTATTAACAAACCAATCGCCCAAGCCTGCTCTATCATTGTTGCGCTTGCCAAACCAACCGTCATCCATAACAAAAAGTTCAACGCCGAGTTGCGCCGCAATTTTTGCGAGCTTCAACTGTTCGTCGGCACTGACATTAAATTCAGTCGCTTCCCAAGAATTGTACAAAATCGGGAGCGCTTTATCGTTAAACTGCTTTGGCATAAGATAATTTACGCAAAGCTTATTCATCTGCCTCGACATCTCGCCGAAGCCCTGAGTATTGCCCGCAAAAACAGCCGGAGTTTCAAAACTTTCACCTGCTTTGAGCGTATATGTAAAATCAAAATCGTTCATTCCGATTATTACTCTTGTAACGCTGTAAAGGTCACGGTTTGCACTCACTTTAAAATTACCCGAATAAGCTAAATTTGCAAAATAAACATCGCCGCTTTTTTCATTTGCATTTTGGTGAGCAATAAAATAAGGTGAGTTATTGTGACCTGAAATACCCTTTCTGCTTTCAAAAACGAGAGTGCCTGCACCGAGCTTTTGCTCGCTTTGCACCCATTCGCCGCCCCACGCACCGTTGGTGTTTATAAAACTGTATTCCTTACTGCCCGCAAGCGTAAACTCGCCGCTCATAAGCCTTTCAAAAACAATGTCATTTTCGCTCTTATTTTCAACAATAATGCTCTTTTTAAAAATGTCGCTGTCCGTGTAAATTTGGTAAGATAGCGTATATTTCAAGCCGTAATATTCGTCAGAAAATTCAAGCTTAAGTGTATCTTCGCCCACCTTTGCGCCGATAAATTTAGAGTTAATCTCTCTGCATTTATCAAAATACTCAACTTTGAGCACACTTTCACGGTACATTGTTTTGCCGAAAACGGTACACTCCTGCCTGATTTCATCAAGGCTTGTATGATTTGAGTTTTCATCGCCGAAATAATCGATTTGATAATCGTTTACATCGCACTTTTTGCCCCAATGAATCATTCTGTCGGTGCCGAATTTGTCAACGCCTACAACATAATGCGTGCTTTTCATATCAAGCACAAATATATTGTTTTTACATTCAATAATTTTCATAATTTACTCCCAAATATTAAGGCGAACGCAGTTCACCCCTACGATAATCTTATCATTTTAAAATATCTTAATATGAACGATATTGCGGCGGGCGAATAATATTCGCCCCTACGAAATTTGTTTCGTTTTACCCAATTATACATTTTAAAACGCTTTTTGTAAATAAAAACAATCATATCCATTTTTTCTTTTTAAATATAAACACGAGTACAAATACCACGCACACATTTAGAAAAATCACATAAGGATAACCGAATCGGCTTTGAATTTCCGGCATATAGCGAAAGTTCATTCCGTACCAACCGACTATAACCGTCATCGGCATAAAAACAGAAGTTATCACGGTAAAAAGCTTCATAATTTCGTTTTGCGATACCTCAATATATGTTTGGTACGCATCCCAAAGGTGGATAACATTTTCTCGCAAAATGTCGGCATTTTCCTTAAAACGCATCACCTTTTCCCTAAAAATTTTAAAGCGACTTATCGCTTTTTCGCCAAACATTTCATTTTCGTTTTGAATAAAAACTTCCGCCGTGTCAATAAGCTGTTCATAAAAAAGGCGCAAGCGCAAAAGTTCCTGCTTTTTTTCTATCAAAATTTTATTAAAATCGTCACCGCAGTGCTTGTCTATAATCTCTTTTTCAAGTTCGTCTATCTCTTTTTCCCCGTCAAAAGAAGTTGAAACTTCCTCGCAAATTATTTCAAGCAAAGAGCAAATCAACTTTTCAGGCTCTGCATTTTCACAAACACAGCGTGAAAAAAGTTCAAAAAAGCACCTTTGCACCATCTCATTTTCAGGCGACAAATCAACGCAAATAAGCATATTTTTCTTTGCAATAAGAGTTACCCCTGCGCACCTTTCTTTATTTAAAATATCAAAACGCACAAAGGTAAAATCATCGCCCGAATACTTCGTTATCGCTTTTTGCTTTTTCTCCCTTTTCGCAAGTTCAACAACATTTTTCGGCAAAGAAAAAACGGCGGCAAGCTTTTCAAACTCACCGACCGTTATCAACCCTGCGCAAAGCAAATTAGGGTTTATTTCTTCAATTTCAATATTTTCAACCTCGTCACCAAACATATAAAACATCGTATCACCGTGTTTAGTATACGCAGGTTTGAAGGTATTATAAATTATAGTTTATAATAGGTTGACGGCTTTCAGCCACATTATAGTTTTTCTCTCCCTCAGTC
>OIYY01001637.1_pt1 | contig 11180 bp, 9 predicted proteins | sample 1588341 | NCBI WGS metagenome assembly OIYY01 (sample SAMN03283287) | human gut metagenome | biome: human-associated habitat; material: feces | host: Homo sapiens | place: Peru | collected 2012
GCTGCTCTTTTTCTAACTTCGAAAGAACCAAATCCAACTAGTTGAACTTTGTCTCCCTTTACTAAAGATTCTGTTACAACATCAACAAATGCATTTAATGTTGCTTCTGCGTCTTTTTTTGTGCTTCCTGTTTTAGCAGCCATTGCTGCGATTAAATCAGATTTGTTCATTTAAAATTACCTCCTATAAGATTGTATATGTAGACTTAAATGCATCTACTATTATCATTATTCGCCAAGATTTAGCAAAATCCTTCTTTTTTTTGCCATTTTTTTGTTGAAAGCTTTATTTTTCTAGGCTTACACGTTTTTTTATCCTAAATTTGGGCTATTTTATAGTATTTCAAGCTCTAATTATCTTTAATTTTCTCAAAATTTTTGCACCAAAAGGCAACATATAAATCTCTTCTATATCAAATATTCTTAATGCCAACACAAGTATCACATATACTATTATTGCAATTAGAATTGCTAATATTATTGCTATATTTTGAATAATTATACATTTTGCAAAATTATATATGTTCCACCCAATAAAAGCCATTGTTATACTCGCAAAAACGGGTTTAAAAATGTACTTTGAAATTTTAAACTTTATATTTATGTTTTTCTTTAATGCTACAAAACTTATTATAGAAGAAACTACATGACATACAATAGTTGCAAATGCTGCACCATTAATTCCTCCAAAAATAAATTCTTCGCTTGGAATTCTAATTAATACAAGGTTTAAAATTAATTTTATCACAGCTCCTATCCCCAACGATATTACTGGTATGCTTAGTTTTCCCAATCCCTGCAATGCTCCATTTATTGTTTGTTCTATTGTAATAAATATTATTGCAATACTGCTTATTTTGAACAGCGCCTCTCCATTGCTTGCATTCGGAAATAACATTTCCAATATCGGTTTTGCAAAAGTAAACATTCCAATCGTGCATGGTACTCCAATTAAGATAGTAATCAACAAAGAAAAAGAAATTCTTTTTTTAATGCTCTGCATATCGCCTCTTGCTTTTCCAGCGGAAATAGCCGGAACCAAAGCAGTTGCAAAAGCAATATTAAAAGATAATGGTAACATTACAAGTGTATCTATTTTTCCGCTTAAAATTCCATACTGAATTTTAGCCTGTTCATCAGTCATAAAATTCTTCAGGCATCTTACAATAGTCATAGAATCTATATTTTTATTTAGAGACCCTAATATTGCACTTATAGTAAGAGGCATTGCAATAATTATAATATTTTTTATTATCTCTTTCGTTCTTAATGTTTTACCTGTCATTGCAGTTCTACTACGCACTTTGTAGCTTTTCAAATATAGATTTACAAGATATAAAAAGCATATAAAAGTAGCCATTGTTGTTGACAAATTAGCAGCAGCAGCCATATATTTTGTAGTATTCTTGCTTCCCATAGTTAAGCAAACTATTTCTACCAATATTATTGTAAAAAGAGTTTTAAACATTTGCTCTAAAGCTTGAGATCTAGCCATAGGTTTCATGTTTTCATTTCCATTAAAATATCCTCTAAGTACTGATATAAGTGAAACTAGAAATACTGAAGGTGCTAGAACAATTAAGCTTAGTTCCGCTTCTGGAATTTGAATCCATGTTTTTGCAATTGTTTTTGCACCAAAAAACAAAATACACGAGCCTATAAATCCAACTATCGAAAAGCTTGCAAATGCAACTCTAAAAATTTTATCAGCACCTCTTCTATCACCAATAGACAATCTTTCTGAAATCATTTTCGACATTGCATTTGGAACACCTATTGAAGAAATTGTAAGAAGCAATGCATAAATTTGAAATCCACCATTATATATTGCATTTCCTGTATCTCCAAATCCTTGCTTATTCGTTAGATAAAGCTTATAAATAAGTCCCATAATTTTTATAATCACCTGGGAAAACATAAGCGTAATTATTCCTTGCATAAAACTTTGTTTCTTTTCTGTATTCATGAGTCTTTCCCCCATATTGAATTATATTATTAAGAAAAGAAACTATTACAATAAAATTGTCCGATTCGGTACATTTCGGGGACGGAGGAAAAATTGTTCCAATCCGGTGCAATTTAGTTCCGGGTGAAAATTGTACGTGTAATCCGGTGCAATTTAGTTCCGGGGGAAAAATTGACCCAAAAATGTCCTTGAAAAATATAGCTGAAAAACATTGAAAAAGATTGCCAAATGTAGTAAAATATTGATGTAATGTATAGAAGGGAATAGAAGAATGAATTTAGAAAAACAGAAGGCAATAATTGAGGCAATTTTATTTGCTGCAGGTAGAGTAATAAAAATTAATGAATTTATGGCAATATTAGAAATATCTTCTGACGAAGTTATTTCAATTATAAATAAAATGCAAGATGACTATAAATGTGAAAATCGTGGAATAGAAATAATTAAAGTTGAAGATGATAAATAAGGGACTGCACTTTGAAGTGACAGTCCCTTAAAAAATATACGTATAACAGGAGTTGAATCTGCAAGGCTGCAATCTGCCTTATGCTGGATTCTGCTCATTTACATTTAGTTTATTTCCTGCCATTCTCATAACTTCTTTCCATGCTGGTGAGAACAGATAATAACCTATCATTGCAAACATTCCAAAGCTGAAAGAAATTGGGAAGCACAACATTACCCATGTTCCATCAAAGTATCTGTTAATAATATAGGCACTTGGAATTCTGACTGCCCAAAGCATAAGAATGTTGACAATTGTAGTATAACGCACCTTTCCGGTTCCGTTTACAATAGATATTATACAGTTAAAGATAGCATAAAACCACTGTGAAAGCAGCATGACAACAACATGTCTGCTCGCATACATCAATACCATTTCATCTGACGAGAAGAAACGGATTATAGGTTTATGTATCATAATGAAAAACAATCCAAAACTTAATGTAATCAGACCTGAACACAATGGAATCCGCCAGTGTCCCTCTTTAATTCTTGCATATTTCTTCGCACCATAATTCTGTCCTGAAAATGTAGTGGCCGCCGAAGATAATCCGGTAATTGCTATGTTAGAGCATCCTGTAATTCTTCCTGCTACTGCACCTCCTGCCATAAATATAGCACCCTGTGAGTTATTAAAAGTCTGTAATGCAACATGGCCTAATGAATAAAGCGAATTGTTAAGACCAACCGGCAAGCCAATAGCCAGAATATCTTTCATCATTGTTCCAGAGAATCTTCTCGGCAAAAATGTAAACTGTATCTCCGGAAACTTCTTTCTTATGTAAACAATACTTACAATCCATGAAATAAACATGGCAATACTTGTAGAAAGTGCTGCTCCAGCTACATCCATTCCAAAACCTGCAACAAACAATAAATCAAATACTATATTAGAAACACATGACACAACCAGAAACCATAGTGAAGCCTTGCTGTCTCCAAGTCCTCTTAAAATTCCGGCATTCATATTATACCCCAGATTACCAAGTGTGCCTAAGAATACAACCCTCGTATAGATTAATGCGGCATCCCACACATCCTGCGGCACTTTCATGAATTCCAGAATATACGGTGCTGCAAACCATCCAAGAATTCCAATCGGAATACCTATAATATATATAAATGTTATTGAAGTTCCACATACTGAAACAACCTTTTCCGATTCCCTGGCCCCGGTATATTGTGAAATAAGAATAGACACACCTGTTCCTATTCCTAAAAAGACACATAATAATACTTCAACCGGCTGTGAACTCGTTCCTACCGCAGCTAAAGATGTATCACCACAGTATTTACCTATTACAAGTGCATCAACCGTAGTATATAACTGCTGCAAAACATTTCCAATAATAATCGGTATCGCAAACAGTATAATATTTCTCATGATACGACCTGTGGTCATATCAATCTTGCCTTTTTGTGAATTTGCCATAATATACTCCTATCATTAAATAACGTGTCTGTATCTGTTATTTATAATAATACTGTAATCGAGTTATATATTCTAGTGATTTATGGCGCAAAATACAGAAAAATTGGTCCTCCTTATATGATATTATATCCACTTAATTCTCGACTTCAGTTTATCTATATACATAGCTTTATCTGCCATTTCACAGAACCTATTTCACATTTCGCATATACATTGTCTTTCGTCCTGCTCCCGTTCTGATAATCACGCCTTCCTCAACAAGTTTCTTAAGTGCAGATTCAACCGAAGAACTCCCAAGAACAGGACACGCAGCTAATGCATCATTCTTTGAAAATTTTCCAAGTGTACTTTCTGTATATGTTTTCACAATATCGTATGCATTGCTCTTTTTTCCAGTCTTTTCAGCCATCAAAACCCTTGATTCAAATTCCCTGTAACACGATAAAATAATACCCAGCATATATTTTATAAATGTTTTGGGATCATTTTCTCCTGTATGCCAATCTTTATCAGCATTTTGTAATACCGCATAATATGTTTCTTTTGTATCAGAGATAGCCTTTTCAATACTAATGTACTGACCTACAACATATCCGCTTCTATATAATAACAATAAAGTCAGAAGCCTGCTCATTCTTCCATTGCCATCATTAAAAGGATGAATGCATAAGAAATCCAGAATAAAATTAGGTATTAATATAAGAGGATCTACAATACCTTCTCCAATTGCCTTATTATATTCATCACAAAGACGCTGTACTGCTTCTGGAGTTTCATAAGGCTCAAGCGGCTTAAATAAAACAATCTTTTTTCCATCTTCAAGAACCATATCAATCTCATTCGGAGTTGTTTTATATTTTCCGGCATATGAGAAAGCTGTATGTTTTAGAAGTTCCCCATGAAGCTGCAGAATATAACTACTTCTGACAGGTATTGCCTCATAGCTTTCATGAATAATATTTAAGGCATTTCTATAACCAAGAATTTCCTGTTCATCTCTATTTCTAGGTGTAGTCTTATTCTCAACCAATTGTTTTAGTCTTAAATTGGTTGTGATTATACCTTCAATCTGATTGGAACTTTCAGTACTCTGAATTTTAGCAATTTCTACCAGTCTGTTCAATTCAACTGGTTTTTGTCTTAAATATAAATCCTGTTTTCCTTTATATTCATGTATTTGAGCAACATATGCCAATATTTCATTATCCCATGTTCTCTCTTTTAATTTAGAATAATTAAACTCTCTCATTAAAAACTCCCTTCTCCCAATCTCCTTATCTTTCTCCCAATTATAAAGTAATTTGGGAGAAAATCAAAGCAATTGGGAGTATAAAAATCAAAAACATATAGTTCCCTTTAACGAAAATACTTCTCAATCACCACAGCTCTCTCAATCCAGCTATGCCTGCCCTTGCAGCATTCATACCCGCTGTCAGCGATTTCCTGCAAATGTTTCATATCAGCTAATGCACATTTAACCTTATCCGTGATTCGTGCCGCAACACGCTCATCATATCCCGACTTTTCATAGTCTCTTAAATCCTCAAGCGAATAAAACAACACATTTTCACCATCTGCAAATGTATTCTCATAAAACAGCGAAGTATCAGTAAGTGCAACACCTCCATTAAGCATAGTATTAAATACTCTGTCGTGTGCGCCCATCTTAAACCATGGCATTACATTAAGAGAAATCTTTGCCTGGCTAATCATATCAAGGCACACCTTGGAATCAACACCGCCATGCTCAATTATATTCTCATGGTGGTTACATTCGATATAATTATAACCTGCACCATAAGTATGAATCTTAAGTCCTGAATCAGCCAGTGCCCTTATTGCAAGCTCCCTGTAGTGGAATCTTACAGCAAGGTCTGCATACATCATATTAGGCATGCAGTCGACAAGCTGGTCGTCTGTAATATCAGGGAATTCCCTGCGTAACGCATTTTCCGCCGCTGCATCAATAGTCTCTGACGGATTATCTATCAGATATGACAGCACACCCTCATAGAAATCTATATACTCATCATCCATGTTATCCAGATGTTTCCTTAGTATTCTTTTCGGAGTGTAATTGCCTGTAAATATAATATCTATCGGTCTTTCCTTCATTGACAGGTAATTCTTATTAGGCATTATACATCTGTTATAATTAAGCTCTGTTCCGGCTGTAATCATATATTCTGTGTGTACTTCCGGGAAAAATCTGCGCATGTATGCGACATGCATTTCATCAATATCAAGCTGGATATACTTTTCAGGGTGCTTTCGGATATATTTGTTGTAATAAAGCGGGTGGTCTACAACCACATTTACAACCTTAACTCCTGCCCAGTCCCAGAAATTCCAGCCATCATCACGATACAGACCGGCTTCTCCTGCTATTCCTTCAAAGTTAAATGTGAACATATACCATTCATCTGCTCTGTGAGACTTAAAAAATTCCACCAGTGCAGAAGAACTGGCCTGCTGTAATATTAAATTATACCAGAAGACGGAGCAGCCCATCTTCTCCCATACAGCAGCCATCTGCTCTGTAAAGAATTCTAATGTTTCTACTCCGCCTTTAAATAAAATCAATCTTTTCATTATTCTTCTCTGTTAAGCCATAATTGCATCAAATATTCCATCTAATGCAGACACATCAAGTTCCTCAGCCTTTCCTGAATCAACAAGTCCAGCTACCTTTGCGTCCATTGGAAGCTTTGCAACAGTCTTGATATCGTTAGCTGCTGCCACTTCATCAATCTTACTCTTTCCGTATATATAATGAATATTACCGCAGTCTGGACATTTGAAATAAGACATATTCTCGACAATTCCAAGAACCGGAATATTCATAAGCTTAGCCATATTAATTGCCTTCTCCACAATCATTGAAACAAGATCCTGTGGTGAAGTTACAATAATAATTCCGTCTATCGGCATAGACTGGAAAACTGTAAGAGGAACATCTCCTGTTCCCGGAGGACAGTCAACAAACATACAGTCTGTCTCATCCCAGTCAACATCTTCCCAGAACTGCTTAACAACACCCGCAATAACAGGTCCTCTCCATATAACCGGGTCAGTCTCCTTTTCCATAAGAAGATTAAGTGACATAATCTTAATACCATTCTTTGAAGTCTCAGGATACATTACAGTTCCATCTTCATTACATGTTACCCTTTCTGTAAGTCCAAAAGACTTAGGAATAGATGGTCCTGTAATATCTGCATCAAGTATTGCCGCTTTCTTTCCTTCTTTATTGGCTTTAACTGCCAGCATTGATGTGACAAGTGATTTACCAACCCCGCCCTTGCCACTGACAACAGCTATAACCTTCTTAACTTTGCCATTATTGGCATTTCTTAATATCTGTGGTCCTTTTCTTGATTCGCAGTCTGAACTGCAGCTTGAGCAACTTCCTGAACAATTCTCGCTCATAACTTCCTCCCATTATTCATTCATGTATTTTTGTTCAAATTCTTCGACTGGTATAGGCTTTGAGAAATAATATCCCTGGAATATATGACAACCCATCTCTGTCAGCATAAGAAGCTGTTTGTCTGTCTCTACTCCTTCAGTAATTACCTCCATTCCAAGCTTTCCACCAAGAGAAATAATAGTCTCCAGAATATCCTGTCCCTTAATCTCATTCTCTGTAGCACGAAGAAATGCCATATCAATCTTAAGAACATCTGCACTTATATCTTTTAACATATTCAGTGAAGAATATCCACTTCCAAAATCATCAATCTCTATCTTAAATCCATAATCCCTGAGGTTCTTAATTACCTCCATATTCTTCTTAAGATCAGACATAAGTGCTGTCTCGGTAATCTCCAGCTTTAACATCTTAGGTTCAATATCATATTTCTTGACAATTGATGTAATAACCTCATATACATCGATAAGATAAAAATCCTTAGTAGATATATTTACAGAAATATAATGAACCGTATCACCCTTCTTCTTCCATTCACTTAATTTAGCTGCTGCACATTCCCACATATACATATCAAGCTTATATATAAGTCCTGTGGTCTCCAGAATATCAATGAAGAAGAATGGCGACAGTAACCCTCTCTCAGGATGCTGCCAGCGCACAAGCGCCTCTGCTCCATAAACCTTACCATGAGTATTAACCTGTGGCTGAAGAAACATTTTAAATTCCTTCTTCTCAATTGCCCCTTCAAACTCACTAAGAACTCTTCTTTCTTCAAGAGTTCTCTTTAACAGCTTATCATCATAGTATGCAATATTAACTTCATAATTATTCTTAATAGTCTCGCTCGCAATAAATGCTTTATCACACATATTACTTACAGGCTCATCAACATCTTCAATATCATAAACACCAACTACAACTCTTATCTTAAATGATGCATTGTTGAATCTGTCCTGCATGCTTACAATACTGTTCTGCATTATTTCGTTCTTAAAACTGTCCTTCGGCATACACACAGCAAATCTATCATTCTGGATTCTTCCACATATATAGCCACTTTCAGATGAAGCCTTGATAAGCCCCGCCTGCATTTTAATAATCTCATCACCTCTTTCGATTCCAAAAAGCTCATTAACAAGCTTAAAATCTTTAATATTACTGCACACCAGACAATATTTGTGATTCCTGTCGTTTCTCACTACATTTGCAGTTTCCTCATAGAACTGCTCCTTATTAAGAAGTCCCGTGAGATTATCATGTGTAGCTCTGAACTTTTCATATTCTAAAAGTTCAACAGCTTCAGTACGATCATTAAATATGAAATAATCACATATAAAATTATGCTTATCATCATAAACACGATTATATGAAATATCAAAGCTTCTTCTCTCATTCCCCACGCTGATTGTCTGCCTGAATTTCTTATTAACATGCTCTGTCTGAGTCTGAAGCCAGCTTGCATAATTATGCTCTACTTCATTAATATTATCAGTAATAGAATACATTTCTTTAACAATACCATTACAGTATATACATCTTCCGGCATTATCAAAGCATATAATTCCACTATTCATATCCCTGATTATAAGTGAAAATGTATTCTCAATAAGCTCATTAGGAACATAACTGTATGTCAGATAATATATAAGTACAGACATGATACCAAATGCAACCATTGACATGTCATATATTGAATCAGACCATGTAGTCATTATATCAAGCAAAAATGCAGCTAATAATAATATGAGAATAGCAAAATACCTGAATCTGTAGAATCTTGACATTCTCTCAACCATTACTATATAACTTAAAATAAGCAGCAACATAATGCCATAAGCAAATACATAATGTAACCTGCCCAGAACATTACCTTTTGCAAACTGAACAATTATCTGGTCACCCGATATATCTGTTATATCAAATATCCATCTCGTCCATGCATTAATCAAAAATGCAACGGTCTCAAACAGCGAATAGGCAATCATAAAAACTTTTACACCCATAACGCCCTTAAACATGCCTGTATAATACTGGGTATAATACATAAGAAGCACAAGCAGCCAGTCAAAACCCGCCATAATAAGTCCCTTGCACAGCACTGTAATGGTAGTCCCTGGAACATATGTATACACTAAAAATATTATCCCACATATAAATGCACCAAGCTCATATAAAAACACAACTCTTGCCAGTGCCCCCTCTTTTTTATATGCCTTTAAAGCACACGCCCCAATCATTAAAATTACCGCCGTAATTATAAGCCCATAAAATACTCTCATAAGCGATATCTCCTAAATCAATACTAAATTTCACGACTTGCTTAAATAGTATTATAGCGCAAACTTCTTATTATTGCAAATGTGGCACAGCCAGATTCTTTTAACTCTGGTAAACAAACAGACGATTCATTCCCTCCTGCCACGGATACTCAAATTCCAGATAAATAATTTCCTTTCCAAAACGTGCAAATCTTTCTTTCCAGTAATTTGTTGTAGCCTGTCTTAGTCTCATAATATGATTCTCTTCATAAATGTTATTTCCCATATTCTCATATCCGAAACTTTCCAGTTCTTCTTTTGAATAATACGGATTCATTTTAATAAACCAATATCCACCAGGCTTCAATACCCGTTCTAAATCTTCAACTACCTCCTTTGACACATCTTTGGGCATTACATCCAACACATTTGATAATATCACTCCATCAAATGAATTTTCTTCTAATTGCTTTACCGTATGGTCTGTACCTTCAAGAAAAGTTGCCGTTTTATAATCACTTAATCTTGCTGTTTCAGTTGCAAATTCAATGCCCGTTTTTGAAGCATCAATTCCTAAAACTTTATGTGTAGGCTGATACTGCAAATATTGAAAAGAAATATCTCCTGTACCACAGCCAAAATCTAATACATTTGTTGTTTTTTCTGCAAACAGCTTTAACGCTTCGTCAAACATTGTTTCTACTTGTAAATCTAAATTTCTTAAATCCACAGGTGTACATTCCTTAAATACCTGATTCCACATTTCTGTTTCTCGCTCATATGCCTTGTTCATAATGCTGCCACCTCCTTTTATTCTCACACATGCTGCACAACAGGACAGCCCTTATCAAATTCATTTAATCATGTCCTTTAATATATTGAACTACCTTTTTGTCACTCTTTGATTTTTCGTGTTTTATTATGCCCATTGCTCTTTCTTTATCCATAGATTGTACCATTTTTGAATCCTCCTTTAGTAATGTATCAAGAGAAATATCAAATTGCCAAACTCCTCTTGTGTTAATTGATTTTCTTTCCAAATGTTCAAAATAAAGCAATCATCACATTACATTGCATATATAGTTACGCAAAGATTCTTTGACATGTGCTTTTCTCTATAAATTACAATTCATTTTACCCATTTTAACATAAAACTCAACCAAGTTAGAACTTCCATTTACAATCATTCCACTCTTCCCTGACACCAAGTGCCATAAATGTGCCTGAAATCACAATAATGTTTATTAAGGCAATATCACAACAGTTGAATGATATTTGTCCAAATCCATGCTATAATAATTTCCAACGATATATGTGTAAAGAGAATGGAAGGAGTAAAATATGTATTCAAAGTTTGTGGCAATATTAATCAATAGTGCATTTGGTTTATGCATTACATATACTGTTTTTTCAGTGTATTTTGCTTTAACAAGTAAGTTTATTGTAGAACGCAGCTTTATATTAGGATTTTCATTGTACAACATTGTATGGCTGGTGCTAGATATTGTTTACAATGAAGCAAGATATCATAGACAATGCGGCGGTCTTTTCTTTTGGACATCCATCATGTTACCTCCGATATTAATAA
>OIYY01001641.1_pt1 | contig 11163 bp, 9 predicted proteins | sample 1588341 | NCBI WGS metagenome assembly OIYY01 (sample SAMN03283287) | human gut metagenome | biome: human-associated habitat; material: feces | host: Homo sapiens | place: Peru | collected 2012
AATGTGAATATGAAAATAAAGACTATTCGCTTAAACCGAAGGTGCTTTTATTAACATATCCCGTTATTACAATGGGAGAATTGACACATAAGGTATCAAGACGCATTTTTCTCGGTATGCTCACAGGAAAAGAAGAGCGAAACGCCGCATCTGTCTATATGCACATAACTCCCGATTATCCGCCGACGTTTTGTTGGCACAACAGGGATGATTTGTCCGTGCCTGTTGAAAACAGCGAATTGCTCGAAGAAGCACTCAATGCGAACAATGTGAAGAATGAGTTTCTCTATTTTGACAAGGGTGGCCACGGTATCGGTCTTGCCGAGGGTAAGCAGGCTGATGGCTGGATTGATAAAGCAATTGATTTTCTTGATGAAAATATATAAAACAAATGCCGATGCAAGCTTTGATGGCTGTATCGGCATTTATCATTTTTATTTTTTACGGCTGAAAATCCAATCAACAGCACTCGGTAAAGCGTCATTGCTCAAGTCAAAGAACTCACTTTCGGGATTTTGGCTTAATTCAAAGCATATATCCTCATACCATACGCTGACTTGGAGCTTGCCGTCGGAATTGGCAAGTCTGTATCTGAAATTTTCGCCCTCGCTGCCTGTAAAAACGTTCTTGTTTTCAAAAAAAGCAATTTCGGGAATATCGTGTCCGTTTATCATCATAATTTATTACCTCACTTTGAACAAATTATACCATTTTGAGCAGTAAAAAACAAGGGCGAAAAGGAATGCTTTTCGCCCTGAATATATGTTATAATTAGTGGTTTACGCCGTTAAAGCCGTTTTCCTGCTGGAATTTATCAATCTTATCAATAACGCCGAGAAGTACATCAAAGCCTGTTGATACGGTTTCAGCCTCAAAACGCTCGGGCATATCTCTCCAGGTGTGATAATAATAAGTGAGCATAGGATTTTGTGCGGCAAATGTAACGGATTTTACACCTGCTCTTGTCATAGGCGTTGAGTCGCAGCCGCCAACGGGGTTATGAATGCAACCGTTTGTTTTTGACTCAATGCCAAGCTCTGTAAATGTATCCTTAAACATTTTTTCAAGGTCCTTGTCGAAACGGCAGCCCTGCCAATCGTCTTTAATAACAACCTCGAAGTAATCCTTGTCGGCAACGGAGTCGATATTGAGGTTCCAACAGTTTTCAAGCATACCGTCGTCCTTGTGCTCCGCTGTAAATGCCATAGAGCCACGAAGACCTGCTTCCTCAGCACCGCAGTTATAATCGATAATACGGCAGTTTTTAGGCATCTTTTCGGGATGATCTTTGAAGTATTTAATAACAGCATAGCTCAAGCCGATACCTGTTGCGTTGTCCATAGCGCCTCTTGAAGCGTTTTCCTCGTGAGCGTCGCCCCACATGGAAACAAATGCGCTGCCTATTCCTGTTATGATGGGGAGAATGAGAAGCACAATATTCGTAAATGCCTTAAACGAAGCACTTGATGTTATGTTAAATGCCCATTCGTACATATTCGCAGCCCAATCGGATGTGAAAGAATAACCTGAAGCGTCAACACCGCATGAGGTGGAAATAATCATTGCGCCGTAAATTAAAGCCATTGCTATAGCAATACCGACATTTAAGAATACGCAGATTGCACCGAAGCCAACCTTGCCGTAAACTGTAATAAGACCTAAAACAGGATTGTTTCTGTGTTTATATGTGTTTTCAGAATGTCTCCAGGTCCAGCTTGTGTCCGTATGACCCGAAAGAACGATTGTGTAATCGTATTTTCCGTCCTCGGGAAGAAGCTCACCGTAGGAGTTCATTGAAATTTTCTGCGGGAAGAACATATCAAACCATTTTCTGTAAAAGAAACAGCTTGAAACAAGCCAAAATACGAATATAATGCCTGCGAATGCCATTGCAAACCAAAGGTAATAGTTATGAAGCGCAAAATATGTAAGTGCACTCATAATCATTCCGAAATATCCCGCATAGCTTAATCCGCCGATGCTTGAACGTGGAGAAACCGCAAATTCTTCTTTTACGGGTGTAATTCCGATTTCTTCAAGCTTTTCGCACATATAGTCGTGGAATTTTCGTTCGCCCTCAGAACCGGGAAGACGAGAACCGATTTTTTTAGAAGCGTGTTCAACTACGTCAAAAGCGACTTGACCATACTCTCTGTTTTCTTCTTTCATTTCTTTGCCTCCCAAAAAATAATATAAATAAATATATTCTATTTTTTTCCAAAAATCAAGCCTCAACAGCATCTTTTTAAGCGTATTTAGTATAAATTTTATCGGTTTTGAAAAAATATAAATTTATACTTGATTTTATCAGCATTTTATATTATAATATTCGAGCGTTAAAAAAACATACGCTATCGAGATGTAGCTCAGTTTGGTAGAGCGCTGCGTTCGGGACGCAGAGGCCGCAGGTTCAAGTCCTGTCATCTCGACCAGAATTAAAAGACCGTCATTGACGGTCTTTTAATTTTGTTATGAAATTTTGACAGGACTTGAACCTGCATAGTCCATGTTTTGCGAAGCAAAACGGACATATAATTGAAGAAAAGACTGACAAGGCTTGCCTTGTCAAGTCCTGTCATCTCGACCATATGAAAACAACCCTCTTGTTAGAGGGTTGTTTTTATATATTTACACCAATTTTTCAAGACCGTCGGTTGAGTATTCTTGACCGGCTTTTTTCTTTTCAAGCTCATCTTTAAGCTTTGAGAATTTATCTTTTGTGACAGGGTAGAGATAAACGCCGATTATCGAAAGCACAAGAAATGCCGCAGGTAAAATCGTTACGTTGTTTTCAATTCCCTTTGCAACGGTTGCAGGCTGTACGGAGTTTGCCTTGTTGTACCCTGCAAGCTGAAGCACAAAGCCTACCGTCCAAACACCGATTGCCGAGCCGAATTTTTGGAAAAATTGCGGTAAGGCGGTTATTACGCTTTCTCGACGTGAGCCGTATGCGAACTCGTCAACCTCAACGAGGTCATAGGCTATTGAGTAAAATACAGTCCAGAAATTAGCCATACCGACAGCCATAAAGAACGTGATTATAAGCACAACCGCAATAGAGGTAACGCCTGCAATTTTACAGCCGATAAGACCGACGCACATTATTGACATAAATACAAGGCTTGAAAATCTTCTGTCTTTTTTCTCTGCAACCTTTGTAACTATCGGAATAAACGCTGCCATTACGACAACCAATTCGACAATAACCACAACCATATATATTTCGGGGTCTGCGCCGACGCAATCCTTAATCATATATTCAAATGACGATTGTATCATTGATGAGGCAATAAGGAAGAAAACTATAAACATTGCAAACCACTTAAAAGGCTTGATTTTAAGCACTTCAAGCATTTCTGCAAATATTGCTTTAATTTTCTTTCTTTCGCCCGTGACATTTTCGGCTTCCGCCTTAATGAGCTTAACTCCCTTGAGTGACTTAACCGTAAAGATACCGAACATAAGCGAAAGTACGCACATTATAATCGCTGTTATTTCCCAACCGAGCGACTCGCCGATATGTTTTCCGGAAATTACAACGCCTGCGAAAAGCGACGGTACCACGGCAGGCAAGGCGTTTCCGAGAAAGATTGCCGCAGTATTGATAAGTGAGCTTGTACTTCTGATTTCCGTTCGTTCGTCATAGTCCTGCGTAATTTCAGCAACAATTGCATAATACGGAATTGTGTAAATTGTATAAGCAAGCCAAAAAAGCATGGCGATTGCGGTATAATAAATGAACTGAATAACGCTGTTATCCGTACCGATATTAAAGAAAGCGGCAATGAACAGCAAAACTAACGGAAACAGCGACTTTGCCATATATTTTCTTTTGTCTGCGCCGTTTTGGTCGGCATATGCACCGATAATCGGGTCGGTTATTGCGTCCCAGCAAATCGAAATAAAGCTTACCGTACCTGCTAATACGGGCTTCATATGAATAATGTCGGTTAGGAATACAAGATAATATGTACAGAACATATTATAGAGCAAGGATTCTGTAATTACACCCGAGCAGTAGCCGAGCTTACGCTTACCTGTTAATTTCCTTTCTGTCATTGCACAACCCTCCGTTTGATATTTTATTTCAGTTTACACCCTGAAAAAGAGATTGTAAATAAAAAACTTTAATATTTTTAATTGTTATGTTATACTTTTTTCGGAGATGATTTTATGACATATGAGCAGGCGGTGGATTATATCCATTCGCTTTTGGTTTTCGGTATTAAGCCGGGACTTGAAAGATTAAACGTATTGCTTGAAAAGCTTGAAAATCCACAGGATAATTTGAAATTTATACATATTGCGGGAACGAACGGAAAAGGCTCGACCTCGACGATGATTTCAAACGCTTTGATAAGCGCAAATTATAAAACGGGACTTTTCACTTCGCCTTATGTATTTGATTTTTGCGAAAGAATAAGAATAAACGACAAAAATATTTCAAAGCAAGAGCTAGCACGTGTTGTTTCAAGAGTGAAGCTGATTATTGACGAGCTTTCCGAAAACGGGCTTGTTATAACGGAATTCGAAGCTATAACAGCTGTCGCATTGTTATATTTCAGCGAACAAAAATGCGATTATGCGGTTATGGAAGTAGGCTTGGGCGGACGGTTTGACGCAACAAACGTAATTAAAAAGCCCGAGGTGGCGGTAATAACCTCAATTTCAAAGGATCATACGAATATTTTGGGCGACACTATCGAGAAAATTGCCTTTGAAAAGTGCGGGATTATAAAAGACGGAACATCCGTTGTTACAACCTCGCTTCAAGACAACGAGGCATTGACGGTCATAGAAAAGACGGTAAAAGAGAAAAATGCGAATTTGACCGTTGCCGATTTTGATAATGTCGAAATACTTTCAGAAGGCAAAAACGGTACGGATTTTGTTTACAAGGATAAGAGATATTTTGTTTCACTTGACGGACGGCATCAGGTTGAAAATGCAATCGGCGTTATCGAGGCTCTTAATAAAATCGAAAAAGTTGAATACGAGGATATTGTATACTCATTAAAACATACGGTTATGCATGGTAGAATGGAGCAAATAGGCGATAATGTTTTGATTGACGGCGGACATAATGAGGAGTGCTCAAGGGCGTTGTCAAGCGTTTTGAAGAGTGAGTATTCAGATAAGGAAATAACCGCAGTAATCGGAATGATGGCGGATAAGGATTGCGAAAAATATCTTTCAAACGTATTGCCCTATTGCAAGCGTGTTATATTTACGAAGCCCGATAACCCACGCTCGGAGTCGCCCGAAAGACTTTCCGAATACTCAAAAAAATATATTGATAAAATAAGTATTGAAATTAATCCGAAAATCGCTTATCATAAAGCGGTAGAAAATTCGCAGTTCGTTTTAGTGTGCGGTTCTTTCTATTTGATTTCCGATATATTTAAGGATGGAGATAAAGCTTATGACTGATTTTTACGAAGACAGAATGAAAGTGTTTTTTGACACGTTTCAAAAATTTATGACTGTTTCACAGGAGCGTGTTGACGGCTTCCTTTATAAAAAATGCGGATACAAGTCCGATAACACTTTGCCTGAAATTGACGGCAGCTTTGTCGAATACGATAAAATCGGTCATTGGGGAGGCAAACAGGATGAGCACGCTTGGTTTTATAAAAAACTTATCATTCCCGAGCAATATAGAGGCAAAAACGTTGAGCTTGTAATCTCAACCGACGCCTATAATCAAAGCTGGGACGCAATAAATCCGCAGTTTATAGTTTACCTTAACGGCGCTCTTGTTCAAGGGCTTGATATGAATCATAGGGAAATTTTTCTCGATAACGCCGAAGAAAGCTATGAGCTTTACATATATGCGTACACGGGTATGAACGGCGACGGTTGGCTTGACCTTTACGCAAGGCTTGTTGTTTATAACGAGGAAGCAAGAAAGCTTTATTACAGTCTTAAAGTTCCGTTTGAGGTTACGGAATATCTCAATCCCGATGAAAAAACATATATTGATATAGAAAAGCACATTTTGAATACGGTAAATCTTCTTGATATGCGTGTGGTCGGAAGTGCGGAATTTAATAATTCCGTAAAAGCGGCGCAAAAGTATATTGACGAAGAGTTTTTCAAAAAATGCACACCGGAAGACGTCAATGCAATTTGTATCGGTCATACGCATATCGACGTTGCTTGGCTTTGGACGCTTGCACAGACAAGGGAAAAGGTACAGCGTTCGTTTTCAACTGTACTCGCATTAATGAAAAAGTACCCCGAGTACAAATTTATGTCAAGTCAGGCGCAGCTTTATAAGTACCTAAAAGAAGAAAGTCCCGAGCTTTATGCCGAGGTCAAGGAAATGATTAAGGCAGGACGTTGGGAGGTCGAGGGCGCAATGTGGGTCGAAGCCGATTGCAATCTCTCCTCGGGAGAAAGCCTTGTAAGACAGGTGCTTTACGGAAAGAGCTTCTTCAAAGAAGAATTCGGCGTTGATTCAAAGGTCTTGTGGCTTCCCGACGTGTTCGGATATTCAGCCGCATTGCCTCAGATACTTATGAAAAGCGGTGTTGACAAATTCGTAACCTCAAAAATCGGTTGGAATGAGTCAAACCGTATGCCTTATGATACTTTTTGGTGGAAGGGCATAGACGGCACGGATATTTTTGCTTATTTTATGACCGCACAGGACAAGCATAGGGGAGTGCCGACAGCGACAAATTGCACATATAATGCAAAACTCAATCCGAGTCAGCTTCAAGGCGGATATGACCGTTATCAGCAAAAGGATATAAATAATGATATTATGATTACCTTTGGCTTTGGCGACGGCGGCGGCGGACCTGTAAGAAAAGACCTTGAATATTACAATATTCTCAAAAAAGGTATTTCGGGCGTGCCCGTTGCAAAAATGGAGTTTGCAGGCTCGATGCTTGAACGGGTTAAAAAGAGAGCAGAGGAAAACCCGAAAACTCCTGTTTGGCAGGGCGAGCTGTATCTTGAATATCATCGTGGCACATATACTTCACAGGCTAAAAACAAAAGGAATAACCGTAAGTGCGAGTTCCTTTATGAAAAGGCAGAAGCTCTTGCCGTTATGAACGAAAAGCTTAACGGATCGGAATATCCGAAAAAAGCACTTCACGACGGATGGGAGACAATACTTCTCAATCAGTTCCATGATATTATACCCGGCTCTTCGATAAAAGAGGTATATGAGGTTTCGTCAAAGCAGTATGAGCAGCTAAAGCTTTCGGGCAGGGAAATCGCTTCAAAAGCATATAGCGACATTGCCGATAATATCAATACCGACGGCGGAATTTTGGTTTTCAATCCGAATTCGTTTACCGGCGACGGCGCTGTTAAAATTGACGGCGTTACATATTGCGTTAATGACATTCCCGCAAAGGGCTATAAGGTTATCACGATGCCTGAAATTAAAGCCGACGTTAAAATAACCGACAACAAAATCGAAAATAAATTTTTCCGCATTACTGTTGATGAAAACGGTACTCTTTCCGAAATCTTTGATAAGCGCAATATGCGTCAAGTGCTTAAAAATAATGAGCGTGGTAATGTTGTTACCGCTTATGAGGATTTGCCGAGAGACTATGACAACTGGGAAATCAGCAATTACTATACCGATAAATCGTGGGAAGTCAACAATGTTAAGTCGATAAAGCCTATAAGAGACGGTGCAAGAGCAGGTCTTGAAATTGAAAAGACATTCTTAAACAGCACCTTAAAGCAAAAAATATGGCTTTATGGTGACCTTGACCGCATTGATTTTGAAACGTATATTGACTGGAAAGAGTCACATATTCTGTTGAAAACAGCGTTCCCCGTTGACGTCAATACCGACAAGGCGACGTACGATATTCAATTCGGCTCTGTTGAAAGACCCACGCACTATAACACAAGCTGGGACAGCGCACGCTTTGAGGTTTGTGCTCATAAATATTCCGATATTTCAGAGTACGGATACGGCGTCAGTCTTATAAATGATTGCAAGTACGGTCATTCTGTTCATGATGGTGTTATGACATTAACATTGCTTAAAAGCGGTACTTATCCCGATCCGTCAGCCGATAAATGCGAGCATTATTTTACTTATTCGCTTTATCCGCACGCAGGGGATTACCGTGAGGCAGGAACAATCAAAAAAGCCTATGAGCTTAATAATCCAATGACCGCGATGAAGATTGATAAGCATTCGGGTAAGCTCGCCGACAGCTATTCGCTTGTTTCTGTAAAGGATGAAAATGTTGTTATCGAAACAATTAAGAAAGCTGAAAACGGAGACGGAATCATTGTCAGAATGTATGAGAGCTTCAACAGACGTACAAGCACCGTGCTTAAAACGGGCTTCGACTTTGAGTCTGTAACCCTTTGCGATATGCTTGAAAATGATTTGAAGGTTATATCAGCAAAAGAAAACTCAATTCCGATAACTCTAAAGCCGTTTGAAATTGTGACAATTAAAATCAGATAAGCGCAGTAAAAAAGCCACTCATTGAGTGGCTTTTTTCATTTACTTTCGGTGTCTTTATTATTCTTTTCGCTTTTTTCGGCATCCAATTTCTTTTCAAGTGCTTTTTGCTTTGCAAGAATTGCATTTACTTTATCGTAAAGGTCCTCAATCATTATTTCGGTTTTGAGATTTACCTTGTAATCGTTTTCGGCACGGCGGCGGTCAATTTCCTCCTGCCTGTTTTGGCTCATCATAATAAGCGGTGCCTGTATTGCCGCAACACAGGACAAAACCAAATTAAGCAAAATAAACGGATAAGGGTCGAACGCTTTTGCCGCAAGGATTACGTTTATAACCATCCAAAGTACAAGCACGGCAACAAAAGAAAAGATAAATGCCCAGCTTCCTGCAAATTTCGCTATGGCGTCCGCAGCACGCTGTCCGAGAGTGTATTTTTCTTTTTTCTTGTTCGGATTAACGGAAATTTTACTGTCTGCAAGTAAATTCAAGACCTCTTCGTCAGTCATATCGTGGCGAATTTCCTGTAAAACCTCTTTAAGCAGCTTTCTGTTTTCTTTCATAACGTTCATTCCTTTCCTTATTTTCAAAAAACTCCCGCAGCACAAAGGCATACAGGAGTTTAGTGTTTGATTATTAAAGGTTATTTACGATTTCAAGAGTGTCTCTTGCGATAACAAGCTCTTCGTTAGTCGGAATAACAAACATCTTAACCTTTGAGCCGGGAACGGAGATTTCAACCTCTTCGCCTCTGATGCTGTTCTTTTCTTCGTCGATTTCGGTTCCGAGGAACTTGATTTTTTCAGCAACTCTTGATCTGTAATGCGGATTGTTTTCTCCGATACCGCCTGTGAATACGATAGCGTCAACGCCGCCCATAGCAGCCGCAAAACCGCCGATATACTTTGTAAGCTGATGGCAAAGCATATTTTCAACAAGCTGAGCCTTTTTGTCGCCGTCTTTTGACATCTGCTCTATTGTACGGTTATCGCTTGTGCCCGCAAGACCGAGCATACCGCTTTTTTTGTTCATAAGATGGTCAACCTCATCGGGTGTGAGGTTGTGAGACTTCATAATTACGGGAATGATTGCAGGGTCGATTGAACCGCAACGAGTCCCCATTATGATACCTTCAAGAGGAGTAAGTCCCATTGTTGTATCGAAGCACTTACCGTCCTTAACAGCTGAAATAGATGAGCCGTTACCGAGGTGGCAGGTTACGATTTTTGTACCCTCAGCCTTGCCGCCGAGAAGCTCGATGCATCTGCCTGAAACGTATCTGTGAGATGTGCCGTGGAAGCCGTATTTTCTGATGCCGTCCTTTTCGTAAAGCTCATAGGGGAGAGCATACATATATGCATAGTCGGGCATTGTCTGATGGAAGCCTGTGTCAAAAACAGCTACCTGCGGAACGTTCATAATCTTTTCGCAAGCCTCGATACCTTTAAGGTTTGCAGGGTTGTGAAGCGGACCGAATTTGAAGCACTCTTTAACGGTTTCTTTCATTTCTTCCGTTACAAGAACAGAAGACGAGAACTTTTCAGCACCGTGGAGAACTCTGTGACCTACCGCACCGATTTCGTCCATCGATTTGATAACGCCGTACTCTGCGTCAACAAGAGTATTCAATACAAGCTGAATTGCTTCGCTGTGGTCAGCCATAAGATGAGGCTCGCTCTTGATTGTCTTTTCGGGACAATCGGGTACCTTATGAGTAAAGGTTGCGTTAGCGTCGCCGATTTGTTCACAAATACCTTTCGCAAGCAGGGTTTCATGCTCCATATCAATAAGCTGATATTTAAGAGATGAGCTTCCTGCGTTAATAACAAGAATTTTCATTATTTTCCTCCTCCGAGTTATCGGTTGAAATTTTTCCGTAAATATTATATACTTATCAATATAATTTTTCAAGTTAAAAAGCAAATTTTGACAGGAGATGACGGAATGGGGGAAATATTTACTCATACCATTGAGCCGATTTTCGACAAAAACTCGGAAATACTCGTGCTCGGCTCTTTCCCGTCTGTTAAATCGAGAGAAAACAATTTTTACTATGCACATCCGCAAAACAGATTTTGGAGGGTAGTGGCATCGGTGTATTCCTGTCCCGTTCCGAAAACTGTCGAGGAAAAGAAAAATATGCTTTTAAGCAATAAAATCGCCGTGTGGGACGTCATAAAGTCTTGTGAAATAACAGGCTCGGCTGACAGCACAATAAAAAGCGTTATACCGAATGATTTATCGGAAATATTATCGGTTGCCGATATCAAAAAAATATACGCAAACGGTAAGACTGCACAGAGCCTGTATAATAAGTATATAAAAAAGAGCACAGGCTTTGATATAATTTCTTTGCCGTCAACAAGCCCTGCAAATGCGGCTTATTCATTAGAAAAGCTTATAAAGGAGTGGAAAATAATAAATGAGTATAATCGGAATTGTTTGTGAATTTAACCCTTTCCACTGCGGTCATAAGCATTTAATCGATTCGGTAAAAAAGGACGGCGACACGCTTGTTTGCGTGATGAGCGGAAGCTTCGTACAAAGAGGGGAGCCTGCGATATTTCCAAAGGACATAAGAGTTGCGGCGGCTTTGAAAAACGGTGCAGATATTGTGCTTGAATTGCCTTTTATTTATGCTACCGCAAGTGCCGAATTTTTCTGCGAAAATGCTGTTCGTATATTGGAAAGCTTCGGTTGTGATACTTTGA
>OIYY01001646.1_pt1 | contig 11129 bp, 7 predicted proteins | sample 1588341 | NCBI WGS metagenome assembly OIYY01 (sample SAMN03283287) | human gut metagenome | biome: human-associated habitat; material: feces | host: Homo sapiens | place: Peru | collected 2012
TAAGGATCGCCTTCGCAAAGAGACAAAAACCGCCAAACTCATTGATGATGGCGATTTGTTATCGGCATTTACCTTTAATTCCGCCTTGCGTGCAAGATACAATTTTCAGTATGCAACGGTAGATAATTTCAAAGTCACAATCAACAAGATAAACAATATGCCTAAATCCTACAAGTTCAACGCGGTAATTTGTATCGCTAGAACTGAGGAAGAACAAATAACCCTTCGCCTGAAAATAGCCGAAGCAGTACAGGATTCTGCTTATACCGATATCATCTTCATTGATGCCACATCTAATATTATGGGTGCAGATCGTTTTGAACAGTGGATTAGTGTTGCTGCTCAAACGGAGTACTGGAGACCGAAAGATCCACGTCTTGCCGACAATAAACAAACAGATGTTAAACGTACTCTTGCAGACTGGAAGAATGATATCGCGGGAGGAAAATTCACGGTTTACTTTGGGACGGACTTTAAAGAAAATGCTCCCAGCATGACCCTTCTCAAAGAAAAGCTTGCAGCAGTCGTACTAAAAGTTTACCCTCTGTCTTTTGACAATTGCAATGTTTCTGATCAGTTCTTTACGGATGCAAAGTATGCGGATGCTGCCAAAAAAGGCATTGCGATGGCAAAAACCGTCGACTTCACAAGGCCCGGTATTTTCCAGGAAAAGTATGTAAAGGCTATGCTCGGAGATGCGCTTGGAATTGATCATTTTGAGGAAGTTAAGCCGCATCTGAGCATTTCCAAGCTCAAGCTGAAGGTAAAAGCCCTTATAGATGGAGCTTTTGAGAAGGATGTTCGTATTGCTATCAGTGACATCTTTGATTATTTGATGACAGAAGGCTTTATGCCTTGCTCAATGTATGCATACCTTGCGGGGTTCCTTCTGAGTGATTATTCCGATGAGCCCTACAGATATGGTGTCGGTTTTGCGGGTGATGACGGTGGCAAAATGACCGCTGAGGAGCTCGGGAACGACATCGGAGAGTATGTTAAGAATAAAGTTTCTCCGATAAAAAACTACAAAGAGAAGTACATTGAAATAATGACGCCCGACCAGAAGGCCTTTGTTGATTTTGCAGCCAAGGCGTTCGGCATTGCAGAAAATCTTTCCGTAGAACAGGCCGCTTCAAAAGTCAGAATCAAGCTGAGAGACATCGGCTATCCCATCTGGTGCTTCAAAGTTATCGACACAAACGGCTTGGAAGGATTTATTGACAAGCTTGCGGAAATATCGAATTCGCAAAACGGCGGGAATGTACCGGCTCTTGCCGGTCAAATGGGTAAAATGCTTCTTGCAGTACCTTCTTCCATCAACAATTTGACTCAGCTCTTAACAGCAGAAAACGGATATAAGGCAATGGAAGAATTCCTTCATGATTTTGAAGGAGGTCAGTTATTAACCTGTGCAAAGACCATAGGAATTCCTGATGTTATGACCGATGTTAGAAAGCAAATCGGTTCTGGTGAAGCAACATGGCTTTGGAATATGGACACCGGATTGGAGGAGTTGCGGAAGCTACTCATTGACTACAAGATTATTCTCCAAAGCATTCAGCTGGGAATAAAGGCAGCATCCTTCTTCTCTTGCATGCAGGCATGGAAGGACTATACACGTTATATTAAGTCTCCGGCAAGTGTGATCACCGCAAAATGCCCTGAGCTCATGTATTTCATCGGCTGTCTGAAAGACATCGCCGAGAATGGAGAGATTTCTCATGAAAAACATGAGAAATTCCTTGCAGAAATCACTGAAAAGGCTTCTGCCATTTCCGCGTTGAAGGAAGAAAAAATTGCAATTTTTAAAGCGACTTATTCTCTGTACTTAGTCGGTTTCAACGATACAGAAGTTGAAAAAATATACAACAAGTTGCCGGCTTCTTCGTTTACCGATGACAAGTCTATATTTGAGAAGAACGTTTCCGCAATTTCTGATGAAGTTCGAAGCGAGCAAGAACGCTTCAGATTGCTTGAGCTTTGGGAAGAAAAAACAGGCACCAAGAACGCTTTTGAATGGAGCGAAAAAAACCGTACACCTATAAGGGTCATGGTTTCGGCAGACGAGCAAGTAAATGCGTTTAAACTATTTGATGCCATAAATTACCCCAACACAGAAGCTTCCAAGGTGTCCGATGCACTGAGTTATCTGAAGACCAATCCAGGATTTATAGCCTCGCTTTCGGATAAATCCAAAATAGATACAGCATTTATTCGCGTAATCGTAAAGAAGTACTATGCAATACTGACTGATTTGGACGCAGTAAGAGACCACTTGGAAAAGGTTTTACCGAAGGCGCCTTATTCATGGTATGGTGATCCCGCTGTATCTGCCGAAATCGAAAAACTTGCCAATTCCAAATACAGAGCCGGTGGTAACTCTGTTGTCATGCAACGAATTGATAAAATGGACGCTGAAGAGGCAAAAAAATACTTGCGTAAACTCGTCCAAGAGGATGTTGAAGTAGGTATATCAATTATCAGCAAGGAAGGTATTTGATATGAAATCAATTGCCGTTGATGAGGCCATAAAGAATGTCAGCGAATACTTAAGCAGCGATAACATATATCCGTATTTTGTCTCTGTAAGCGGGAGCGATGAGTATCGGGTCCTTCTTCATTGTTTCGTATCATTAAAGAAAATCAAGGTCAGTGAATTTTGCAGTGCAGACGCGTATCCTGATCTAGACGGTTTTCTTGACGCGGTTAAGGAAGGACATAATGGAAAGCTGATTCTAGGTGTCGGAGAATATATTACCTGCGGAGGCAATAATGACATTCTATACCGCTTAAAAAATTTCCCCTCGCCTAAAACCGTTGTATTATGCAGAGGAATAAAACAGGAGCTCTCAAAACTTAACAATGCAGATCGTAAATTCAACGCAAGACGCTTCTGTTGTGTGGATTCCGAGCTTGACTTTTCTGTAATTTCCGCCGAATTCCCTATCGGATCACAATTGTGCAAAGGGTATAGGAATCTTATTGCTGTGCTCGAGGACGGTGCTAACGGCAATGTATATGTAAAAACGAGCTTGAATGTCGCTCCAACAAGAAAGATTTCCTCTGCTTACGATGCAATACGCGAACAAGATATTCATTTTGAACTTCCGAGAAATTGCTTGGATGACGAGCAGTGGAGTGAGTTTTTGAAGAATCCGGACATTTCCGGTTCTTATGAGCTCTCAAGTTGGAGAGCATATCTCAAGTATAAAATGAACTCATCAGAAGCTAATGATTATCTGCGAGCAGTTATGGCAACTTCTGTGAATTATTCGGCATACAAGAAGAATCTGTTCGATTTGATTCTCTCATATTCTCCGAAGAGCAAGGAATACAGCGTACTTTATCCTCAAAGAAAAGAACTGCTAAAGGCTGCGCAAGATATGGAAATCAATTCGTATCTTGTAAAGTCAAAGCAACGCGAGTCGCAGAGAATATATTACCTTACAGATAATACAGAAGAAGAACAGTACGAGATAGTAAAGGAAATTGTTTCTCTTGGCACGGTTCCCAAAGAAATAGCCACAATTTTCCCCGAGTTGGATGATTACTTATGTAAGTATGCTTTCGGTTGCAAAAATGGTGAACTTTTTACTGAATATTTTCAGGAATACAAGGCGAACAAACTATTAAACACTGTTTCAGGCACCTTCCTTGAAACAGTGCAGAAATATGCCTTAGACGGCAACAGAAAGTATAATGTGTTGCCAACACGTGGCTCACTTGTTGAACAGTACAATGACGGTAAAAACGGCATGATTTGGATTGATGCTTTGGGTGTTGAATTTCTAGGTTACATTCAACGCATTTGCGCTAAAATCGGATTGAAGCTGGATGTACAAATTGGTCGTGCTGTTCTCCCTACTTTGACAAGTAAAAACAGATCTTTCTATGACGAGTGGAAAGGGCCAAAGCAGCAGACGAAGCGTTTGGATGACATCAAACACAAAGGTGAAGACCGTTTTAATTACGAAAGTGGCGGTGATGGTAAACTGCCTCTTCACATAGTGGCCGAGTTGAAAGTTATAAAAGACGCATTGTATAGGGCTAAAAGTCTGCTGCTGCAAGAAGAAGTCAGAAAAGTGATCATTGCTTCAGATCATGGTGCAAGCCGCTTAGCTGTAATTAACGAACACCAAAGTAAACATACGATGTTGGATACAACCGGGCAACATTCTGGCAGATGTTGCCCACTAAGTGAAACAGATGAAAGGCCGGATTCTGCAACTTCAGAAAATGGGTTCTGGGTGCTGGCAAATTATGATCGCTTTGGTGGCGGCAGGAAGGCAAGTGTTGAAGTTCATGGTGGTGCCACACTTGAAGAAGTTATTGTGCCTGTCATAGAGCTTACACTGCTTGATCCCTCGATTACAATGGAGAACTTAACCCCAACAGTTTGGTCCAGCTATAACGAAAATCCTGTTCTGGAGTTATTCTGTGCAGCGAATGTTGATAAGATGAGACTGCGTGTTGGGAATGTGACTTATGAAGCAGAAAAGGTCAGCGACGTTAAATATCGTTTTGTCCTGAATAAGCATAAAATATCCGGACCCTATACGGCCGAAGTATTGGATTCCGATTCCATAATCGGAAAAGTTGGCTTTGATATTCAGAAACGTAGTGGCGAAAAGAATAGCAAAGTTGAAGATGATTTCTTTATTTAAAGGGGAATTGCTATGGACGAAACCACAAGAAAATTAAGAAATTACTTCGATGAGATGGTTGTCTATAAAGACCTTAAAAACAGCAATTTTTTCTCTGCTCTCAGTCTACCTTCTTTCACAAGAGACTGGCTTCTCAGAAAATTTGCTGATGAAGAGGGACATTTTGACAATGAACAACTCGCAGAGTTCGTAAAAAAATATATACCCAAGAAAAATGATTGGACAGCAATAAAAAGTCGTATCGTAAAAGACAATGAACATGTAAGAATGCTAGCCAAAATTTCTATCGAGGTTGATATTCGCAGTGGTCAGGTTTCTTTTACTCTTCCAGACTTCGGACTTTCTACGAAAGAAACCATAATCGAGGATGATGTATGGTTCGATTATAAGGAGCAGCTAATAAGTGGACATGAAGTCTGGGGCATGATTGAGCTGGGATACCGGCTGCCTGATGACTCCGTAACACCGCATATTCCCGGAAAGATCAGACTTATTAGTTTTAGAAATTTTTGTCCCTATGAAATCGATACCGAGTATTACAAAACGGTTCGTTCTAAATTTGATATTAAAGAGTGGATTGATATCTTACTCGGTGCAGTTGATTACAATGCGGCAGGATACAGCACCCCTGAAGAAAAGCTCACAATGTTGACGCGCCTTCTGCCTTTTGTTGAGAAAAGGCTTAATTTGATTGAACTTGCACCTAAAGGCACCGGAAAATCGTACCTCTTTGGCAGAGTAAGCCGTTATGGCTGGCTTTCAAGTGGTGGTGTAATGTCTAGAGCCAAGATGTTCTATGACATTTCTAAACGCACTGAGGGTCTTGTTTCAGGGAACGACTTTATAACGCTCGATGAAGTTCAAACAATTTCATTTACCGATGTTGATGAAATGCGTGCGGCTCTTAAGGGGTATTTGGAGTCCGGTGTATTCACAGTTGGTAATTATGAGGGTACAGCCTCATCCGGCGTCATTCTATGCGGAAACATTTCAAAGGAAACCATGGATAATGACGGAACTACGGATATGTTTCGTGAACTCCCGGCTGTATTCCATGAATCAGCACTTATAGAAAGATTTCACGGATTTATCAAAGGTTGGAATATTCCTAGGATGAATGATGATTTGAAGATCTCCGGATGGGCGCTTAACTCCGAATATTTCTGCTCGATTCTTCACGAATTACGGGATGATACAACCTATAGATCTATTGTTGATGACTTAGTTGTTGTCCCTGCCGGAGCAGATACCAGAGATACGGAAGCTGTAAAACGAATTGCTACGGCATATTTAAAGCTTCTATTTCCTAATGTCAGAAAGGCGGAAGATATTAATAGCCGCGATTTCAACAGATATTGCCTTCGCAGGGCGTGTAACATGCGCGCAACGATAAAAATGCAGCTTGGAATAATGGACAGCGAATATCGTGGAAAAGATATTCCAGCCTTCAAAGTCGCGGAGATAAACTAATGACAAAATCATATTCTTGTAAAATATGCTTCAAAGCGAATCTGACTAAGGATGAAATTGGAGCTACGAAAAAACTAATTGATAAAAATGCAAAAGAGTTTTTTTGTATTGACTGCCTTGCAGACTATTTAGGCTGCACAGTGGACGAGCTGCTGGAAAAAATTGAAGAGTTTAAAGAAGAAGGCTGCACCCTCTTCAAGTGAGGAAACACCTATGAATCAATTTATCTATGCCGATAATGCGGCCACAACAAAACTGAATAAAGAAGCTTTCAACGCAATGATTCCGTGGCTGACAGATGAGTATGGTAATGCTTCACAGCCATATGCATTTGCACGAAAACCTAAAAAAGCACTTGCTGAATCACGAAAAATAATTGCTAAGTGTATCAATGCTCTCCCTGAGGAAATTTACTTCACCTCTGGGGGAACGGAAAGTGACAATTGGGCTATAAAGGGCTCTGCCTCTTCGAATCCAGATAAATGTGCAACCATTACTTCGGCAATAGAACATCATGCTCTCTTAAATGCTTGCGCATCAATAGAACAGCATGGTTATCCAGTAACTTACTTATCTCCTGATTCGGAAGGAACTGTGGCTTCAGAACAGCTGAGCGCCGTAATTACCGATAGAACAAGACTTGTTTCTATCATGTTCTCAAATAATGAGATAGGAACAATCGAACCTATTGCAGAATTGGCTAGAGTTGCCCATTCCCATGGTGCGATTTTTCATACTGATGCAGTTCAGGCAATTGCACATACTCCCATAGATGTGAAGGCGATGGGTATTGATATGCTCTCCGCATCAGCGCACAAATTTAACGGCCCTAAAGGTATTGGATTTCTTTATATCCGAAAAGGCGTTGAATTGAGGCCTCTTAACGATGGCGGTGCTCAAGAATTCGGAATGCGTGCAGGAACTGAAAATATTGCTTCTATCGTGGGTATGGCAAAAGCACTTGAAATCAGTTGCTGCGCGTTAAACGAAAATGCTGAACATATACTAAAACTTGAAAATACTCTGCTTGAACGCTTAAGGAAATCAGGGCTCAATTTTGTGAGAAACGGTGCCCAGAATCACATTCCTGGGAATATCAGCGTATCATTCAAAGATGCAGACGGAGAAGCTATTCTTCATCGTTTGGACTTGATGGGAATATGTGTATCAACTGGTTCTGCATGCAATAGTGTTAGTACGCAGATCTCCCATGTCTTAAAAGCAATCAAACTGAAAGATAATTATGCTAGAGGAACGATTCGGATTTCATTTGGCAAAGAAAACACTTTTGAAGAAGCGAATATAATTGCAGAATCTTTGATTAGAATTCTGGAAAAATGAAAGGCGAAATATGGATATAGATGCAAAGCTCAGACCTTTATTTCTCCTTCAAATTCTAAAAGAGCGTACAGATGAGGACAACTATCTAACCACTACTCAGCTTTGTGATATCTTAAAGAGGGAGTATGGTCTTGAGACTCATCGCACAACACTAAAAAGTGACATTGAAGTTCTGCAGCGGGCTGGTTACTCTATCGATGAACGCCGGTCTGCACAGAACCAGTATCGCTTTATTGCGAGGAAGTTTGAAGTCGCAGAGCTAAAAACAATAATTGATGCTGTTGCATCATCGAAGCTTATTACAGAAGGAAAAAGCAATGAACTTATCAAGAAACTCACATCCCTTGCTGGCAGCCATAAAGCGAGCGAACTGAAGAGAAATGTGATCGTAGATGGGCGGGACAAGATTGAGAACAAACAAATACTATATATTATTGACGCAATAAACGATGCAATTAACCAGCGAAAAAAGATTTCCTTTCAAAAGATTGAGTACAACATTAGGAAGGAACGCATTCTGCACCACGGCGGAGAGCGTTATACTATTAGCCCCTACTCGCTTGTATGGAACGGAGATAACTATTATGTTGTAGGCTATTCTGACAAGTACCAAGCCATTAGCAGCCATAGAGTAGATCGAATCGCGGCGTGCCCATACATCTTGGACGAATCAGCCGTGCCACAGGCTGTTGGTTTTGATGTAAGCAATTATATTAAAACGACATTCAGGATGTATAACGCTCCTCGTGTTGAAGTTGAATTGCTTTGCGATAACAGTGTAATGGATGCTATTATTGACCGCTTCGGACCGGACGTTCAAACATATGCAGGTGATCTTCAGAATTTCCGCGTAATCGAGGAAATTGCTGTGGGTAAAGTCTTTTTCAACTGGATATTTGGCTTTGAAGGAAAAGTACAAATCAAGGGACCTGAAAGCGTTAAAAAGCAATACGGGAAAATGGTAATGTCAGCAATGAACATGGTATGATAAATGAAGCATCATGAGTAATTATAACCGCCGAATAACTGAGAATTGCGAAAGCTATTCGCTATAGGCAACATCTAATTGAAATCATCAATTTAAAAATGCAATAGGAGTGATACCATGTAGTGGCTCCTATTGCATTTTTATGTAACCGCTCAACCACAGCCGTTAAACAAAACCGGAGCCAAAACCGACTCCAGCAAATTCAAATTTTCTTTTTGCAAATGTCAGGAAGCTTGTCCGGCCACGGCAGCAGATCATTTAAGAAAATGTCCTGTTGTTCGGATCATGTTTCCGACCATAAAGATGTTCCGCAATTTCGTCAAGCAAGAAACGGAAATGCTCATACTGCTTCAAATGGTTGGCTTTAGCCGTTTCATCGATTCTGTGGAGAATTTGGCACCTCTGGTCGTGTTGAGCATTATCCAGTTCTTGCATTTATGTTCTACAGCGCATAAGCGCAATTATGCTGTGAATAGAATTATGTGCTGTAGTGCCGTGTAATCCTTTGAATTCATTACGCGGCACTGTTTTAACCAAGAATACCTTGGCTATGTATTTGTGGATGCGATGGGAAACCTGATCCAGCCGGATTCCGTGACGACAGGCTTTCCGCAGCTTTTGAAAGAAAATGGTCTGCGCAGGATCCGATTCCACGACTTGCGCCACTCCTGTGCCAGCCTGTTGCTGAAAGAGGGTGTGCCGATGAAGCAGATTCAAGAGTGGCTGGGTCACAGCGATATTTCCACCACAGCAAACATCTACGCACATCTGGATTCGCAGTCCAAGAACCTGAGCGCCCGGACGATGGCAAACACGCTGACATTGCCGGAAGCGCAGCCCATAAAGAAGTGGTAACATGAACAGAGGGCGGCACCTGAGAAATCGGGTGCTGCCTTTTTTGCTGTCAATTTGTACCCAAGCGACGGGAAGAATCTTGTGTAGTTCTGTGAATAGCTATTTGCCGCGATTGCTGGTATGATTTGTACCGAACCCGAAAATCACTACTTGAAAATAAAGGGGAGATGCCTATAAGAAAGCACCGGAATTTTGCAAAGCGGCAACAAAAAATCACTACCCAATGTAGAATTGAGTAGTGATACTTGGCGCAGGCGGTGGGATTCTCCCGCGCCCTTGCAACAGTCCGCAGGACTGTTGCAGCCCGGCGGGACGCAAAGCGCCGGGCACGGGCTGTTCGAATCCCACCTTGCAGCCCTTGCATAGTTTGCCGCAAAAATAAAAAGCAGCACCCCGCAGGGTGCTGCCTTTGGCGCAGACGGTGGGATTCGAACCCACGTGACATTGCTGTCAAATTGATTTCGAGTTGATCTTCGAAAAGGCATTGTGGTGATAGCCAAGGTCAATGCAGGCTGGTTTGTCCGCGGATTTTGGGCGATGCGTGTAGCAGAAATGCTGCCCGGTAGTCGAAAAATGATGCAGGTACGAAAAGAAGCGAAATCGCCCGTTTTGGGGCAAAAATGGCGGCTTTTTGGGAAAAATGCAAGATAAGATGCAAGATAACCCCTCCCCAAAAAGCCGGATAATGGTGCAGGTTTGCGGACACGAATGAGAAAAATGCAAGAAGCAGACGAAACGAATTAGTGATTTTTCGGGTTCCATATTTATTGTAATAGGAGAACCCGAAATGAAGAAAGAAACTGTAAGCAAAGACCCTTTGAAAGAAAAAATCGAAGAAATCCTAACGCCCTATCCTGACCCGATGAGCCGCAATGATTTCCGCATTGCATGCCATATCGGAACGCGCACGTCACTTTATCTCCTGCAAAGCGGACTTGTTCCCTGCAAAAACAGCGGAAAGAAAACACGCTGCTATAAAATCGCCAAGAAAGATGTTGCCGAGTATCTCTACCGCCGAGAGTCCGACCCGATGCGCTACACTCCGCCCAGCGGGTGGTATTACAACTACCCCAAGCACAAGAAACCTGCCGCATCGTTGGAGCACAAGCTGAACTATACGGGCGAGGAACGGCTGCTGGCCAAGGGATGGTACGAGCAGGAACTGGAAAATTACCCGGATGTACTGACCGTTGCGCAAGTCTGCGAGGTGACAGGCTACCAACGCCACACAATTCTGAAATGGTGCAGCAAGGGCTTGCTGAAAACCATCCTGCAGACACCCAAGTATATGATTCCCAAGGTATGGCTGCTGGAATTTGTGACGTCTGATTTTTTCAACGAGATCAGCCGAAAATATGGAAAACACTATGCCGCCATCAAGGAAATTAGTCGTTCACGCAAAGCCAGATAAGATGACTATTCGACCTCATGTGAACGCTAACACTTTAAGGCTGCTTCCATCGGCCTGATATGGTTCCCGTTTCAATTTTCCAGTCACTGACTGGAAAATTGGATATCTGAGATATGCAAGCCCCAAAAATCTAGTTAGACAAATCTCTCAAGGCATATTCAGCTTTTACGCAGGACCCAATTTGCCAGACACTGTCTGGTAAATTAGATAGCAAAATACAACAGGCTTATATTTTATAAATCAGCATATTATGGTCAAAGCTGTCAAACAGGGGTATCAACATTCAAAAGAGAAAGGCCCAAAGTTGGACGCAAAGAATAAGAAACAAAACAGAAATAATTGAAATAGAAGTAACCGCTCAACCACAGCCGTCAAGCAAAAACAAAGCTGGAGCCAAACC
>OIYY01001648.1_pt1 | contig 11116 bp, 12 predicted proteins | sample 1588341 | NCBI WGS metagenome assembly OIYY01 (sample SAMN03283287) | human gut metagenome | biome: human-associated habitat; material: feces | host: Homo sapiens | place: Peru | collected 2012
GCATCACCCGCGGCACCACCCAGAACCACATCATCCGCGCGGCGGAGGAATCCATTGCTTACCAGAGCGCAGACCTTGTGGCGGCCATGGAAAAGGACATTGGTGTGCCCATCACCTCGCTGAAGGTGGACGGTGGCGCCTCTCGTGACCAGTTCCTGATGCAGTTTCAGGCCGACATCCTGAACAAGACCGTGCTGCGCCCGGCCATCCGGGAGACGACCGCTCTGGGCGCTGCCTATCTGGCGGGCCTTGCCACCGGTGTGTGGAAGGACCGGGACGAGATCCGCAGCCTGTGGCACTGCAACATGACCTTTGCCCCGCAGATGGACGAGGCCGAACGCACCCGCCTGCTGGCCGGCTGGCACAAGGCTGTGGGCCGCAGCAGCGACTGGGCAGAGCATTGATGGTTATCACCCACGATCACTTACAATAAAAATGAGACAGGCAGCCCCTTGTGTTCGGGGACGCCTGTCTCATTTTTTGGATGGAGCTGTTTGCAGCGGCCCATCGGGCCAAATCATGACATCACTTGATGTCGAGTTCGGGTGGGACGTCGATCTGATCCGAGACGTACTTCCCGTTCTTTTTGCGCTGACGCACGCACTCGGTGAGCAGATACTCGATCTGCCCGTTCACCGAGCGGAAGTCATCCTCTGCCCAGGCGGCAAGGGCGTCGTAGAGCTTCGCGTTCAGGCGCAGGGGCACCTGCTTTTTGGGCTCTGCCATCAGTACAGGCTGCCGCTGTTCACAATGGGCTGTGCATCACGGTTGCCGCACAGCACCACCAGCAGGTTGGAGACCATCGCCGCCTTGCGTTCGTCGTCCAGCTCCACCACCTTGTTTTCGCTCAGGCGGTCCAGCGCCATTTCCACCATGCCTACGGCACCGTCCACGATCATCTTGCGGGCGTCGATGATGGCGCTTGCCTGCTGGCGCTGCAGCATCACGGCTGCGATCTCCGGCGCATAGGCCAGATAGGTGATGCGGGCCTCCACCACTTCGATGCCGGCCTGTTCAACATTCTTCTGGATCTCGTCCCGGATGCGGGCGGCTACCACCTCCGAGGAACCGCGCAGACTTCCCTCATCGGCTACGCCGTCGCCGGTGGTGTCCACGTTGGGGGCTACATCATAAGGATAAACACGCACCACGTTGCGCAGGGCGCTGTCGCACTGCAGGGAGAGGTATTCCTTGTAGTTGTCCACATTGAACACGGCCTTTGCGGTGTCGGTGACCCGCCAGATGACCGCAATGCCGATCTCCACCGGGTTGCCCAGACAGTCGTTGATCTTCTGGCGGGAGTTGTTGAGGGTCATCATTTTGAGCGAGATCTTCTTGCTGGCCGATTCTACGGTCTGGGCGCTGCTGTTACCGGCCTTGAGCAGGGCTGCCATGCCGGTTTCGCCGCTGTTCACATCGCCGCTCTGGCTGAGCTTCGTGCCCGCTGCAGGGTTGACTGCGGTACAGAACGGATTCACCCAGTAAAAGCCCTGTCCTTTTAAGGTGCCGATGTAATCGCCGAAGAGGGTGAGCACCAGCGCCTCCTGCGGCTTGAGCACCTTCAGGCCGCAGAACAGGAAAATGCCCGCCACCCAGTACAGGATGGACAGCGCCATGAGCAGAATGCCCGGGAACAGGCTGGTGTCCAGCAGGATCAGGCTGTACACGAACAGTGCTGTGAACACCACATAGCCCAGCAGGGTGAGCAGCAGCATGACCATGCCGTTCTTTTTCGTCTGCAGAATCTTCTCTTCCATAATGGTCTCCTCCTTATCAGGGTTTAGAATGTTTCTTTGTGATATCAAAATGATATCACTTTGAGCTTTTACTGTCAAGTCCCGGAGGCAAAATCCCTTTAGGCGGTGTACAATGTTTATAAAACCGGCTTCTCAGTCCCGGAGCAATGCCACAGCCACATCGTTGACGTTCGTGCCGGTGGCCCCGGTCATGATGAGCCCCTCCACTGCCCCGAGGGCGTGATAGGCATCGTTGTTCTGCAGGGTGTCAAATACGTTCCAGCCTTTTTCGGTCAGCGCAGCAAGGGTCTCGCCGTCCACATAGCCGCCTGCGGCATCGGTGGGGCCATCGGTACCGTCGCTGCCCACCGAGAACACTGCTGCGTTCAGCCCTGCAATGGCGGGAGCTGCCGCAAGCGCCAGCTCCTGATTCCGCCCGCCAAGGCCCTTGCCGGTCAGGTGGACGACCGTCTCGCCGCCTGCGATAAAGGCCAGCTTTTTCCCGTGCCCTGTGTGGGTGCGGACGATGGAGCCGAGAAAGCTGCCCGCTTCCCGCGCCTCACAGCAAAGCTGGTCAGTCAGCAGGATGGGCTCATAGCCCAATTCCCGGCATGCATTGGCCGCAGCGGTGCACAGTTCCCGCACGCTGCCGGTGATCCGGGTGGTTACGTTGTCCAGCGTTTTGGGCGTTTCCTGCCGCAGCAGCGCCTTTGCCTGCTCCGACAGGCTTAAATGGTACTTTTCCGCAATGGCAAGGGCCTGTGCGCAGGTGGAGGTGTCCGGCACCGCCGGGCCGCTGGCGATCATGTCCAGCGGGTCGCCGAGGATGTCGCTGAGCATGATGCTGAACACCGCTGCCGGGGCACAGGCCTGCGCAAATCGTCCGCCCTTGACGGCGGAAAGGCGTTTGCGGATGGTATTCATTTCCACGATATCGGCCCCGCTGGCGAGAAGCTGGCTCGTGATGTCCTGCAGCTCTTCCCCGGGCAGCAGCGGCCGCTCGAACAATGCGCTGCCGCCGCCGGAGAGCAGGAACAGCACAGTATCCTCTGCCGTCAGGCCCTGCACAAGGGCCAGCGCCTTTTCAGTGGCGGCAAAGCTGTTCTCGTCCGGGACCGGATGGCCTGCTTCACAGCAGCTCACACCTGGGATCTCTCCCTTTACGTGGCTGTATTTGGTCACCACCACACCGCCGTCCACACGGCCCAGTGCTTCCACCGCAGCGTGTGCCATCTGCCAGGCCGCCTTGCCCGCTGCCACCAGCAGCACTCTGCCGCCCTTCGGCGCAAAGGCGTTCAACGCACGGCGCACGGCTTCGTCCGGCAGAACGGCGTTCAGGCTGGAGCGGATGATGGCATCTGCATCCCTTCGCAGAGTCGGATTCATAAAGCATTCCTCCACTAACTGTTTTTGCTTTTAGTATAGCGCGTTTCTGCATTCTTTTAAAGTGCAGCTCTGCCGGGTTTCTTCCTTGATTTCAAAGAAAAATAAGGGTGAAAAAAACTGATATAACAGCTAAAATACCGAAAAATGCATTGACAGTTGCACGGTTGTGACGCTATAATAAGCCATGGAATATTTTCCGGCAGGATCATATTCCGAGGGAAAGAAGGGAAGCGTACCTTTTTGAACACAAAAAAACAACATCGCATTGCGGCGGCGGCGCTGGCTGTGCTGGTGCTGGCGGCTTTGCTGCTTTTTGCAGGCGGCAGCTGGCTGGAAAAGCGCAGCCGGAAACCGGAGACCCGGACCGAGCTGCCGCAGGAGACCGCTGAGACCATGGAAGTGGACGGCGTGACCTACCGCAGGCGCACAGATCTGACCACCATCCTTATTATGGGCATCGACCATGACAGCGAAGTGGAAGCAGAAGGCTCCTATCAGGGCGGTCAGGCGGATTTTCAACGGCTCATTGTGATAGACGGCAAAGACAAGACGGTCCGTCAGCTCAAGATAGACCGCGACACCATGGCAGAGGTGACGGTGCTTGGCATGCTGGGCAATCCGGTGGGCACCACCCAGATGCAGATCAGCCTTGCCCATGGCTTTGGCGATGGCAAGGAGGAAAGCTGCGGCTATGCCCGTGATGCAGTGTCCCGCCTGCTGCAGGGGGAAAACATTGATTTCTATCTGGCAATGAGTCTGGACGGCATCTCGGTGCTGAACGATCTGGCAGGCGGTGTGACGGTGACGCTGGAGGATGACTTCTCCGCAGCAGACCCGGCCATGACCAAGGGAACGACCCTGACGCTGCATGGCGATCAGGCCGAGATCTTTGTGCGCAGGCGCATGGATATTGGCGAAGGCACCAACGAAGCCCGCATGGTGCGGCAGGAGGAGTATCTTGCACAGCTTTCCGCACAGCTGGAAAGCAGGGTGCAGCAGGATCAGCAGTTCACCGCACAGGTGTACGATGCGCTGCAGCCTTATCTGGTCACCGACCTTGCAAAGGGTCAACTGGTCAATGAGGTGTGGGCCGCAAAGGACGACACTGTGGAACCTGCCATTGCACTGGAGGGCGAGCATAAGGTGGCAGAGGACGGATTCACCGAGTTCTATCCGACCGAAGATTCCATCCAGAAAGCGGTTCTGACGCTTTTCTGGGAGCCCGTTGAAGAATGATGTAAATGTTGAAAAACATTTGCGATAGAAAGCAGCATCTTGGGGGGTGCGGCTTGAAGTGAAAGGAGTTTTTATTATGAAGAAAGTTATTAGTGCTGTTCTGACCGCTGCTATGGTCGTGGGCATGGGTGTGTCTGTTCTGGCAGCAACGCCCAGCAAGACTGTGGCAGATGAGGTCAAGGCCAGCGGTTCTGCAACCGTCACCGGTGTTCTGGGCTTTATCAGTGATGTGAAGGTCACTGCCAAGGAGGATACCGCTCAGGCTGAGGAAGTTCTGGACGACATCGCTTCTGATGAAGACCTGCAGAAGGCTGCGGGCGCTTCGGAAGATAAGAAGGTGGATGTTACCGTAACGCAGTCCTTTGAGGTGCAGACCTCTAACCTGCTCAACGTTGCAAACGTTAAACTGACCATTGAATCCAAGGTCATCGAGGCTGCTTATGAGAACGGCGAGGAAGTTACCGTTCTGGTGGCTGTGCCCAATAAGAAGGCAGACGGCACTGTGACCTATACCTACTATACTGTGCCCGGTAAGGTCGTGGATGGCAAGATCGTGGTAAGCCTGAAGGGCCGTCAGGTCAAGCGCTTCGGCTCCAACTTCACTCTGGTGGCCGTGAAGACCATTGAGGGCTAAGAACTAGAAATGTTCTGCGGCGCTCCCTGATGAAAAAGGGGAACGCCGCATTTTTGGCGTATAGGATTTAGAAAAATAGAGGAATGGGCACAACGCCCGGGCCGCATGGGCGGCAATATTATGCAGTATTATAAGGAGTGAAATCGTGCAGCAAGATACGATTGTGAAGGAGCGCACAGCTTTAGCGGTACAGCCGGAACAGGGAGAAGATACCATTGATCTGATGGAACTGTTCATGGGCCTGCTGGCCCACTGGACGCTCATTGCGGCCACGGCTGTGGTGGGTGCCGTACTGATGGCACTTTATACGTTTTTTCTGGTAACGCCGATGTACAAGGCAACGGCCACCATCTATGTGGTCAGCCGCAATGATTCGGTGCTGAATTTCTCCGACCTGCAGGTCGGCAGCGAGCTGACCAGCGATTACATCAAGGTTTTTGAAATGTGGGAAGTCCACGAAATGGTCATCAGCAACCTGGATCTGGATTACACATACACCGATATGGCCAGGATGCTGTCTGTCACCAACACCAGCGACACCCGTATGCTGGATATCACGGTCACGAACCCGGACCCGGAAGAAGCGGCAGCGATCGCAAACGAGTACGCGGACGTGGGCGCAAAGTACATCTCGGAAAAGATGAAGACGGACGAGCCCACCCTGATGTCTTCTGCGCGTGTGCCGGAGAATCCGTTCAGCCCCAACAAGGCCAAGAACATCCTCATGGGCTTTGTAGTGGGCTTTGTGCTGGCCTGCGCCGTGGTGGTGCTGCGGACCATGCTGGACGATACCTACACGTCTGCTGATGATATCCGCAAGTATACCGGTATGGTCGTGCTGGCATCGATCCCGCTGGCCGACGCCGGCGAACAGCCGAAAGAGAAAAGTGAGTTCAAGCGCCGCACCAAGCGGTTTGCCGATGATATCCGCCGCCGTGTGGGCGGCAGCTCCGGGAGGAAAGCATGAAACAGCTGAAGATCACAAAATTTCCGGCTCTGGATTATGCGGGAAATGAAGCCTTTAATACCCTGACCACCAACCTCTCCTTTGCAGGTGCGAACGTCAAAAAGATCATGATCACCAGCTGCCATGCTTCAGAGGGTAAGAGCTATCTGTCCATGAACCTGATGCGCACGCTGGCACAGCGCGGCATCAAGGTGGCGCGGGTGGACGCAGACCTGCGCCGCAGCATGGTCAACAGTGACTATGGCCTGAAATATGAGGATGGCCGCAGCGACGGCAAGGGCCTCTCCCATTTTCTGGCCGGTATGGTGGGCATGGATGAGGTCATCTACCAGACCGACATCCCCAACGCGATCATGGTGCCGGTGGGCCGCGATGTGCCCAACCCGCTGGCGCTGCTGACCAACAGCCATTTTGCCGAACTGCTGGATATGCTGGCCCGAATGGCGGACTACGTCATTGTAGACGCACCCCCGGTGGGCATGGTTATCGATGCGGCGGAGATCGCCAAGGCATGTGACGGCACCCTGATCGCAGTGAACTACAACGATGTGAGCCGTCAGGAGCTGTTGGACGTGAAGCAGCAGATCGAGCAGACCGGCTGCCCCATTCTGGGCACCGTGCTCAATCAGGTGGATTACGACAACTATATGGGCCGCAAGTACTACAAATCCTACTCAAAGTATGGAAAGTACGGTTATTACAAAAAGTATTATAAGCGGAGCCACGAAGCGGAAAAGAAATGAACGGCTTTACGGATTATCATGCGCACTTCGTCTACGGTGTGGACGATGGTGCGCAGACCAGAGAAGAAATGTATGCCATGCTGGATGCAGCGGCAGCAGACGGTGTGCGGCACCTGTTTGCCACCTCCCACAGCACGCCGGGCATGGAACGCTTCCCGCAGGAAGTCTACGACCGGCATCTGGCTCTGGCCCGCGTATACTGCGCACAGAAAGGCTACGACCTGAAGCTGGAGCACGGCTCTGAGCTGCTGTATACCCCTGCGGCGGGATATGCGGCAGTCCAGCGCCAGCTGCTGACCTTGGGAGACACCGGCTGGGTGCTGCTGGAATTTGTGCCGAACATAACGGCAAAGGAGCTGGAAACGGCTCTGCAGGAGATCACGGGCGCGGGCTACCGCATTCTGGTGGCTCACATTGAGCGGTATCCCTGCCTTGCGCAGCACGGCCTGCTGGCCCGCCTGCATGAGCAGTACCGGCTGCGCTGCCAGATCAACTGCTCGGCTGTGCTGGACAGCGGCTTCTGGCAGCGGATGCGGCTGGAGCACTGGGTCAAGGCAGGACTGGTGGACGCGGTCTCTTCCGATGCACACAATTGCACCTCCCGCCCGACCCGGATGCGGCAGGCCTACGAGCAGCTGTGCAGTCATGTGGGAGAAGCCACAGCACAGAAATTGACCGGGTTGGACGGCACAGAGTATCTTGTATAACTGCCTCCGCTGCGGTAAATAAGTTTCAACTCAGACACCTCTTTCGGTCAGTGGTTTTGCGGACAAACTGCACGTAAGAGGTGCTTTTTCGTAATTAAGGATAAGGTTTCCGTTTTTTTGTGCAAAAAAAACTTGCGAATCAGCGGATGACGTGTTAAACTGAACAAGGGGGAGCGTTTTGAACGTAATCTTGCGGGGGTGTTTTAAATGAAGATATTGGTCGTCGATGACGGACAGCTTGCGATCAACTCGCTGGTCCGCATCCTGTGCCGTGTTGCACCCGACTGTGATTATATCAGCGCCATGACCACCGAAGATGCATTGACATGGATGCGTCAGGGGCCTATGGACGCTGCCTTCCTGAATCTGGAAATGCCCGGCATGAACGGGCTTGGTTTGGCGCGCATGATCCAGAAGCTGCAGCCCCGCTGCAACATCATTGTGGTGACGGAACATCCGGAACATGCGCTGGAAGCCCTGCAGATCTTCGTCAGCGGCTTTCTGCTCAAACCCGCAAACGAGGATGATGTCAAGAATGTGCTGAAGCATCTGCGTTACCCGCCGGAGGATGGTCCGGCAGGCGTCAAGATTCAATGCTTCGGCAATTTTGAGATCTTTGTCAATGGGCGCACGCTGGCTTTCAAGCGCAGCAAGAGCAAAGAGCTGCTGGCCTATCTGGTGGACCGCAACGGCGCTACCTGTACCAACGGCGAAATGCTGGCGGTGCTGTGGGAGGACAAGCCCGATACCGCATCCCTGCACAGCCATCTGCGTAACCTGATCTTTGACCTGAGCCACGCACTGGAAGATGCAGGCGTTACCGGCCTGCTCATCCGCGGCCGCAGCACGCTGGCCATCGATACGGGCAAGGTGGACTGCGATTATTACAACTTCCTGAAGGGCGACCGCTCGGCCATCAATTCCTACCGGGGCGAGTATATGACCCAGTATTCTTGGGCAGAGGTGACCCGCTCGGCGCTGCGCCAGCAGGCAAGCGCCCAGAAAACGGGGTCCATTCCCAGCTATTACGCGCCGACCGAATTTTAAAGCAAAAAGAAAGCACTGCATCGCAGTGCTTTTCTTTTTGTCAAAATGTTTTTAGTTCTTCAAATGGGCATCCCAGCCGGAAGAGGTAATGACCTGCTGATCCGGCGTGCACCACATGGCTTCCACACCGTCCAGACTTTCCACGATCTTCAGCCCGTCCTCCAGCGGCTGGCAGAACAGGCCGGTGGTCAGGCAGTCGGCCAGACCGGAGTCGCTGCACAGCACGGTCACGCCATTGAAGTAGGTGGAAGGGAACAGGGTGTCCGGGTCGATCAGGTGGTGATAGCGCTTGCCGTCCACCACAAAGTAGCGCTGGTAGTCGCCGCTGGTCACAAGGGCCATATCGCTCATATTGATGGCACCGCTCAGCATGGAACTGGCGGTGTACAGGTCGGAAGCGTTCCACGGGTTTTCCACACCGCCGGTCCATTGGCTGCCGTCCGGCTTTGTGCCGATGGCACGCAGATTGCCGCCCACACTCACCAGAGCGCTGGTCAGGCCGCGGGCCTCGGCTGCCTGACATACCATTTCCACGGCATAGCCCTTGCCCACGCTGCCCACGTCCAGCCGCATATCCGGGTCGGCCAGATAGACGGTCTTGGCGTCCTCGTCGATGATGACATTGTTGATGTCGCAGTGCTGGGCGGCAGCTTCCAGCTCGTCCATGCCGGGCAGCTTGTTGTCCGCATCGGTCTCGGTGGCCTCGGCCGCTTCGCGGTAGTTGTGCCAGATGTTCAGCACGCTGCCCATGGCGATGTTCAGCTTGCCGTTGGTGGTGGCGTACATCTGGTCGGCCAGCTCCAGCATGGAAAGGATGCGGTCATCCACCTCCACGGGGGCCTTGCCGGCGTTGTCGTTGATGGTCTTCACGTTGGCCACGCCGGGGTAATCGTTGTAGATGTCGTACAGCTGATTGTAGGTGACAAGGTCTGCGTGCAAAGCGTCCATCTGGGTCTTGAACACCTCTTCACTCTCACAGTAGGCGATCACCTGCGTCACGGTGTCGAACACATCGTAAAAAACGGTGGAGTAGCGGGTCAGCTCCTTCTTTTTGGGGGCACAGCCGGCCAGCAGGCTCAGGCAGAGCGCACCGGCCAGCAGCATGCTGACCAAACGGTTTGCGCGGGTCTTCATAGGGTCTGGCTCTCCTTTGCGGCGGTAACGGCTGCGTGCTCCTCCTGCAGGTGGGCCAGCAGGTCGCCGAACACCCAGCTGCGGTTGGTGGGTGTGACCACGGCCTTGAGCGGGATATTCACCTGTGCCTGCTTCATCAGGTCCAGCAGGGTGTCCACATCCTTATCCTTGAAGTTTGCCAGCACCAGTGCCGAGGGATAGGCACCCGGTTCCAGCACCAGCGTGCGGGCAGCTTTGGTCTCCACCTCGCCCAGCAGCTGGGCGACGGTCTTGCCGGCGTCCGCAGGGGACACGGGCAGCAGCTTCATGCCAAAGGCGGGGGCCATGCCCTCCAGCTTGCCGCGGTCGGCATTGGAAAGATTCCAGCCCAGTGCCAGCGGCACACCGGCGTTCTGGTTGCGTGCGATATGTGCTTTCATAACGATACCTCTTTTTAAAGGGTGATTTCAAAATACACTATAGTATACCACAAACCAGAGCAAACGAAAAGCCCGGGCCTTTCTCTCATCGGAAACAGGCCCGGGCTTTTTCTGTTCAGTCAAACAGTAAAAGGAAAGATCATTTCCGGCTGGTAAGCCGGTTCAGCAGCATCACGGACAGAACGATGATGCCGATGACGAGGATGATGCCGACCATCCCGATGAGCATCATCGGCAGTGTGACCATCCACGAAGAAAGATGAAGCATAAGTACACCTCCGTTAAGACATCAGGGTCAGGATGAGACCGCCTGCGATGACGGATGCGATCTGCCCCGAAACATTGACGCTGATGGAATACATCAGCAGGAAATTCTGGCTGTCCTCTTCCAGACCCATCTTGTTGACGACACGGCCGCTCATGGGGAAGGCGGAAATGCCTGCCGCGCCGATCATGGGATTGATTTTCTTGCCCTCCGGCAGGAAGAGGTTGATGAGCTTGGCAAACAGCACGCCGCCAACGGTGTCGCCCACAAAGGCCACCAGGCCCAGGGCCAGGATCAGCAGGGTGTCCGGCTGCACAAACTGCTCTGCGGTCATCTGGCTTGCCACCGTCAGGCCCAGCACGATGGTGATGAGATTGGCAAGGGTCGTCTGGGCGGTCTCGGACAGGGCATTCAGCACACCGCACTCCCGCAGCAGGTTGCCGAACATGAGAAAGCCCACCAGGCTTGCGCTGGTTGGGGCTACAAGCCCGGCAATGACGGTGACGAGGATGGGGAAGAGAATTCGGGTCAGGCGGCTGACATTGCCCTTCTGATAGGGCATCCGGATCAGGCGCTCCTTTTTGGTTGTGACCAGTCGGATGACCGGGGGCTGGACAATGGGCACCAGTGCCATATAGCTGTACGCGGCGACCGCGATGCTGCCCAGCAGCTCCGGTGCCAGACGAGAGGTGACGAAGATGGCCGTCGGGCCGTCTGCACCGCCGATGATGGCGATGGCAGCAGACTGCTTCTGGGTAAAGTCCACCAGACCGGTAGCGGCCAGCAGACGGGCACCCATGTAAGTGCCAAAGATGCCGAACTGTGCCGCAGCACCCAGCAGC
>OIYY01001649.1_pt1 | contig 11115 bp, 12 predicted proteins | sample 1588341 | NCBI WGS metagenome assembly OIYY01 (sample SAMN03283287) | human gut metagenome | biome: human-associated habitat; material: feces | host: Homo sapiens | place: Peru | collected 2012
GGATTATAGTCACTTGAAATTACAGAACTTATCCATTCCTGTGTTACATCATCTAAACTTGCACTGCCATTTTTATCTATCTGCAGACCATTTAATGCTAGTGTCAATTGCTCTTGCATTTCTGCTTGAATATGTGCTTTTTTCGCTTGCTTTACTCTTGCAAATAAACCATTTTCTCCACCTAATGTTGATATTGCTATTCCTGCTAATACCAATAATATAATAATCGTTACAATTAATGCTACTAATGTTATTGCGTTTTCTTCTTTACTTTTCATTTGTGTACCTCCATTTTATTTTAGTTTATTTTATATTATTTTCACACCTGTGTCAATATTATAAGTTCAAATTTTTAATATAATTTATTTATATAAATGATTAAATTTCTATTTAATGGATATATTATCTAATATTTATCAACATATAAGGAAGGATTGAATTTTGAAATGAAAAACTCTGGAAAATATGAAAATAATTTAAATGTAATAGGACCTATTTTAAGAGAAAAAAGGAAAGAAAAAAAATTGTCTTTTGAACAACTTTCTAATAAGCTTTTATTACTTGGGATCAATATTCCTGTAACGTGTTTGCATCGAATTGAGAATAATCAACGTACAGTAAGAGATTATGAATTGTGTGCTTTGTCTATCGCTCTGGGGATTGATATAAAAGAACTTGTAAATCCATTCATAAACAATATAAAAAACTCAGAAAAAATTTAATCTGAGTTTTTTATTAATTCAATTCTTTCAACTTTAACATTTTCTAAATTTGAATTTTCTATTTTATATCCATAACCACCTAAGAAATATAAGCAATTATTATAATCTTCTGCACTTTGTTTATTTCCATCTTTTAAGTCAATCGTAGATGCTCCGTCATTTTGTGTAGAAATATATGCTTTATCGTCAATAATATAATTTAAATTTGTTCCAAAATCAGCATATTTTCCTAATTCTGTGGCAGTTCCATCTTCTTTTATTTCAAACAAAGTATATTTTTCGTCTATTGAACCATCATCTAGTCTTCTTCTAACATTTGTATATGTTTTTCCAGCAAAAGTTCTTATTGTTCCAAAATAGCCAACTAAAGTGTCTTCTTTTGTTCCTAAATTCAAGATGTGTTTTGCTTCTTGTTCTGCATAGTCTATGTATGTTAGATATTTGTCTGTAACACTCAATACAAATTTTCTTCCTTGAGTCAATTCTGTTTGTTCTGTTCCATCTGTATTAATTTGATACATTTTTCTGTTTTGAGTTGTGTAATATATTTTATTATTATTTATATAGAAATAATTTTTTACATTTTCTGCAATATTTGTAATTTGTGTTCCATCTTTTTCCATAGAGCATAGTGTTCCCTGTGGATTTTGATTTATGGTATCAAATCCTATTTGATTTACAAAATATATTTTACTATCTGTAAGCCATAATTGTAATGTAGCTCCCTCATAAATTTTTTTCACATCTCCATTTAAATTTATCTTGTATATTCCTTTTCCCATATAGTAATATGGTATTGCATAGATGTTCTCTCCATCAAAATATATCTTATCTGCTCCATTTGGAACTTCCGCTATTTTCTTTGTTGTATTGTTTTCAGTATTATATGTATATATACTTTTATTTTTATCTTCATAAAATACTGCTACATTTCCTATTTTACAAAATTTTTCCCCTGCTTGCATACTGTTTTGTTTTTCTTCTTTTTCGAATTCTTTGTTACTTGTTTTATCTGTTGCTAATTCTTTGTTTTCTTTTTCTTCTTCTATGTTTTGATTTTTCGTTCCATCACTATTAACTGTTTTTACCTTATTCGGATTTATAATTACTATTGCTATTGCTACTACCATTAATATTGCTAATATTATACCTAATATTATATTTCCTTTTTTATCTTCCATTTTTACTCCTTCTTCTGAGACACCTAGAATAGACAAGATTTGTTTCATTCATTTCTAACATTTTGTCAAATGTCATTTTTCGACATTTTTATGAGACAATTTTGCACTGTCCCACTTGTCTCATTAAAATATTCTTAATATATCATTATAAGTTATATATAGTGATAATGCTATTAATATTGAAAATCCTATTAATTGTATATTTATTTCTGTTTTTTCTTTTAATGGTTTTCTTCTTATTGCTTCAATTATTAATATTAATATTTTTCCACCATCGAGTGCTGGTATTGGTAAAAGGTTTGTAACTCCTAATGATAGTGAAATTAGTGCCATCATATATATGAATTCTTTTAGTCCATTTGTTTTTGCTACAACTTCTGATATTCCAACAGGTCCCATCATTTGGTCAACACTTACTCCTCCTGTAAATATCATTTTTAGGTTGTCTACAATTGATAATGCAAATTCTTTTGTTTCTGCTCCTCCGTATACAATATGGTTTATAAATGTGTTTTCAGCTTGTTTTAAATTTACTCCTAAATAATAAGAAGATTTGTATTCTGGAGTCAATTCAATGTTTATTTCTTGATTATTTCTTTTTACCGTGATTAACATTGTGTTTAAGCCTTTTTGTTGTATTATTTCTAATATTTTATTTACATCACCGTTTATGTTTTCACCATTTATTTTTACAATTTGGTCATTTGTTTTTATTCCCTGTTTTTCTGCACTGCTTCCTTTTTCTATACTTAATATTTTACAATTTTGATCAATGTACATTCCTGTGCTTTTATTTTTTACTTCTGTCGGTTTAATATTATAGTTTAATGTTTCACCATTTCTTTCTATTTTTATCTGTACTTCTTGCCCGTTGTTCTTTTCCATTGCTTTATTTAAGTCATATTTATTTTTGATTTTCTTGCCGTCTAATTCTACAATTTTATCATTTTGTTGTAATTCTATTTCTTGTGCTGCATAGCCGTCTAAAACTGAACTTATTTCATTTGTTACATATGTTGTACTTGTTGACATTAAAATAAAATATACTAACAAACCAAATACAATGTTTACAGTTGCACCTGCTACTACAATTGCTATTCTTTTTGGTATGCTTGCTTTTGAAAAAGAGCCTTCATTTTCTGACCTCTCTTCTTCTCCTTCCATACTGCAGAATCCTCCGTAGTGGTATTAATCTTAGTGCATATTTTGTTTCTTTTCCTTGTTTTTTCCATATTGTTGGTCCAAAACCAATAGCAAATTCATTTACTTTTACTTTGCACAACTTCGCAACTATTAGGTGTCCCGCTTCATGTATCAATATTAGAAATCCAAGTAAAAATATTATTTTTAAGGCTGATATTATAATTGTCAAATTTACTCCTCCTTGTCGGGATTGAGGGATGTTCCCTAAAATCCCTTTTTTTAAATCAATGTGAATAACATATATGCAAATGGTGCTATAAATAGCACACTATCTATTCTGTCTAGCATTCCTCCATGTCCTGGTAATAGATTACTGTAGTCTTTTATATCAACATATCTTTTTATGCAAGATGCTGAAAAGTCTCCTAATTGGCCAATTAGACTCATTACTATTCCAAATATTGTTACTGTAAAATATGAATATTCAAATGCAAAACAATTATTTAAAATCATTGTGTATATTAATATTAATGCTGTTGCTCCTAATGTTCCGCCAATACATCCTTCTATTGACTTTTTAGGACTTACTTTACTAAATTTATGTTTCCCAAATCTTTTTCCTATACAATATGCAAATACATCAGTTCCCCAAGATGCCATAAATACATATCCTAATAGTATTTTTCCATTATTCATCCCATCAATTAATGATAAAAACATTATAAACACTGGTATATAACAAATTCCTAATAATGTATATGCCATATCTTTAAATGTAATTTTCATGTCTGATGCTATTACATGTGCAAATAATATTAGCATAATTGTTGGAATTGAATACATTAAAACATTTGTTAAGTTTTCTTTTGGTATGTAATTTATTATTGCCACAATAATGCAACTTATATATGCTACCCATTTTATTGGCTTACATACTTTTGATATTGCTTTTAAATATTCATTCATTGCTATTATTGCTATTACTGTAAATAGTATTCCTGTTATTATATTGTTTGGTATTAATAGTATTATAGCAAGTGCCACTGCTACTATAAGTCCTGATGTTATTCTTTTAAAATCCATATTTTTGATTTCACTCCTCTTCGCTTGTTTGTCTTTCTATCTTTTTATTGCCTTTTGTTTTTCTGTTCATTTTGCTTTTTACTTTTTATTTAGCTCCAAATTTTCTATTTCTTTTTTGGTATTCTTCTATAGCTTCGTCTAGGTCTTTTTCACTAAAATCAGGCCAATTCCTATCAACAAATACAAATTCTGAATATACTAATTGCCAAGGTAAAAAGTTGCTTAGTCGTATTTCTCCACTTGTTCTTATTAATAAATCTGGGTCAGGTTGACCTTTTGTATATAAATTGTCTGATATTGTTTGTTCTGTTATATCTTCAATTTTCATTTCATTATTTTGTATTTTTTCAGCAATGTTCTTTACTGCTCCTAATATTTCATCTCTACCACCATAGTTTAACGCTATATTGAATGTTATTCCTGTGTTGTCTTTTGTTCTTTCCATACATTTTTCTATTAGGTCATTCATTTTGTCTGATAGCCCCTGTCTATTTCCTAATATTTGTACTTTTATATTTTCTGAATCCGCTCTTTTACTATAGCTTTCAAGATAGTTCATCATTAAATTCATTAATGTTGATACTTCTTCTTCTGATCTTTTCCAATTTTCTGTTGAAAATGCGTATACTGTTATATATTTTATACCTATATTTTTTGCATATCTAACTATTTTTTCAAGTGTTTTTGCTCCCTCTTTATGTCCTAGCGCTACTGGTAGTCCTTTATTTCTGGCCCACCTTCTATTTCCATCCATTATAATTGCAATATGCTTTGGTAAATTTTTTTGTTCCATTTTATCCCCCTATACTATGCATATAATTTTTACCATTTACACTTTTTTAACTTTTCTTTCAAAAAGTGCGTCTCTTTTGACCGTTTTTATTTATTTCTATCTTTTATGTATAAAGCAAGTTGTTTTAGAAATTCTGCTTTTTCTCCATATATTTTTATTTGTTCAATTGCATCTTCTATTATTTTATTTAGTTCTTGCTTTGCTCCATCAAGTCCATAATATGATACATATGTGCATTTACCCAATTCTTTATCATTTCCTACAGGTTTTCCAGTAATTTCTGGATTTCCTTCTTCTGATAAAATATCATCTTTAATTTGAAATGCTAATCCTATTTTTTCTGCATATATTGTTAATCTTTCTATGTCTTTTTCTGAAGCTTCTGCTAATATTGCTCCCATTCTTACACATAATTTTAGCAATGCTCCTGTTTTATTTATGTGTATATATTCTAGCATTTCTTTTGAAATTTGTTGTCCTTCTAATTCTGTATCCAAGTATTCCCCTACAATCATTCTATTTACGGCTTTTGTAAATTCATTAAATGCTTTTACTTTGCTATAAAAGTTTTCTTTGTATTGGTTTTCAACTGAATATAAAATTTCGTCACTTAACACTATATATGCCTGGTTTAATAAGCCATCTCCTGCAAGTAGTGCTGTTGGATGGTTAAATTTTTTGTGATTTGTTGGTTTTCCATGTCTGAAATCGTCATTATCAACTTCTGGCAAGTCGTCGTGAATTAATGAGAAATTGTGTATCATTTCTATTGCTACTGCAAATGGCATTGCTTCTTCATAGCTGTCTCTAAACAACTCATATGTTGCTAAAACTAATATTGGTCTTAGTCTTTTTCCTCCAGCCATTAGACTGTATTCCATAGAATCGTTTAATGTCTTTTCTGGGCAGTTTTCTTTTCTTAAATATTTTTCTAGTTCTTCATTTATTATATTTTGATACTTTTTTAAATTCTCTTTAAATTCCATTTTTGCTTAGTCCTTCCTAATGTTTTTGCAATAATCTAAAACAGATATTAATTATTAGAATTTTTCTGTTTTTTACCCCTGTTTTTAATTCATATACAAAGTTTTTCTCTATATAATATTATTTCTAAATTTATACAGACATTACTTCTTTCTCTTTGTTTTCTAATATTTTGTCTATTTCTTCTACGCTTTTATCTGTTAATTTTTGAATGTCATTTTCTGCTTGTTTAAGTTCATCTTCTGTCATGTTTCCTTCTTTTTGCTCTGCTTTTGCTGTTTCTATTCCGTCTCTTCTAACTGCTCTTACAGCTACTTTTGCTTCTTCAGCCATTTTTTTAATGTCTTTTACTAAGTCTTTTCTTCTTTCTTCTGTTAATTCTGGAAATGCTAATCTTATCACTTTTCCATCATTGTTTGGATTAATTCCAATGTCTGATGCTAATATTGCTTTTTCAATTTCTTTTAATACACTCATATCCCAAGGTTGGATAACTATTAGTCTTGCCTCTGGTACTGATACACCAGCTACTTGGTTTATTGGTGTTGGTGTTCCATAATAGTCTATTTTTACTTTGTTTAATATTGTAGGGTTTGCTCTTCCTGCTCTTACCTCTGATAATTTTTCACTGTATACATTTATACATTTTTCCATTTTTTCTTTAATATTTGTATAATCCATAATTTTTCTCCCTTCAATTCGCTTTGTCCCTTTGGGGACGGTTCTGTTTGCGACATTTTTTATTTTACTATTGTTCCTATATGTTCTCCTTTAACTGCTCTTACTATGTTTTCTGGGTCTGCTATTCCAAATACTAGTAATGGAATATTATTATCTCTACATAGTGCAGTTGCTGTTGAATCCATAACTTTTAAATCTTTTTCTAGAACTTCTAAATATGATATTTTGTCAAATTTTTCTGCAGTTGGATCTAATTTAGGGTCTGCAGAATATACTGCATCTATCGCTTTTCCTAGTAATATTATATCAGCATTTATTTCTGTTACTCTTAGTACTGCTGCTGTATCTGTTGTAAAATATGGGTGTCCTGTACCACATGCAAATATTACTACTCTTCCTCTTTTTAGATGTTTTTCTGCTTTTCTTATTATAAATGGTTCTGCTATTTCTCTCATTTCTATTGCTGTTTGTACTCTAGAATGAACTCCTCTTGCTTCTAATGCGTCTTGTAATGCTAATCCATTCATTGCTGTTGCTAACATTCCCATGTAGTCTGCTGTTGCTCTTTCCATTTGGTGTCCGTTTCTTCCTCTCCAGAAGTTTCCTCCTCCTACTACAATTCCTACTTCTACTCCCATTTCTGTTACTTCTTTTATTTTGTCACATATTTTTCCTACTAATTCTACATTGACTCCTGTTTTTTGTTCTCCTGCTAGGGCTTCACCACTTAGTTTTAGTAGTATTCTTTTATATTTTGCTTCTGACAATTTTTTCACTCTCCTTAGTTTTGTTTTCTTATGCGTATTCTATCATATATTTTCTAAATTGAATAGTGTTTTTTTAATTTTTTAATAAATATGATAAAAAGATTGTTATATTTAAAATTCTTTTGTTATATGGCAATTTTAAAAAGCAAAAAAAATGTCCTTTTTAAAGACTGGTTCTCGAATGGAACCGATGTTCCAAACAGAACCGTCCCTAAAAGGACATTTTAAAATTATTTTATTTTAATTGGCTCATAACTTCTTCAGCGAAGTTTTCTTCTTTTTTCTCGATTCCTTCACCTTTTTCGAATCTAGCAAATGCAACAACTTCGGCATCTTTTTCACTTAATAATTGTGATACTTTTTTGCTTGGTTCTTTTACAAATGCTTGGTCTACTAAGCATATTTCTTCATAGAATTTTCCAATTCTACCTTGAACTATTTTTTCTGCTATAGCTTCTGGTTTTCCTTCATTCATTGTTTGAATTTTTAAGATTTCCATTTCTTTTTGTACTCTTTCAGCTGGAACTTCTTCTCTTCTTACAAATTCAGGTCTAGCTGCGGCAATTTGCATACAGATGTCTTTTGCAACTTCTTCTGTTCCTTTTGCCATATTTACTAAAACAGCAATTTTTCCATCTCCGTGGATGTATTTTGCAACTAATCCTTCTGATTCAAATCTTGCAAATCTTCTTATTGATAAGTTTTCTCCAATTGTTGCTATTTTTCCAACTAATGATTCTTGTACTGTTTTTCCTTCTTCAAATTCAGCTGGTGATGCTAATAATGCTTCAACATCTGCTGGGTTTGTGTCAACTATTTGTTTTGCTACATTCATAACAAATGTTTTGAATTCTTCGTTTTTAGCAACAAAGTCTGTTTCTGAGTTTACTTCTACAACAGCTCCAACTTTTCCGTCTTCTGAAATGTATGCTTCAACTAATCCTTCTGCTGCAACTCTTCCTGATTTTTTAGCTGCTTTTGCAATTCCTCTTTCTCTTAAAAGTTCCATTGCTTTTTCCATATCTCCATCAGTTTCTGTTAAAACTTTTTTACAGTCCATCATTCCTGCACCTGTTTTTTCTCTTAATTCTTTTACTAAACTTGCTGTAACCATCTTTTATTTTCCTCCTTATATTTTATTTTTGATAATTTACTATCAAAATATTTAACTTTGTTCATGTATGAAAATTTATAAAATAATTTTTCATGCAATATATAAAACAAAAAGCCAGCTTATTCCCGTCCGAATATTTTCGAACGAGCGTAGCTCGCTCTTTCTTTTTAATTATTCACAAAATTTATTTCTAAATTTTATAATATTATATTTCAATTATTTTTCTTCACTTTCAGCTACTACTTCTTCCATTGAAGCTGGTTCTTCTGAAACTTCTTCAGCAACTTCTTCTGCTTCGAAGCTTTCACCTTGTTTACCTTCAATGATAGCATTTGCCATTACATCTGTTATTAATTTAACAGCTCTTATAGCATCATCATTTCCTGGTATAGCGTAATCTACTTCTTCTGGATTGCAGTTTGTGTCTACTAATCCGATTACTGGAATTCCTAATTTTTTAGCTTCTAATACAGCTATATGTTCTTTTTTAGGATCTACTAAGAATATAACTCCTGGTATTTCTTCCATGTCTTTGATTCCACCTAAGTTTCTTTCTAGTTTTTCCATTTCTTTCTTTAACAATATTACTTCTTTTTTAGGTAGTACTTCAAATGTACCATCTTCTTGCATTTTTTCTAAATCTTTTAATCTTTGTACTCTTGTTCTGATAGTATCGAAGTTTGTTAACATTCCTCCTAACCATCTTTGGTCAACATAGTACATTCCAGATTTTTCTGCTGCGTCTTTAACGCATTCTTGTGCTTGTTTTTTTGTTCCTACGAATAGAACTGTTTTTCCTTCTTCTACTTGTTCTTTTAAGAACGCATATGCTTCATCGATTTTTTTAGATGTTTTTTGTAAATCGATTATATGGATTCCGTTTCTAGCTTGGAATATGTATTCAGCCATTTTAGGATCCCATCTTCTTGTTTGATGTCCAAAGTGAACACCTGCTTCAAGTAATTGTTTCATTGCAACTACTGCCATTTTAAATTCCTCCCTTTTTGTTTTTACTTCCATAAAGTTCATCATTTGAATAGGACCAACTTTGTTGGCACTTCCCTTCAAACTTGCTCTATGTGTTTAATACGCATACTATTATACCAGCATTTTCCTGTAAATGCAAGTCTTTTTGTAAAATTTGTTACAGTTTCGGTTGAAGTTGTTAATTGTAACCCATATGATTAAGATTTTCCAACAAAATACAAGAATAATGTTGTATTTTGTCGAAAAGTGTTGTATTATATTTATCGTTGCAAAAATATTGAACCAGCAGGAGGATAAAGTATGATAACAGTTTTAGAAGGTGCTGATGATAAGTTTTTACTACAATGTGATTATAAGTCTGAATTGGATCGGCTTAATAATTTTGTAGGAGATTGCTTCCCAGAAGCAAAATTTTTTGAAGGTAAATCTGGAGGGAAGCCAACATTGTTTCTTGAAAGATCTTTGGGAATCCCCGAAAAACTTAACTCTCTGGATGCAATGACAAGGTTGCTAGTTTCAAATAACCTTTAATAGTGGTTCAAAGAGGTTTTCTTTTATAGAAAACCTCTTTTTTTCTTAATTTTACTTGAATTTATTTCAATTTTAGTATAGTATATATAGTAGAAAAAAAGAGATTACATAGGAGGAAAAAATGTCAAAAAAATCAAAAGAAGAAATAGAAAATTTAGAAAATAAAGAAATTAAATCTACAGATAAAAAATCTACCTCTACTGCTAAAAAAACAACTAGTAAAAAGGTTACTACTTTAACGAAAAAAATATCTACTAAAGTAACTACTTCAGAAAAAAAAGAAAATGCTAAAGCAACTACTGCTTCAAATAAAAAAACAACTAGCAAAAAAACTGCTACTAAGAAATCTACAACAAAAGCTAAAACAGCCACTGCAAAAAAAACAACTGCAAAAAGTAAAAAAAGTACAACTAAATCATCTAAAAAGGTCTGGCCAGCTGAATATTATGACTTACCACAAAAATATAATAAAACTGTTGTAAAAGTATTAGCACAAACTCCAAAAACACTATTCATTTATTGGGAAATATCAGATGATGATATTGAAAAATTCAAAAAGGATTATGGAGATAACTTTTTTGAAACTACAAAACCTGTATTAATTATTCATAATGATACTTTAAATTACAGTTTTGAGGTTGAGATAAATGATTTTGCAAATAGTTGGTATTTACATGTGAATGATAGTAAATCAGATTATAGAATTGAGCTTGGTAGACGTCCTTTTCAAGTTAATGAAAATATAAAATCAGATTATATCTACATAACTTCTTCAAATGAAATCGAGTCTCCTAATGACCATATTTTATTTAATAATTCACAAAAAATGGTTTATTTTAGAAATGTTAAAACTAATGTTGAAACTGCTAAAACATTTACATCTCTATCATTTATAAAAAATATGGGTAAAATTTATGAGATATATGACTTATATCAAGAATTATATAAAAATGAAGAAAATATTGAAGATTTAATAAATCCATCTTCACATACATCTTCTCAGTTTAAATAAAATGAGACAAGTGGGACAGTCCTAATTTGTCTCACATTTTTGTCATAAAATGTCGAATAGTAATGTACAATCAAAAACAAGTGAAGGGAGAATTACAATGCAAGAGAAAAAAGGTTA
>OIYY01001653.1_pt1 | contig 11102 bp, 7 predicted proteins | sample 1588341 | NCBI WGS metagenome assembly OIYY01 (sample SAMN03283287) | human gut metagenome | biome: human-associated habitat; material: feces | host: Homo sapiens | place: Peru | collected 2012
GCATCAGAAAATATGTGACAGAATTCTGGTATGTGGGAAATGAAAACTGGAAAGACGATCTGGTATTTGCACACGATATGTTTGAGAAGATGCTGGATGAACAGGTGACAGAAGCGTAGAGATTCGAGAAACTGGAAAGTATTTTTCAGATACGTGTTACTGTGGCAAAAGTGATGAAGAATTCAAATATGATAATACGCCTCCTGATGTTAATTTAAGTTTAACTAAAAATACAACTGATTTTGAATTTTTTTGGAAAAGATATTCTGCATATATAGAAGAATATAACTTTTCCTTAGAAGTAAAAAGAAAATATGCAGAAATGACATATCCTAATGCATCAACAAGAGTTGCATCAATGATTTTGTCGAGAGATGGTTATGATTTTCCAACATATTTTATTGCATTAAAAATATCTTGAGATAGATATTGAAAACGAAAATGCAAAACAGAGATTAGCACACCCTTATGTTAAATAATGCACACCCTCATCCGTAGTCTGAATCCCCCCTTAACTGACTACGATTTGACTACTACACATTGCTTTGAATTGCACCATTTTGAAGTATTTTGCAAAAAGTGTAGTTATAAACAAGAAAAAAGATGATGCCCGGAAAAGCCGATAAACCAACGCAAAACTCGGCATTACAGGGCATTTCAGAACAGGAGAATTTTATGATACGAGTACTTTTTATCTGCCACGGCATTACCTTCCTTACTCCGTAAATCCTTATAAATACTGAGCTTTTTGTATAGTGAATTTGCATTACAACAGGTTTACGACACCAATTTCGGATGATTTTTTAAGTGAAAATGGAAGCCGGGCTATGATGAAAAAATCACATGGCAGATAAACATTTGCCAAGTCAAATAAGGAGTGGTGAAAATGGTGTATAACATATATTTTTACGACAGTAAAAGAGATGCAGTTGTCGTAACGGACATGGATGGAAAGCAGCTCGTAATAGATTGTAAAAAGGCAGAGGAACAAGTGGTACTTGATGAGCCGGAAGATGCAGGAATCCTTGCCAGGTTCGCAAGAGAGGAGCCAGCAGGATATGTAAGCATGGCGATGCGTCCGGGCGGATTGCAGGATTATGTGGATGTGTGGAATGAGTTGAATTAGAACAATAATAGAAATGTCGGTTGGAGCAATCTGACCGGCTTTTTTGTGGGAGGATTATTGGCCAAGTGGGTTTGGTATAATGAAAATGTGGAAGTGTAGCTGATGCATATTTTGCAAATTGCAAACTTCAATTTCTGATTGAGAAACACGACAAAAAGTGCTATAATATTATGCAGTATAAAAGTCAGATTGTTCATCGAAATTGGAGGATTAAAATGGCGGTTAATTATGATAAATTATGGGGCATCTTAAATGAGCGCGGAATGATGAAAACAGAACTTATAAGAGAGGCTAAAATCAGTACAAATGCCATGGCGAAGCTTGGCAGAAATGAAGATGTACGTGTGGAGATTTTGGTTAAGATATGTAAAGCACTAGATTGTAAAATAGATGATGTTATAGAGTATTAATTTAGCAGTTACAAAAAGGAAATTCTTGTGTGTAAAACGATTATAAAAAGGGGAATAGGAAGTACGTCAAGAGATATAGCAAAAGGTTATATGTGGTGTTAATTGAATCTTTACAAAGGAGGTTTTGATAATGTTTAAAAAGTATGACAGAGAGACATTTGATGTGTTAAGGGAACAGCATAATATTATGGCTTTAATTGGGAATGGGTTTGATGTTGCGATGTTGAATAAGTATAATACAGGCAGTTTGCCGGGGAAGACATCAACCTACAATGATTTTTATGAATACCTTAAATATTTTCGATTATGTGATGAGAATAATATTTTGTTTAAAAGAATGACAGAAGATTTATTAAATGGTAGAGAAAATTGGAGTGATTTTGAGGAAACAATTAGTAAGCTGTTAGAAGATAGAACTGTGGAAATAGCTGAGATAGAAAAATGTGTAGATGAATTTCAAGCGTATTTTACACGTTTTTTGAATGATTTAGTGGATTCTTCGGTATTGCTGAAAATGAATGCAGATGTAAAAGAGAAGGCATTGGCAATTCAAAGTTTATCTCACTTTATGAAAGATTTGCCAGATACTTGTGATATAAAGTTTCCAACAACAACGAACCACTATGATTTATACAACTTTCTTTTTGTAGATTTTTGTTATACATCGCTGCTGGATAATTACATGTATTTAGATAAGGGACAATTTGACCCTCATACATATAGAAATGCAGATCGACATTTTGAGTTTTATCCAGAAACGGTATTAACATCAAATCCTACGAGATATTCTTCTTATTTGGTGACAGATGTTATCCATCCACATGGAATTCAGGATGTTCCAAGATCAATTTTATTTGGAGTAGATATACCTGATTTTAATAAAGGAACATCAAAAGAGAAACGATTAATTAAATCATATTGGTCAAGATATGATGTGAGATATAAATCATACTTTGAAGATACAAAGCTATTTATAATGTATGGTATGTCTGTCTCTAAAACTGATGGATGGTGGCTGGATCAGATATTCGAATGTATTAGCAAAAATGGAGCTGAATTGATAATATATAAATATGGTTGCGAGAATGAAGAAAGTATTAAAAAACAATTTGTTCAAGCATGCATAAGGCATAAAAATATAATAGAAGCAGATGTTGAAGAAGTTAAGAGACATATTTATGTTGTTACATTTGAGAAGAATGATACATATTTTCTGGGATTGGAAGAAAAGGAATGCAAGTTGATATAGAAGAAGGAAGGTTACATATGACAGGTGAAAAGTTTACATTAATGCAATACTCAGTTAGTGCAATCCTTGGTTTGATTGATGCAGAGGATTTTGTTATTCCTGAAATTCAGAGACCATTTGTGTGGAAGAGAAGTCAGGTAAGAGATTTAATTGACTCATTGTACAATGGTTATCCAACTGGATATATTATCACTTGGAAAAATCCTGATGTTAAGACAAAGGATGGCGGTAAAGCAAACGGAAAGAAAGTGCTGATTGATGGTCAACAAAGAGTTACTGCATTAATGGCTGCCATTGCCGGAAAAGAAGTTTTAGATGATGATTTTAACAAGGACAGAATAAAGATAGCGTTTAATCCGTTGGCGGAGGATGAGACAAAGTGTTTTGCTGTGCAGGATGCTTCTCATTTAAAAGATAAGCGTTGGATACCGGATATTTCGGTTGTGTTTGATACCGAGTTTGATTCTTTTGATTTTGCAATGAAATATTGCGAAGTGAATGAAGGTATTAAGCCCAATGAAGTGAACAAGGCTGTAACTGCATTGAAGGGAATTGCCAATCGTCAGATAGGTGTTATTGAATTGGATGCGGCTTTGGATATTGATGAAGTTACAGAAATCTTTATTCGTATTAATTCTAAAGGTACAGCTCTTAGCCAGTCGGACTTCGTAATGTCTAAAATGGCAGCAGATACAATTCATGCAGGTAGCCTAATGAGAAAGACTGTGGATTATTTCTGCCATTTGGCTGTAAAACCGGATTTCTATTCACAGCTAACACATGATGCAGAATTTCAAGCATCGAAATATGCAGATAAAATTAAATGGTTGGCAAAAGACTATGATGATATTTATGATCCGGATTATGGCGATATGCTTAGAGTATCGTTTATGCATCAGTTCCGAAGAGGTAAATTGGCAGATTTGGTTAGTTTGCTTTCGGGACGTGATTTCGTTACGAAGGAATTCAGAGAAGATATCGTGGAAGAGTCCTATGAAAAATTGGATGCCGGTATTATGAATTTTATCAATCAGTACAATTTTTCGCAGTTTGTTATGGCGATTAAGGGTGCCGGATATGTATCGAGCAAGCTTCTTAATTCAAGGATGACATTAGACTTTGCATACACATTATATTTGATATTGTTAGATGACCCTGCAATTCCGAATGCACAGATAAAGAGATATGTGCAGAAATGGTTTGTTCTTTCAACCTTGACTTCAAGATATATTGGTTCACCGGAAACACAGATGGACCGTGATATGAGAACTATTGGAGAGAAAGGATTCCTAACATTTTTGGCAGATGTTGAGGCTTCAGCACTTTCAGAAACATTCTGGACAGTTACATTGCCTCAGAATTTGGAAACATCATCTGTTAATAGTCCGGCGTTTAATACATTTTTAGCAGCACAGATTAATATGAACTGTAATTCTATGTTGATGAACGGTACGAAAGTTGCAGATTTAATTACTATTTCCGGGGATGTGCATCATATATTCCCGCGCAGTTATCTGAAAAATAATGGCGTGAATAATAAGACGAAATATAATCAAGTTGCGAACTACATATACCTTGACACACAGGTGAATAAAGCAATTAGTGATGATGCACCGAATGTATATTTTGGAAAGGTTTTGAATCAGTGTGACGGTGGAAATATTGTACTTGGAAATATTGCAGGCAGAGATTTGCTTGCAACAAACCTTGAGGAGAACTGTATTCCACAAAATATTATGAATATGACAGTTGAGAACTATGATGAATTTTTAACTGAAAGACGTAAAATGATGGCAGCGTTGATACAGAAGTATTATGAGAGGCTGTAAATAAAAGAAACAGAGTCAAAGGACGATTGGAGGAAGAATAAATGGCTTATCAGAGTGAAGCACAATTAGAAAAGCAATTTATAGAGCAGTTGCAAGAGCAGGATTATCAGGTTGTTAATATTCCGGATTATGATGCATTGCTTGCAAATTTTAGAATACAGTGTGAGAAGTATAATAAAACAAAATTAGTAACTCCTCTGTCTGATAAAGAGTGGGAACGTATCCTCAATTATTTAAATGGAAGAGGAATTTTCGATAGCGCAAAAGTTCTCAGAGATAAATATGTGTTGGAACGCGATGACGGAAATAAGGTTTATATTGCTTTTTTAGATGAGGACCATACAAAGAATACATATCAGGTTACAAATCAGACTACGGTACAGGGAAAGTATGTCAATAGATATGATGTAACCTTGTTAGTCAATGGATTGCCACTTGTTCAAGTGGAATTGAAACGTAGAGGTGTGGATATTAAGGAAGCGGTAAATCAGATTATGAGATACCGCAAACATTCGTATATCGGATTATATCATTTTATTCAGATGTTTGTAGTATCAAATGGTGTGGATACGAAGTATTTTGCAAATAGTGATAAGGAAATTCTATATTCCCATACATTTTTCTGGACAGATGAAAATAATATCAGAATAACAAATCTGAAAGAGTTTTCGATTGCCTTTTTAGCGAAAGACCATATCACGAAAATGATTAACAGATTCACAATATTGAATGATACGGACAAGTTGTTAATGGTAATGCGTCCTTATCAGGTATATGCATCGGAGGCTCTTATTCGTCAGGCTGTTTTGACAAATAAGAATGCTTATATTTGGCATACAACCGGAGCTGGAAAGACACTGACTGCATTTAAAACAGCGCAGATATTAGCAGCGACTCCACAGATTAAGAAAGTAATCTTTTTAGTTGACCGAAAAGATTTGGATACACAAACAATGGAGGAGTTTAATAAGTTCGAGAGTGGTAGTGTAGATGCCACTGACCATACAGATATTCTTGTTAAGCAGATGAAGGACAAGAACAGACAGTTGATTATAACAACGATTCAGAAAATTTCAAATGCCGTAAATAAAAGCCAGTATGCAAAGGTAATGGATGAGTACAAGGAAGAAAAAGTAGTATTTATCATTGATGAGTGTCATAGAAGTCAGTTCGGAGATATGCATAAGGATATTGTACGCCATTTCAACAAGGCACAGTTTTTCGGTTTTACCGGTACTCCAAGATTTGAGGTGAATGGTAAAGTAAAAGGAAAGATAGTACAGACTACGGCACAGTTGTTTGGAGAATGTTTGCATTCCTATCTAATCAAGGATGCTATCTTTGATAATAATGTGCTTGGTTTCCATGTAGAATATATTAAAACTATCGAGGGTGCATACAATCCTGATGATGATACTATGACAGAAGCTATTGATGTAAATGAGTTGTATATGGCTGACGAACGTATGAATTTAATAGCCAATCATATTATCCAGAACCATAAGGCAAAGACCAGAAACAGACAGTATACAGCTATATTTGCGGTATCATCCATTCCTGCGTTAATTAAATATTATGATATTTTTAAGAGCATTAATCATGATTTGAATATTAGTGGTATTTTTTCTTTTGGTGCGAATGAGGATTACGAAGATAAGGAAGAACATTCAAGAGATGCATTGGAGCGAATTATTAAAGATTATAATCAGATATACAGTACAAATTTTTCAACAGATAATTTTGCAGCTTATCACAAGGATATCAGTGATCGTGTAAAAGGTAAGAAAACGAAATCTTTGGATATTTTGATCGTTGTAAATATGTTCCTGACAGGTTTTGACAGTAAGCCGCTTTCGGTATTATATGTGGATAAGGATATGATGTATCATGACCTGTTGCAGGCATATAGCAGAACAAATCGTGTTGAAAAGGAAACAAAACCTTGGGGAATAATTATCTGTTATAGAAATCTAAAAAAGAAAACAGATGATGCTTTGGCATTGTTTTCAAAAACTGATAATCCGACAGGAATTCTTACGGAAAGTTTTGAATTTTATGTGCAGAAATTCAATGAGATAGTTGCTAAGATTAGAAATATTGCGTTGGTTCCGTCTGATTTGGACTTGATTCAGGATGAAAATAAACAGCATGAATTTGTTGTATTATTCCGTGAGTTAACAAGGTATTTGCTTACGATGCAGACCTTTATTGAGTTCCAATTTGATAGAAGTGACCTTGATATGACAGATCAGGAATATCAGGATTATAAGAGTAAGTACCTGATGCTCTATCGGAAATATAAGATGGATAAAGAGGTAGTATCTGTTTTGAATGATGTAGATTTCTGTATTGAACTTATGGAAAGCGACAGGATTAATGTTGCTTATATTATGAATCTTATTCGTAATATTAATTTTGAAAGTAAGAAGACGAGAGATCTTGATATTGAGCATATTAAGAGCGAATTAGAGCGTTCTGATAATATGTATCTTCACAAGAAGATTGATATACTCAGAGCGTTCTTGGATGAAGTAGTGTCCGGTTTAAATGGTGATGAGGATATTGACGCTTTGTACAATGAATTTGAAAATCGTAAGAAGCATGAAGAAATCTTGGCTTTCGCAAAAGAGGAAGACCTGGAAGTGGATATGATTGAAGAATTTATAGCAGAGTATGAATTTACCAATGTAATAAATCCAGGCGATATCAGAGATCGAATTACGATTACCATGCCATTACTAAAGAAAAAGGCACTTGTAAATCGTATTATGGCGTATATGAAATTGATTGTTGAAAAGTACAGTAACTAATGAAGGAGAAAAGGAATAATGGATAACAATATACAGTTACACCAAAAGGAACTTTGCAATAAACTATGGACTATGGCAAATGCACTTCGGGGAAATATGGAAGCTTATGAGTTCAAGAATTATATTCTTGGAATGATTTTCTATTACTATCTTTCAGATAGAACTGAAAAGTATATGGAGAATCTGCTTAAAGATGACAATATCACATATGAAGATGCATGGGAGAATGAAGAATACAAAGAGGCTGTAATTGAGGAGTCTTTGCGTGATTTGGGATATGTCATTGAACCGCAATATTTGTTCTGTAAATTAGTGGAGATGGTGGAAAACCGATCTTTTGATATTGAATTTTTGCAATCGGCTATCAATTCATTGATGGAGTCTACAATCGGTAACGAGAGTCAGGACGACTTTGAAGGCTTATTCTCTGATATGGCATTGGATTCTACAAAACTTGGTCATTCTGTAAAAGACAGAAGTGTGGTTATGGCAAAAATTATTGCTGCTTTGGACGAGATTAATTTCTCCATGGAAGATACAAAAATTGATGTCCTTGGAAATGCCTATGAATATTTGATTGGACAGTTCGCTGCGACAGCGGGTAAGAAAGCGGGAGAGTTCTATACGCCGGCAGGACCAGCTGAATTGTTGTGTAGATTGGCATGTCTTGGTTTAACTGATGTAAAGGCAGCTGCAGATCCTACATGTGGTTCAGGGTCTTTGTTATTACGACTTAAGAAGTATGCAAATGTTCGTTTATATTATGGACAGGAACTTACATCAACAACATACAATCTTGCCAGAATGAATATGATTTTGCGTGGAATTCCATATAGATATTTTCATATTTACAATGGAGATACCCTTGAAAATGATTATTTTGGTGATATGAAATTTCGTGTGCAGGTAGCAAATCCTCCGTATTCAGCGAATTGGTCAGCAGATATGAAGTTTATGGAAGATGAGCGTTTTAACGAGTATGGAAAACTCGCACCAAAGAGTAAGGCGGATTTTGCTTTTGTACAGCATATGGTTCATCATATGGATGAGGATGGACGTGCAGTTGTATTGTTACCACATGGAGTATTATTCCGTGGAGCAGCAGAGGAAACGATTAGAAAATATTTGATTGAAAAATTAAATGTATTGGATGCAGTTATTGGACTTCCGGCAAATCTTTTCTTTGGAACGGGTATTCCTGTTTGTGTACTTGTTCTTAAACGTGAGCGAAATGGTAATAGTGATAATATTCTTTTTATCGATGCATCAAGAGAATATGAAGCTGGTAAAAACCAAAATATTTTAAGAGAGTCTGATATTGATAAGATTGTTGAAACATATGAGAAGCGTATGGATGTAGATAAGTATGCTCATGTAGCAACGATGGATGAAATCAAGGAAAATGGATTCAATTTGAATATACCAAGGTATGTAGATACTTTTGAGCCGGAGCCGGAAATTGATTTAAATGAAGTGGCTGCAGAGATTCGTAAATTGCAGGCTGAAATAAAGAGCATAGATGCGGAATTGAAGCCATATTTTGATGAATTGGGATTAGATTTCCCTTTTGATGTGGAGGTGTAATTTTTATGGAAAATGTATCCTCAAGTAACGGTCTTGAGAAATGTCCGAAATTAAGGTTTCCGGGGTTTACGGAGCCTTGGGCTCACGTTAAATTATCTTCCTTTGCTGAGCGTGTTACACGGAAAAATAGAAACAACGAAACCAATTTACCTCTTACTATTTCATCCAAAGATGGGCTTGTAGACCAGATATCTTTCTTTAATAAGACAGTTGCCAGCAAGGATATGTCTGGTTATTATCTGCTCAAGAACGGTGAATACGCTTATAATAAAAGTTATTCTGTTGGATATGATTTCGGTTCCATTAAGCGTCTAGAACGTTATCCAATGGGGGCTTTGTCTACACTTTATATTTGTTTTGCACTCAAAAAATATAACAGTGATTATATAAAAACATATTTTGATTCGTTGAAATGGTATAAAGAAATCTATATGATTTCCGCTGAAGGAGCACGCAATCATGGATTATTGAATGTTCCGACTGATGATTTTTTTGACACATATCACTACATAACAGAGGATACTGACGAACAATTCAAAATTGCTAAAGTAATTGAGCTTCTTGAACAAAAAATTCAAAAACAACAAGAATTAGTTGAATACCTCAAGAAATATAAAAGAGGATTACTTAATAAGCTTTTAGCGGACAATTCACCTGATGCTAATTGGAGAGTTCTTTGCTTTCAAGATGTTGCTGAAGGGTTTGATTATGGAATGAACTCTGCGGCAACAACATTCGATGGTGTCCATAAATATATCCGAATAACCGATATTGATGATGACTCCAGACAATATCTTTCGTATGATGTTGTTTCTCCGAGCAATACACCAGAGGAAAAATACAAAGTCAATACAAATGACATTTTATTTGCTCGTACCGGTGCATCGGTGGGAAAATCCTATCTATATGTTCCAGAAGACGGTGAACTATATTTTGCCGGATTCCTTATTCGTATTTCAGTAAAAAGTGAGTATGACAATTATTTTGTATATCTAAATACATTAACAAGCAAATATGAAAAATGGATAAAATTAGAATCAATGCGTTCAGGACAACCGGGAGTTAATGCGGAACAGTACCGTAATTTTTCATTCAGATGCCCAGATTATCAAACACAGGTGAAGATTGCTAAAATAATAAGGGTCTTTGATTTAAAAATATCGAAAGAAAGCAATGTCCTCGTTCAACTTAGCTCTTTGAAGAATGGTTTGTTGCAACAGCTCTTTATATAAAGAGCTGTTGCAAAAATGCTGTTTTCATATTTTGCATACTACTTAGAGTGTCTTCCGACATTGTAATGCGTTTATCAATAAGTTCAAGAATCTGAGATATTCTTTTTTGCTCACTATGCTCAGGATAGGTTATCGCAATTTTGCCTACCTCGGATGCCTGAACGTGAACAACAGATTTACCCTGGGCTACACGAGCAATTTGATCATTCACAATATGGTTAAGCAGATAACTCATGATTCTGCCATCAACAACATTGCTCCTATATATGTTAAGATCTCCTGCGAGAATTACATCTGGCACCATTACGCAAGAAGCTGTTGAGATTTCCTCTGGGGTTTCACCGGATGTGGGAATAACCACATCGCCAATCTTACTACGATAAACAGTATCAACCTTGGCCTGTGTTTTCCTCACAATTGATCTAATCACTTCTTTGTAGGTGGTATATAACTCACCATACAGAATAAATGGTGTTCCTGAATCGGAAATATCAGCTTTTGAAAGAGAGGCGCCTTTAATAAAAGTTCCGAGATTACCTATTGTATCTGTTTTCCATATAACGCCTTGATGTTGGTTCTGTTTAGGATCTAATAAGGTTTTAACAACACCTCTTTTATATTTCTTGAAGTTTTCTACAAGAACACGTTGCAATTCTATTTTTCGTTCTAGTATTGAAAGGAAGGTGGCAATTTTTTCTTGTTCTTTATTGCATGGTAGATGAACAGGCATTTCAAAAAAAATTTCGTCTTTTATGCTAACTCTATCGTGTCTTGCTCCGCTATCTCCAAACATGTAGATATAACGATGCCAAGCTGTTGACCTAAAATATTTTTCAAAATATTCCGGATTGACATCTTTGCT
>OIYY01001654.1_pt1 | contig 11101 bp, 6 predicted proteins | sample 1588341 | NCBI WGS metagenome assembly OIYY01 (sample SAMN03283287) | human gut metagenome | biome: human-associated habitat; material: feces | host: Homo sapiens | place: Peru | collected 2012
AAGCGATTCAATGTTCCCGGTTGCGACAACCCTCCGTGGCTAACCATTTATAAAACGAAAAAGCGGCGGTGCAAGTGCACCGCCGCCAAAGGAACTTAAAATTACTCTACAATGGAGGTACCGGTCATTTCTGCCGGCTGGGGCAGACCCATCACCTTGAGCATGGTGGGAGCAATGTCGCACAGCTTGCCGCCCTCACGCAGGGTGCAGGGGTAGTTCACCACGATAAAGGGCACCGGGTTGGTGGTGTGGGCCGTGAACGGCTCGTCGTTCTCGTCCAGCATCTTGTCTGCATTGCCGTGATCGGCAGTCACAAACAGCACGCCGTCCATATCCTTGACCGCCTGAACCAAGCTGCCAACGCAGGCGTCCACCGTCTCCACAGCCTTAACGGCAGCGGGGATAATACCGGTGTGACCCACCATATCACAGTTGGCGAAGTTGACAATCACCACATCGTACTTGCCGCTGCGCACGGCCTCGTTCAGCTTTTCAGACACCTGGGGCGCGCTCATCTCCGGCATCAGGTCAAAGGTTGAGATCTTGGGAGAGGGCACCAAAATGCGATCCTCGCCCGGATACGGCTCCTCTGCGCCGCCGTTGAAGAAGAAGGTCACATGGGCATACTTCTGGGTCTCGGCAATTCGCAGCTGGGTCTTGCCCTGCTTGGACAGGTACTCGCCAAAGGTGTTCTCCAGGCTCTCCGGACCAAAGGCCACATGCACGCAAGGCATCTCCGCATCATACTGGGTCATGCACACAAAATAGGGGTTCAAAGCGCCACCCTTGCGGTCAAAGCCGGTGAATGCCGGATCCACAAAGGCGCGGGTAATCTCCCGGGCACGGTCCGGCCGGAAGTTAAAGAAGATCACGCTTTCGCCGCTGTGCACACGGCCCTCGTTGCCAACAACGGTGGGCAGCACAAACTCATCGGTCAGGTGCTTTCCATCCTCGTCCACCGTCTCATAAGACGCACGCACGGCCGCCACCGCGTCCGTAGCCTGCACGCCCTCGCCGTACACCATAGCGGCATAGGCTTTCTCCACACGGTCCCAAATATTATCACGGTCCATGGCGTAGAAACGACCCATCACAGAGGCGATCTTACCAACGCCCAGTTCGTTCATCTTGGCCTGGAGCTGTTCCAAATCCTCCGCTGCAGAAGCAGGGGGCACATCACGGCCGTCCAGAAAAGCGTGCACATACACCTTGGAAACGCCCTGTTCCTTGGCCATCTCCAGCAGATTGTACAGGTGGGTCATATGGCTGTGTACGCCACCGGGAGACACAAGACCCATCAGGTGCAGGGCCTTATCCTTGGCATTCTCCATAGCGCCAACCAGCACTTCATTCTTATAGGCCTCGCCGTCAGCAAACGCCTTGGAAATGCGGGTCAAATCCTGGTACACCACGCGGCCGGCACCCATATTGGTGTGGCCCACCTCGCTGTTTCCCATCTGGCCGTCCGGCAGGCCCACATCCATACCGGAGGCGCCGATATAGGTATAAGGGCACTCGGCCATCAGCTTATCCAAATTGGGCTTCTTGGCCATGGCAATGGCATTGCCATGCTGGGACGGGTTCTTGCCGAAGCCGTCCATAATGCAAAGCACATAAGGTTTCTTAGACATAGTAATAACTTCCTTTCACGGATAAAGTGACAAAGCAAGAGGGAGCAGCGACCGTCGCCGCAACTCCCCCCCAGCCATTGATTTTTTATTTAGAAGCAGCCTTCACGATCACGGAGAAGTCCTTGGCCTTCAAAGAAGCGCCGCCGATCAGTCCGCCGTCTACATGCTCCTTAGCCAGCAGCTCCTCTGCGTTGCCGGCATTCATAGAACCGCCGTACTGCACCACAAAAGCATCTGCAGCAGCCTGGCCGTACAGCTGAGCGATAACGGAACGGATGTAACCGTTCACCTCGTTAGCCTGATCCGCCGTAGCGGTCTTGCCGGTGCCGATGGCCCATACCGGCTCATAAGCGATGATCACATTCTTCAGCTCTTCCTCGCTGACGCCCTGCAAAGCGATCTTGGTCTGCATGCCGACCACCTCAAAGGTGACACCCTGCTCGCGCTCCTCCAGCACCTCACCAACGCAAAGGATCACTTTCAGCCCATTGTCCAGGGCAGCGCGCACACGCTTGTTCACGGTCTCGTTGGTCTCGCCAAAATACTGGCGGCGCTCACTGTGGCCGATGATCACATAGGGCACGCCCATGGCCTTCAGCATGGGAGCGGATACCTCAGCAGTGAAAGCACCTTTCTCTGCCCAGTGGCAGTTCTCAGCGCCTACCTGAATGTTGGAGCCTTTGGTGGCGTCCAGGGCAGCCTGCAGATCCACAAAGGGTGCACAGATGATTACATCGCAATCCGCGTCTGCCACCAGGGGTTTCATCTCCTCCAGCAGAGCAGTGGTCTCTGCGGGGGTGTTGTTCATTTTCCAGTTGCCGGCAATGACGGCCTTACGAAGTGCTTTGTTCATAATTCACTTACCTCTTTTATAGAAAAAATAGATTTAGCAATTAGTCCTTATCCTGCAATGCAGCGATACCGGGCAGCTCCTTGCCCTCCAGGAATTCCAAAGAAGCGCCGCCGCCGGTAGAAATGTGGCTCATCTGATCGGCAAAGCCCAGCTTGGTCACAGCAGCCACAGAATCGCCGCCGCCGATAATGGAGATGGCGCCGCTGTCTGCAATAGCCTTAGCCACAGCGATGGTGCCGCTGGCGAAATTGTCCCACTCGGACACACCCATGGGGCCGTTCCAAATCACAGTGCCTGCGCCGTCAATGGCGTCAGCAAACAGCTTCTCGGTCTTAGGACCGATGTCCAGGCCCATCCAGCCGTCCGGAATATCGTCGGACTTGCAAACCAAAACCTCGGTATCCTCTTTATACTCTTTGCCGCAGCGATTGTCTACGGGAATCAGGAACTTCACGCCCTTATCCTTGGCAGTCTGCATCATCTCGCCGGCCTTGTCCACCCAGTCAGCCTCCAGCAGAGAGGTGCCGATGTTGTGGCCCATGTACTTCATAAAGGTATAAGCCATACCGCCGCCGATGATGATGGTATCGCACTTGTCGATCAAATTAGAAATCACACCAATCTTGTCAGACACCTTAGCGCCGCCCAGAATGGCAACCAGCGGGCGCTTGGGATCTGCCAGTGCGCCACCCATAAACCGGATCTCCTTTTGGATCAAATAACCGCAGGCAGCCGGCAGGTAAGAAGCCACACCGGTGGTGGAGCAATGGGCACGGTGTGCAGTGCCGAATGCGTCGTTCACAAACAAATCTGCCAAAGAAGCCAGCTCCTTGGAGAAGTTCTCCTCGTTCTTGGTCTCCTCTGCACGGTAACGCACATTCTCCAGCAGCATCACCTGGCCGTCCTGCAAGTCGGCAGCCATCTTCTTCGCATTGTCACCGACCACATTCTCGTCCTCAGCCAGCGGCACATCCACGCCCAGGTACTCGCTCAGGCGCTTGGCCACGGGAGCCAGGCTGAACTCAGGCTTATACTCGCCCTTGGGTCTGCCCAGGTGGGAGCACAAAATCACCTTGGCGCCCTGCTCCATCAGGTACTTAATGGTGGGCAGTGCAGCCACAATACGCTTGTCATTGGTGATCTCGCCGTCTTTCAGCGGAACATTAAAGTCGCAGCGTACCAGTACGCGCTTGCCTTTAACATCCAAATCTTCAACGGATTTTTTGTTCAGTGCGTTCATAAAATAACAACTCCTTCAAGTTAATCTGTCTTCTTAGAAAAGTCTGATATTTTTACCGATACGATTATAGCCGATTTGCCCCTATATTGCAAGAAAAAATTGGTCTCTGTCTGCAGATTTGTTATATTATTCACAACTTGCCCGCCGCTATGCAAAATCTTGTGCAAGGTGCAACAAACCGGCGGAGAAAATCCGCCGGTTTTTCTTATTTCTTGGTGGTCACGCTCTTGGCCTTGCTCCACCCGGAGTAGAGCTTTACATTTTTGCCGTTCACCTTGACGGTCTTATAGGTGCGCACGCGCACATAATATTTCTTCTTGGCGGACAGCTTACCGACACTCTTAGAAGTCGTCTTATTCTTGCTGATCGTCACCGTCTTGGCGTTCTTAAACTTACTGCTGGTACTATACTGCACCTGGTAGCCGGTGGTTTGCGTCGCCTGCTTTTTCCAGGTCACCTTAAAGCCTTTCTTGGCAGCTTTCACCTTAGACACACTGGTGCCTTTTGGATTGATATTGTAGGTCAGACTCTTTGTACCGCTGTAATTGCCCTTGAGGGTCACTTTTACGGTGTATTTGCCCACATTCTTCATACCCTTGGGGTAGCTGATTTTGTAATCCGTACCGTTCTTCAGGGCCTTGCCCTTGCTGTCTTTCACGGTCACAGACGGTTTTTGCACCTTGCCGTTATAGGTATAAGCGGTCTTTTTCAGCTTGATGTTGTTGACCTTATAGTATGTCTGCAAGGTCTTTGTGTATGTGGCCTTGCATCCGGTACGAGTACAAGCATAAGTTGCCGTCCGCTTGCCGTCCTTAGAAGTCGTGGCCTGGGTCAAGGCACGGCTTTTTTCTTTGTAATTATGACCCAGCGCCGGGACAATATCCCGGTGCACCTCATCTGCGCAAATGGTGCAGAAGTAGGGCGTGTAGCCCGCAGTGGTGCAGGTGGGCAGTACCAAATCTCCCGCCTCGTAATTATGCTCGTGACTGCGGATTTCAAATTTCGCCTCGGCTCGATAGCCTTGGTAGTACACCGCCATGGTATTCATACCCTCGGCGCCGCAGCCGGACATATCCACGATCACATCAACACCGTTAATGCTCAGCACACCGCCGGCATTTTTATAATACCATTCCAAAGGCTGGGTGGCGTTCTTAAATCCCACCAGCAGTTTCAATTCATTGAGCACCGCCTGGGGATTATAGCCGTTAAACACTGTCTTGCCCTGCAAGTAAGCACGCAGCCCCAGCTCCTCCGTCAGCGCACCGCTTGCACCACTGATAAATGTAATATCTACATCGGAACCCTCACTGAAAGGCGACCAGCCCCAAACATGGTAGGTATATGTTTTGCCCTTTTCCAAGGTGGCGGTTATATAAGGTCTGCTATAATCCTTGGCGTTGGGACGGTATGGATACTCCCCTTCCTGCACCTTTCCGCCCGGGAAAGTCAAACTTGCGTGCGCATTGCGTCCGCTTTCGCCGTTCGGATTGTGTACAAAAAAGCTCAGAGTATACTCCGCCGTGTACTGAGGGGTAAAGGTCAGCGTGGCCTTTTCGCCTTTTGCATAGAAAACTACATTTTTTTGGGTCTCAGCAGAACGAAACAAGGCACGGCTTAAATCATAAGATGTTGACGCTGCCCACGCCGTCACCGGCAGGGTGCACACCAGCAGTAGAAACGCCAGCAGAAAACTGCCCAGGCGTATAGTTTTTTTCATAATCGCACTCCTTTGCTGCCCTTATTGTAGCACAGGTCGAGCAGATTGTAAATAGGAAAGGTCTGTCAATAGGTATAGCGCAGCACGGCGGAATACACCGTGTGCAGGACACCGTCTGCGTCTGCATAAGTCAGATACGCCCGCGCGGCGGCAGTGCCCACATGGGCGGAAATGCCGTAGTACAGCACAAACTGGCCCTCCGGCTCCGTAGAGCGGTTTTGCGCGCAGCGCACTGTGCCGGCGTCCGTACCGGTGCCCGGCTTACCGGCCATCTCCAGTACCAGGTCATCGTCTGCCAAATTCTTGCCGTACAGGAAGCCGGAGGTCACCAGCCGGTTCCCCTCCCCGGCCATGGACCGGGTGGCAGCAAACATCACCCGCCCGGTATCCGACTGCAACTGGGCGGAGAGCAGTGACACAGAGGGCACTGGAGTCAGATCATCGGTGCACTTCTCCAGCGCCAAATCGGCAACGGCGTAGAAGCTGTACCGGCTGCCATAACCCAGCACCCGCCCATCGGCTGAAAAGCCCTTGGCGTCTGCCGCAGACACAGTAACCCGCGCCCCATAGGAAACAGTCAGACTGTTCCGGGCAGTTTGGCTGCCGCACTGCAAGGTGCAGCCGGGGGCGGTGATGGTCAGCTGCTTGGCTCCACCGGCGCGGTACAGCGCCTGCACGGTCAGGGAACCGGTGGCGCTGTGGATCTGTGTCGGCGTGTAGGACCAGCCGACAAAAGTATAGCCGGTGTAGGCAGGCGGCGTGGGGATCTTTACATCCGCGGCACTGTCCACCTGTTGATAAGACAGCACATTGGAAAACGGGTCAATAAACAAAAAGGTCAGCCGGTCGCTGTTGTCCAAAAACAGCGGCGTGTAGGTGGCGCTGGCCACCGGGGTAAAGGTATAGCTGGCATCGCCGGACAAAATCTTATTCCCCTGCTGCCAACCGGCAAAACGGCAGCCGCTATTGGGCAGAGCCAGCAGCGTGCAGTCCTTGCCCCGATCTACATAAATCCGGCCGCCGGCGGTCAAATCCGTATCGTTAAACAGCAGCGCGCCCATATCTGCGCCGGGGGTAGCAATGCAAAAGCCGTCATAATCTACAAAATTCGCCCGTGTGGTAGCGCTGCACCGGCTGCACCCCAGTAGGTCATAACCGCGGGCAGTGGGCGTAGCCGCCACCCGTTCCAGCAGCACAGAATAGTCGTGGGCCAAATTAAAATCCGCCGTGGCGGTGTAGCCCATATAGTGCACCTGCACCGTGTTCTTGCCGCAAGCACCGCAAGCGGACAGATCCACGATCACATCGGCGCCGCCCACCAACAGGCTGCCCATCGCATCCTTATACTTCCATTCCAAGTGGGCGCCGGTGCGATCCAAAATCAGCAATTTCATTGCATTCAGCACCGCCTGCTGGTTGTACGTAGTAAATTCCGTTTGGTCCAGATACAGCCGCAGCCCTACCTCCCGGGACAGGGTGCCGCTTTCGCCGCTGGTAAAGTCCACATCTACCGTTGCGCCGGTGCTGGTCGCCGTCCACCCCCAAACCGAGTAGGTATAGGTTTTGCCCTGCTCCAAGGTGGCGGTCAGGTACGGATGGCTGTAATCCTTAACGGTAGAGCCGGTACGGTTAGGATATTCAAAGTCCGTGACCGTGCCGTCCGGGTTCGTCAGGCTGGCACGGATATTCCGCCCGCCTGTCACATGACCGTACAGCTTTAAGGTGTATTTCGCCGTGTACTGGGGCGTAAAGGTCAGCTTTGCCGTCTCACCGGTGCCAAAGGAAAAGGCATTAGTCCGGGCACGGAACAGGTAATTTTGGTTCAGATCTACCGAGGTGGTGGCACCGTAAGTGACCCCCGGCAGGGCACAGCAGGCCAGTACCAACGCCAGCACCAGGCACGCCAGGCGCTTTGTCATCTTTTTCATACCGCCGCCTCCAATTCGTTTTGTCTGCTTTCATTGTACCATAAGTGCCGCTCCATTGCCATAAAAAAACAAAAAAAGCCGACGGTCTCCCCGTCGGTCCATACAATACCGTCCCGGCGCAACCAACCGGCCGCACCGGTAAAGCAAAAAAATCGAGCCGAGGGATTGCTCCCTCGGCTCTTTTCGCTCGAGCAATTATTTTACTAATTGCAATTAGTCGTCTTCGCCACCAACAATTTCAGGACCACTTGCGGTCATCACATTGATCTGCTGAAATTCCTTGACGTCGACAACAGGCTTAGAATAAGCTTCTTTCATGAAGACATTCCTCCTATTCCTAAATTGCCTTATATCGCTGCCGGCAGTTGCCCGCCGGCAGGAGCGATAAATAGGGGTCTACGCGATTAAGCGTAAGTGTGGTTCATCACGTCAGAGTACACGGTCTTCACTTTGCCATTCTGATCCTGATAGGTCAAGAATGCCTTAGCGGAGGCAGTGCCGGTCTGAGCGGAGATACCATAGCTCAGGATGAACTGAGTGCTGCCCTCGGTGCTGTTGGCATAAGCAGCCTTCACAACGCCGGAGTTATCAGCGGAACCCTTCTTGCCAACGTTGGCCAGAGTCAGGTCAGCATCAGTCAGGTTCTTACCATACACGAAACCGGACTTCAGGTAAGTGCAGCCATCCACCATAGCGCGGGTAGCAACGAACTCAACCTTGTAAGAACCGGCAACCTGGTTGGCAGAAACAGCAGCCACAACGGGAGCCTGGGTAGTAGCGGAAGCAGCCTTCACAGTTACATCAGAAGCAACATAGAAGGTGTAGCTGTCGCCGTAAGCAACGATCTTGCCGTCGATAGCCCAAGCGGTAGCGCCGGCCTTAGACACGGTTACCTGGGTACCGTAAGGAACGTCAGCCAGAGTACCCTGTGCGGAGTTGCTGCCGTAAGCAACGGTAGCATCAGCGTCAGTGGTTACAGTGTAGGTAGCGGCAGCGTCCTTCTCATACTGTGCATAAACAGTCATGGAGGAGGTAGCGGCCTTAATGGTAGCCTCATCTGCGGACCAACCGGTGAAGGTGTAGCCGGTGTAGGTGGGCGCCTGCGGGATCTTCACATCTGCGCCGGAAGCAACAGACTGAGAAGAGATCACGTTGTTGAACATATCAACAAAGGTGAACTGAACGGGCTTAGCGGACTCAGCGAACACGGGCGTGTAGGTGATGTCAGCGATAGCCACGGTGGTGTAGGTAGCATCGGTGGAAACGATCTTGTTACCGGTCTGCCAGCCTACGAAGGTGCAGTTCTCATTGGGAGTCGCAACCAGGGTGTAAGTGCCGTTCTCAGCGAACTTCTTAGAACCACCGGCGGTCACATCCTGACCAGCCAGGGTTACAGTGCCGTTCTCCACAGCATTTACAGTTACGGTCACACCAGCCAGAGCCGGAGCGGTCTCCTTGGTGTAGGAGTAGCCACAGTCCTTACAGGTGTAAGTAGTGGTCTCGGCCTGATCCAGAGTTGCCTCCTGGGTCACCTTAGCGGTGAAGTCGCAGGCCTTGGTCTCCTTGTGAGAAGCGTCGTTTGCACATACACGGCTGTGCTGTGCATCAGCACCCTCGGTGCCCTCAACATGCTTCCACTCGCCCCAGTTATGATCGGTAGCCGGGATAGCTACAGTGTAGGTGCCGCCGCACTCGGTGCAGGTATAAACCTTGATACCGGGCTCGGTGCAGGTAGCAGCCTTGGTCTCCACACCATTATCGAAGGTGCACTTGTCAGTCTTAGTAGGCTGGCTGCAGGTACCCTCGCCGGTGCAGGTTGCAGTATGGGTGTAATCCTTACCCTCAACGAAGGCCTGACCGCTGGCGTAATCAGCAGCGGGGGCACCGTATTTGTGGGTATGACCCAGAGCGGGCTTGGTCTCCTTAGCGTAGGAGTAGCCGCAGTCCTTACAGGTGTAAGTGGTGATCTCAGGCAGATCAGAAGTCTGGTTCTGGGTTACCTGAGAAGTAAAGTCACAGGCCTTGGTCTGCGTGTGAGAAGCGTCATTGGCGCAAACGCGGGTATGGGTGGCACTAGCCTCTGCAGTTGCAGCGTCATGCTTCCACTGGCCCCAAGCGTGGCCGGTAGCGGGGATAACCACGTTATTCTCGCTGATCACATAGCCGCAAACAGAGCAGCTGGTGGTCACGGTCTTAGAACCGTCCTTCTCGCAGGTGGCATCCACAATGTTGCTTTCCAGAGTCTGCGGATTATGCGGCGTGGTGGTCAGCTTAGCAGTGAAGGTGGTGTCTGCGGAAATGGTCGCTGTGGTGGGATCGTTATCCCAAGCATAGCTGTAGTGGCCGGCAGCATCGGGAGCCTTAGTGGGCAGAGCCGGTACAGAAGCGGGGCTCTTGCCCTCTTCCACAGTCTCGGTGCCCAGAGAAGCGCCGTCCTCGGTCACATAATTAACGGTGTAAGACTTGGTCTCCGGAGCAGATGCCTTCATGGGTACTTCAAAAAGTCCAACCTCAGCATCGCCTTCTTCGGAGATACCTGTCATGGTGTAGCTGCAAGCGATCTCGTTTTCGTTACCAAATGCAATAGAACTGTACTTGGTCATCAGCGGATCGGTGTTGAAAGTCAACAAGCTATCTTCAATTTTTGTGCCAGCAGCTACCTTAAAGCCAACAGTTGCAATGTAAATACCATCAATAACAACATTAGTATCCTCGTCACTGTTGTACAAAGTAGAAGTATCGCCCTGCCATGTAGCATCCGGAACTTCATCGTTAACCAAACGAGTACCATAGCAGATGTACTGCTCGGTTCCGTTTACATCACTTGCATTATCAGTCATATAAGCTTCGCCGTTAGCATCGACCATAGCATCATCGGCCATTGCAAGTAACTTTGCAGTCTTGCTCCAGCCGGTAGTAGGATTGCTACGCACACCTGGTGTCAAAGCTGAATTAACTTCATATTTAAACTGTACATTGCCAAATTGGCCAGCTGTATCATGCAGAATGAACGATGCAGCAACGAAATACTCGCCCTTAGAGTTTGCTTTCAGGGTGCAACCATCGCTACCAACGGTCTGACCTTCCACAGAAACTTTACTCAAATCAGTAACGGTCGCGCCATCGGTAATCCAGTTCTCATCGCCATTCTTATAAAAAGCCTGATCTTTACCGGTGTAGGCAGTCCATACTACATCCAATTTCGGGCTCAGGCTCTTAGCAGCAGGCAAGTCAGCCTTTTCGATAACCTGGCCAGGCGTATAATTCGCTGCCAACGCAGAAACGGGCGCAGCAGTCAGGATCATCATACCTGCCATAATACCGGAAAGCACTTTCTTTACGCTTTTGCGCATGTGTGTTTCCTCCTAAAATAATCAATTGTAAATCTCAGCACTCAACATTTTACCAGAGAATGCCTTGTAAATGTTGTAATCAGTACCATTCACAGCACCGTCATGATTAAAATCACAGGCTGAATTGTATGTACTGTCACTCTTACTCTTACCTGTACATCTCTTATAAACATTGAAGTCTGTGCCATTTATAGCCGAATCTTTCTTGAAGTTGCATACAACCATACCGTAGGTGCCCAGATCCACATCAGTGTCAGCAACCGTGATCTTAATGTCACGATCGTAGCCGTAGGCGTAGCTCAGCGTAGCGGTATAAGTACCGGCTGCCAAAGACGGAATGGTAAATACGCCATCTGCGCCGGTGGTAGCCACAACT
>OIYY01001655.1_pt1 | contig 11097 bp, 11 predicted proteins | sample 1588341 | NCBI WGS metagenome assembly OIYY01 (sample SAMN03283287) | human gut metagenome | biome: human-associated habitat; material: feces | host: Homo sapiens | place: Peru | collected 2012
GAATATAAAAATTCTAAAAAAAGAATAGTTTTTTCACTATTCTTTTAATTAGCTATTTTGTAAACATTAAAAATTTTCTTATATATTCAAAATATATATAAATTGGTGCTACAGACCATACTGCAATTACAATACCAATAATCATATTTTGTATTTTTTTATTTTTGACAATTATATTAAATATCTCTTCAAATCCTTTTGCAACAAAATACATTAATGGAATTATCATTGGCATCATATATCTACCCTGTGGTTGAAAATCATTAAAATAAGAATAATATATACTTAACATTATAGGAATAATACCACATATAAGCATAATTAAATTAAATAATATTTTTTCTTTCTTTTTCTTCTTATCTTCTGATTTTTCTAAATTTTTTTCTTCATTTTCTGTTTCTGATTTATCTGATATTTTTTTATTTTTTATTTTATCGACTATATTTTTTATCAATTTATAAATTTTATCAAATGCTAATCCAATAAACCCAAATACAATTACAGATTTATACACTTTATATGTAGTATTACGCATTATTACAGTCATATTTCCAAATACACCTATAAAACTATTTATTGATGTTTTTATCCAATTTGTTTGAGTTAACATATATTTTAATGACCAATGTAAATTATTTGGTGTTCCCCTATTTGATGGTTTTAACCAATCTAATGCGTATTTTTCTCCATATTCTCTTGAAATTGTTAATCCAAATATATCTCCATCATATATAATAAAGTTTCTAACAAACCACCAACCAGCAATTACAAATACAATTCCTACAATTGCAAATCCTTTTATTAAAAAAGTTTTAAAATCTATTTTCTTAATCAAATTACTTAAGCAATATATAATTGCACTGCATAATATGTATCCATATGCATTGTAATAAGAAAGTGAACATATTCCTATTCCAACTGATAAAATGATACATGATTTCCAGTCCCAATCTTTTTCAATTCCTAAAATCCAAGAATACACTATAATAGAAATTGAAAATAATGCTAATGAATCATTGTTCAAATATGAGCCTAAAAATACAACTTGTGGTAATAATGTTACAAACACAACATATAACCATTTAAATATTCCTTTAAATAGTTTTTCTGATATTTTAATATTCATAAATGCATATCCACACATACATAATATACTTACAATTCTAGTTGATACAAATATCTTAAATGGTCCATCCGTAAATATTGACGTGATTCCCATACAAATTGCTGAAAAAATGTATGATAATATTGGTGTAAAAGCATATGATATTCCCCAATTTACTTCTCTTATTTCTGGGTCACCTCCATGTGGCAATGCTTTATGTTTCAATAAATATTTACAAACATCATATTTCATTGCTTCATCTGGTGCATTATTATATCCTAATGTTAACGCCCAAGTAGTACATAAAACAAGTATGTATAATACAAACAGTATTTTTATTACTGTTTTTTTATTTAGCTTGTGTTTCTTTTTTTCTTTTTCCATTGTTTATTCCCCTTTATATTGAAAATATTAAAACTCCAAATATTATCACTATTAGTCCTATTAATTTTTTCTTACTTATTTTTTCTTTTAATAGTAAATAACTAAGTAATGCAACAAAAACGTACTCTGTAGTTCCTAAAATTGGTCCCATAGATAATGGTACATATTTATATGCAAATACTGAGCATAATGTTGCACCAAAAAATATTCCATATGCAAATATTGTTTTAAAGTTTAAGTATTCTTTTAATTTACTTTCCCTTTCTACATCTGCTGATTTTTTTAATAATATTTGTGCAAATGCTGAGATAATTACTCCTAAAATATATATTCCGGAAAATATTAAAACTTTATTCATAATCACTCACCACCAATCCAATGCCTATTAAAACTACTATAGTTCCAATTATCATATTCCATGTTATTACTTCTTTAAAAAATAATACTCCCCATAACATTCCCCATATAATTGTTACAGCTTTATTAAAAAATGCTGTTGTAAGTGAGAATTTTTTTAATATTTGTTGCCATAATATTGCATATATTCCTAATATTAGTATAGATATTCCATAAAATAAGCAAAATTGTAATGACAAAAAGTCATAACTTGCTGCTAACTTAGAAAATACTCCACAAAACGAAAAGAAAAATATTAGTAAATGCAAATAGATATATTTATTTATTTTTTTCATTTTACATTTAATTCCTTCCTAAATTTGAAATAATAAAGATTGTAATTATTTTTCAACCTTTGTAAAATTGACAGTTTCTTTTATTACATATTGAGGAGAATTATTTATGCTTATGTATATTCTTCCTATGTATTCCCCTATCATTCCAAGCATCATCATAATAATTCCACCAATAAATAGTATTACAGCCATTGTAGAACTATATCCTTGTGCTATTGATGTATGTATAAATAATTTATTTATAATAACATAAATTCCATAAATAAATCCTATAGCTGCTGTTATAAATCCAATTATGGTTGATATTCTTAATGGTTTTATTGAAAATGCTGTGAAACCATTTATCCATAAATTTAACATTTTTTTGAATGTGAAATTTGTACTTCCTGTTATTCTTTCTCTTTCTTCCATTTGAACGTTTACTATATCACTTGTTGTTCTTAATAAAAGCCCTGTTAAATATGGATATGGATTTTTGTATTTTGTAATTTCTTCAACAATATATCTTTTCATTGCTGAAAAATTCGTAAAAGCCATGTCTTTTGGTTTATCCATTATAATTTCTGTCATTTTTCTATTTACTATTGTTCCAAAGCTTTTAAATAGGCTTTGTTTATATGATGGATATTTTGCAATTGCTACATCATGTCCTTCTTCTAGTGGTTTTATTAATTCCCATAAATTTTCCATTGGACATTGTCCATCATCATCCATTAAAACAATATAGTCACCTGTTACTTTTGACATTCCTGCCATTAAAGCTCCTGGTCTATTCATATTTTTTGCTAAATTTATAAGTTTTACTTTTTTATTCGTTTGTGCAATTTCTTTTAATACATTCCATACATTATCTGGTGAATGATCATTTATTGCAATTATTTCATAATCATATTTGTCATTTTTACTAACAGTTTCATCTATTTCCTTTATAACAATTCCAACTGTTTTTTCGCTTCCATAACATGGTATTAAAAAACTTATTTTTTTATTTTCTTCCATTTTAGTCCCCTTTATTTCTTAGTAAATCTATGTAATTCCATCTCTTTTTTGTAATCTTTTAAGTACTCAATATAATTATATTGTGGTTCATATCCTAATTCTTCTTTAATATTTGTTATATCCATTACAAAATCATCACAGTCTTTTTTTTCTGGGCATTCTATGATTTTTGAAGGATTTTCTTTTGATGAGAATACTTCAATCATTCCTTCTATTTGTTCTCTCATAGATGTTTTTATTCCTGTTCCTGCATTATATGTTCCTGTATCTCTATCAACAAATAATGATTTAAAAATCATTTGACACAAGTCTTTTACATATATAACATCTTTGCCTAAATTTGGATTTCCCCATAATTCTATATCTTGTCCATTTATTGCTCTTTGAATCATATATCTATAAGATATATATTTCTTTTCTCCATCAACATAATAATACATTTCTGGTGAATACATATATATGTTAGGTAATCTAAATATAAAATTCCTAATTCCATACATTTGATGATAACATTCAATTAATTCTACGGCTGCACATTTTGTGACAGTATAAATTGCATGGTCACCTGTATGTATTGGTTTTCTTAACAAATCTGGTTTTAAAGGTTTCTTTTCTTTTAAATATCCATTTAAATCTGCCCATGTTTGTGTATATATAATTCTATCAGCTTTTACTTTTCTTGCATATTCCAATACATTTAGAGTTCCTTTTATATTAACATCAATATATTTATTTGGATCATCCTTTGATAAATATGCTGGTAAAACTCCTGCAAAATCAACAATTGCATGTACATTTTCTTTTGGCAAATTTTCAAAATTTTCAACATTTGTAATATCTAATTTAACATATTTACCATTATAAAATTCAAATGGATATTCATCCTTTGTCCCTGTTGCAATCATTTCATATTTTTCTGTATCCAAATTTTTCATTAAATAATCCATAAAATACATTCCTAAATTTCCAGCTGAACCTAAAACTATTATTTTTTTCTTTTCCATTCTGATTTCTCCTATACATTATTATTCAGTATATATATAATATCCAATTCTACTTGAACTATCTACTGTTTTGCCTAGATTTTCAAGTTCCATTTCACTTATTCTATATATTCTTTCAGGATGTTCTTCTTTAAACTTATTCATTTTTTCTAAATCTTTTTCGTTAAATATAAATTTAATATGTGCTTTTTGGGGCTTAACTATTTTAGTAAAGTCTGGTTCCTTACCACAAGCTACATCTATTACCATTTTTATAAAATCATATCCTGTAGATATTTGAACTAAATCAGAACCGATGCAGTCTCCACCCATTCTAGCTCCAATTTCTATAATGCCAAATTCTCCATCTTCATTTATTTTAAATTCTGTATGGCTTGCACTATTTTGTATTCCTAAAGCTGTTAATGCCTTAAAAATATTTTCTTTTATTTGTTCCTGATATTCTTCTTTTATATCTGAAGGTTCGCAATGCCCTGTTTCTATAAAATTAGGTGCTCCTGTTGTATATTTTTTAGTAAATGCTAAAAAATGGTGTTTCCCATTTGACGTAATACATTCGCAACTGTATTCATTTCCATCAATATATTCTTCTATAATTGCACTTTTTTCAAAAGAATCTTTTGTTGCATATTTTACTGCTTTTTCTAATTCATCTTTATTATATACTTTTGTAATTCCCCTGCTTCCTGATCTGTCAGTTGGCTTTACTATAACAGGGAATTTCATTTCCTCTGTTTTCCAAGTTTCTGGATTGTCATTTACTTTTATAAATGCTGGTGTTTTTACTCCATTTTCTTTCATTTTTTTACGCATTTCAAATTTATTTGTACATTGTAATGTTATTGATGTTGGATTACTTGGAAGACCTAAGTTTTCAGCTACATAATTCACAGTAATTGTAGCTAAATCTGATGCTATAGAGCATACTCCAACTGGCTTTATTTCTTTACATTTTTCTAATATTTGTTGTTTTTCTACTATACTAATTGGATAAAAGTAATCTGCTGTCCTTTCTCCTATTGAACCATCTTGCCAAGCAAATACATGCGTTTCATATCCTAATGATTTTGCTTTTAAAATTAACTGATTTTGAAAATCATTTGCTCCAATTATTACTAATTTTTCTTTCATTATTTTATTTTCCCCTTATTTTATAAGATTATTTATTATAGAATTCTTTTATTTTTGCACAAACTTTTAATACATCTTCTTCTTTTAGTCCATAATACATTGGAAGTCTTAATAATCTTTCACTTTCTTTTGTAGTATATTTATCTTCTCCATTAAATCTTCCATATTTTATTCCAGCTGGAGCTGTATGTAATGGAATATAGTGAAATACTGATGCAATTCCATTTTCTTTTAAGAATTTTATTAATTCAGTTCTTTCTTCCATATCTTTTGTTTTAATATAAAACATATGGGCATTATGTTTACATTCTTTTGGTATATAAGGAAGTTCTATTTCTTTAACATCTTTTAAATTTTCATAATATAAATTCCAGCTATGTAATCTATTATTATTTATTTCATCAGCCATCTCTAATTGTGCATATAAATATGCTGCATTTATATCACTTGGTAAAAATGAAGAACCTGCTTCTACCCATGTATATTTATCAACTTGTCCTCTGAAAAATCTACTACGGTCTGTTCCTTTTTCTCTAACTATTTCAGCTCTTTCATAATTATCATAGTCTTTAATAACTAATGCTCCGCCTTCACCCATGCTGTAATTTTTAGTTTCATGAAAACTATAACATCCATAATCTCCGATTGTTCCAAGTGCTTTTCCTTTATATTCACTCATAACCCCTTGTGCTGCATCTTCTATTACTAATAAGTTATGTCTTTTAGCAATATCCATAATTGTATCCATTTCACAAGCTACACCTGCATAGTGTACTGGTACTATCGCTTTTGTTTTTTCTGTGATTGCATCTTCTATTAATTTTTCGTCTATATTCATTGTATCTGGTCTAATGTCTACAAATACTATTTTGGCTCCTCTTAATACAAATGCATCTGCTGTTGATACAAATGTAAATGCTGGCATTATTACTTCATCACCTGGTTGTATATTTGCTAATATTGCTGACATATCTAATGAACTGCTACAAGATGTTGTAAGTAGTACATGTGATTTTGTTTTGTCTTCTAACCATTTATTACATTTTTTTGTAAATTCTCCATCTCCACATATTTTTTTATTGTCTATTGCTTTACTTATATATTCTTTTTCTTTACCTACATATGGTGGTACATTAAAATCTATCATTTTTATTTCCCCTTTAAAATAATTTTGACATTTTTTTGATGTCCTTTGTATTTTATACTTTTTTTATATATTAATCAATACCTTTTAACAAAATAAGACAATTTTTGTTACAGGATAGTTACAGTTCAGTAGGGAAAATCCTTGAAATACCTGTGAATGATATTTTTCATATTTTCTCATGTTCCCGACATAACGTTAACAAATTCTAATGTAAATACTCTAACAATACCCGAAGACAGGACCCTTTAGAGCATTTACCTAAGAATTTGTAACACTATTTTAGTTACATTCGAAATATATTCAAAATATCATTCACAGGTATTTCAAGGATTTTCCTCTCTGATCTGTAACACAGGATAGTAGTTTTAGTCAAAAAAACAAGTACTATTTTATTACTAGCACTTGTTTTTGTTTTTATTTTACTAATCTCAAAGTTTCTTTAGCTATCATTAATTCCTCATTTGTAGGAATAACATAAACCTTAATTTTAGAATCTGGAGTAGAAATAACTTTTTCTTCCCCTCTCATATTATTAGCGTCAACATCTAATTTAACACCCATAAATTCAAGTTTCTCACATATTCCTTTACGAATATTGATTTGATTTTCACCAATTCCACCTGTAAATATAATGTAATCAACACCATTCATTGCAACAGCATATTTTGCAACATAACTTGCAATTGTGTAATTAAAATTTTCAACTGCTATTTTAGCATCTGGTTGTCCTTCATTTGAAGCAAGTTCTATTTCTCTGAAATCAGGAACTAAGTTTGACATACCAGAAAGTCCTGATTTTTTATTTAGTAAGTCTTCCATTTGTGCAGGTGTTAAATTTTCTTTTTTCATTATATATGTTACAACTGATGGGTCTAAATCTCCACTTCTTGTAACCATTGGAAGTCCACCAAGTGGTGTTAATCCCATACTTGTATCTACTGATTTTCCGTCTTTTATAGCACATATACTTGAACCTTGTCCTAAATGACATGTTACAATTTTTGTACCTTCTAATGATTTATTTTCAATTTCGGCAAGTCTTTGTGATACAAACATATGTGATGTTCCATGGAATCCATATTTTCTTACTCCATATTTCTTGTAATATTCATATGGTATTGGATAAATAAATTTATCTTTTGGCATTGTTTGATGGAATGCTGTATCGAATACACCTACCATTGGTTTTCCAGGCATAACTTCTTGGCATGCCTTTATTCCTAATATACAAGCTGGATTATGTAAAGGTGCTAAATCTGTATATTCTTCTAAAACTTTTACAACATTATCATCAATTACAACTGATTCTGCAATTTTTTCTCCACCATGAACTAATCTATGTCCAATCGCATTTATCTCATCTAAGCTATCTATTACTTTATATTCTGGATTTGTAAATTGTTTTAATGTGAAGTCTATTGCCTCTGAATGATTATATGCTGGATTTTTTATTTCTATTTTTTTCCCATTTACTTTATGTGTTATAAATGCTTCTGCTTCTCCTATTCTTTCATATTTTCCAGAAGCCATTACTTCTTCTGTCTCCATGTTAATTAATTGATATTTTAGTGATGAACTACCACAATTTAATACTAATATTTTCATTTTTATACTCACTTTCTTTTTAGGGATTTGGGGACGGGTCTCCAATCCCAATTTTTTTTATTTTTTTAGGGATTGGGGGACGGGTCTCCAATCCCGATTTTTTTTATTTTTTTTCGGGATTGGAGACCCGTCCCCAAATCCCTAATTTTTATCTACTATGTTTTTTGTCTCTCTTGCTATCATTAATTCTTCATTTGTTGGAACAACATAGACTTTTACCTTTGAGTCTTCTGCTGATATTTCAACTTCTTCGCCTCTTATTTTATTTTTTTCATCATCAATTTTTACTCCAAAAAATTCTAATTGCTCACAAATTGCCTTTCTCGATAATGGACCTTTTTCTCCAACACCAGCTGTAAATGTAAGCACATCAATTCCACCCATAGCAACTGCACATTTTGCTACATATGATGCTGTTAAATAATGATATATATCCAAAGCTAATTGAGCATGTGTTCCACCTGCTTGAGCTTCTATTTCTATATCTCTAAAATCAACAGATACACCTCTAGATGCACCATAAACTCCAGATTTTTTATTTAATATATCTTCCATTTCTTGTGGTGTAAGATTTTCTTTTTTCATTATATAAGTCACAACTGATGGATCTAAATCACCACTTCTTGTTCCCATTGGTATTCCTCCAAGTGGCGTAAGTCCCATACTTGTTTCAACAGATTTTCCATTTTGAATTGCGCATACACTTGCACCTTGTCCTAAATGGCAATTTACTATTTTCAAATCTTTAATATCTTTTCCCATCATTTCTGCAACTCTATATGCAACATATTCATGTGATGTTCCATGGGCTCCATATTTTCTAATTCCATATTTCTTATAATATTCATATGGTATTGGATAAATATATCTTTCCTTTGGAATTGACTGATGAAATGCTGTATCAAATACTGCAACCATTGGAATATTTGGAGCTATTTTTTTACATGCATTTATTCCTAAAATAGCTGCTGGATTATGTAGTGGAGCTAAGTCACTACATTTTTTTATTTCTTCAATAACTTCATCTGTAATAATAACTGGCTTAGAATATTTTTCTCCACCTTGAACAACTCTATGCCCAATTCCACCTAACTCATCTAAAGTTTTAATAACACCATAATGGTCATTTGTTAATCTATTAAAAACAAATTCTAAAGCTTGTTCATGATTTTCAACATGTTTTTCAAATTTGTGTTTTAAGCCATTTACTTTATGTGTTAAAAATGAATTTTGTTGTCCTATCCTTTCAAAATATCCTTTTACTAACATTTCTTCTGTGTCCATATCAATTACTTGATATTTTAATGATGAACTTCCTGAATTTAAAACTAATATTTTCATAGAAGACCTCCTTTAATTTTATTATTTTTGTGCTTGAACAGCCGTTATTGCAATAACACCTGCTATATCTTGATAGCTACATCCTCTTGATAAATCATTTACAGGTTTGGCAATTCCTTGGCATAGTGGTCCATATGCTTCGGCTTTTGCAAGTCTTTGAACTAATTTATATCCAATATTTCCAGCGTCTAAATCTGGGAATATTAAAACATTAGCTTCTCCAGCAACTTTACTATCTGGTGCTTTAGATTTTGCAACTTCTGGTATTATAGCCGCATCTAATTGTAGTTCTCCATCTGCTTTTAATTCTGGTTCTTTTTCTCTTAATAATTTAGTTGCATCAATAACTTTTTGTGTTAATTCTGATTTTGCGCTTCCCATTGTTGAATATGAAAGCATCGCAACTTTTGGTTCTTCACCAACTAATTGTTTAAAGCTTTTACTTGAAGATATTGCTATTTCTGATAATTCTTCTGGATTTGGATTTGCATTTAACCCTGAATCTCCAAATATAAATGTTCCATTTGAACCATATTCACAGTCTGGAACTACCATAACAAAAAATGCTGAAACTAATTTTGTGTCTGGTGCTGTTTTTAAAATTTGAAGTGCAGGTCTTAATGTATCAGCTGTTGAATGTACAGCACCTGAAACTAATCCATCTGCTTTTGTTTCTTCATCTTTTACCATTAGCATTCCAAAATATACTGGATTTAAAGTAATTTCTTTTGCTTGTTCTATTGTCATGCCTTTGTGTTTTCTTAATTCATATAATAGATTTGCATATTTTTCGTAATCTGGTGATGTTTGTGGATCTATTATTTTTGTACCTTCAATATTTACATTATTTGCTTTAGCTTTTTCTTTGATTTCTTTTTCATTTCCTACTAAAATCTCTTGATTATCTATTTGAGCTGATATACCTCTTCCAGATAACTCTTGTGGATTTTTTACTATATTTTCATCACTCTTCTTCATCATAAGGAGCGACATCTTCTAATTCGCCTTCTACTTTTTCCACATACATGTGTCCGTCTAAGTGATCAATTTCATGACAAAATGCTCTTGCAAGAAGTCCTTCTCCTTCGTATTCCTGCTCCTTCATATCCATATCAAGCGCTTTCATCTTCACATAGTTGGGACGGGTAACCTGACCGGACATTCCCGGAACACTTAAGCATCCTTCCTCGCCAGTCTGCTCACCGGAAGTCATAAGGATTTCCGGATTTACAAGAACCAGCGGGCCGTCTCCGATATCGATCACTACGATTCTTTTTAATACACCTACCTGAGGGGCTGCAAGACCTACACCGCAGGCATCGTACATGGTCTCCAGCATGTCTCCTACCAGATCCTTGGTACGCTTGTCAATTTTCTCTACAGGTCTGCAGACTTTCTCCAAAACGGAATCTCCCTCTGTTCTGATTGTTCTAAGTGCCATCTTATTTAATCTCCTTTTTCTATAAAAAATCAAACTGTATATTTACCTTCCTGAAGCCGGAATTAATTTCAATATATTCCTCCAGCCTGTCCTTGATCCGCACAAGCAGGTCATAATTCTCATGCTTCAGATAGATTACTCTTCTGTATATGTCTTTTACTTTTCCCACAGATGCCGGGGCGGGGCCGATCACATGCAGTTCCTTTCCAGAGTGAAGCTTGTCCACAAACAGCCTGAGATAATGCATG
>OIYY01001670.1_pt1 | contig 10995 bp, 12 predicted proteins | sample 1588341 | NCBI WGS metagenome assembly OIYY01 (sample SAMN03283287) | human gut metagenome | biome: human-associated habitat; material: feces | host: Homo sapiens | place: Peru | collected 2012
TTCCATTTACTTTGCAATTTTGAAGATGTCGATTTTGATAAATACTTTAGTTATTAATTTTTTCTTCGTTTATAGGTAATTCATCTAAGATAAACAATCCTAATCGCCCTTCTCTAAAGTCTTTTAAAATAAAAATAGCAGTTCGTTCTGTATCAGGATATTCACCCTTTATAATCCAATTACGTTTAGTTGCAATATCCTCCAATGTAAGATTTTCTACATTATAATGTTTGCAAAGTTCTTCTTTATGTTTTTGGGCAAGCATTTCCAAAAGAGCCTTCGCTACAGGTTCAGGTGAATAGGCGTTTTCTGAAACAGAGCTGACAAATGCCAACTTCACAGCCTGCATCTGATCATCTTGTTTTGTTGGAATAATCCCCGGAGTATCTAATAAATCTAATTTAGGGTTAATTCTAACCCATTGTTGTTGTCTTGTAACACCGGCTTTCGCGCCAATTTTTGTTTTGGATGACTTGGTAAGTTTATTAATCACACTTGATTTACCGACATTTGGCATGCCAACAACCATCGCTCTTGCAGGACGTCTTAAAAGTCCTTTTGCCATCAAAGCTTGGATCTTAGGCTCGCTAAGTTCAACCGCTTGTTTTACAACTTGCGGTAATTCTTTCGCGCTCTTAGCGTCAGAAACAATCACGGGACAACAGGTTGTTTCTTTTAAATAACTAACCCAATTTTTGAGTTCGTTTTTATCAACCAAATCAGCTTTATTCAACAAAAGAAGCCTTGGTTTTTCTCCCAAAAGCTTCTTAATGTTTGCATAACTGCTACTTAAAGGTAATCTGCTATCACGTACCTCAATAATCACATCAACCAGATTTAATTTTTCTTTAAGTTGACGTTCTGCTTTCGCAATATGACCTGGATACCAGTGAATATGCAACTTATCTTTTTTCAATTTTTTCCTTAATACGAGTTGCTTTACCTGAACGTTCTCTTAAGTAGTACAATTTAGCACGTTTAACGTCACCACGTCTTTGAACAGTGATTTTGTCAATACGTGGAGAATGTACTAAGAATACACGTTCCACACCAACACCTTGGAATACTTTTCTTACAGTGATTGTTTTATTGATGCCTGAACCGTGTTCAGCGATAATAGTACCTTCGTAAGCCTGTAATCTTTCTTTGTTACCTTCTACGATTTTTACAGAAACTCTAACTGTATCACCAGGATTCATTACCGGTAATTCTCTTGTTGTGTATTCTGCTTCTAAATTTTTAATAATAGGATTCATTTTGCTATTCCTTATATTTTGACTAACTTTTACTTTTTAAGACTATCATAAATAAAACAAAAACTAAAAACAAGTAGAGGTTAAGTTTTTTTACAGAAATGTTTACTTTTGTAACATTTTTGCTTAAGATTATCAAAAAATAATCTTCACGTTTTTTATAAACACCAGCCGTATAATATGAAAGGTTTTTAAATTTTGAATCCTATATCTAATCATAACATGTCAAAATTCGTCACAAGAATGACAAAATCTGATGCAATGGCGCCTATCGTTGCATTAGAAGCGACTGTTGTTAGTGGTAGAACTTATCAAGCCTACAAACGTGGCAAATGGGACGAAGCAAGAGAACGTTTTATTGAAGAATCAATGGGATCAATAGTTTGGCTCTGTGGTGTTGCATCTTTAAATAAACTTGGTGATAAATTAGTTGGAAAGATTCTAAAAAAACCGGGAGCTAATTTTGACGTTGGTACTGATAAGTTATTAAGAATTCCTTTTGATAACTTCATGAAAAAAGTTGCACCAAAAGGATTCTCACCAAAACAAGTAGCTTTAATAAAAGGTGCAAAAGTTTTGACAAGTATTGTATTAGCGAACTTGTTCATAGGGTTTGTAATGCCAAAAGTAAACCAAGGTTTGACTAAAAAATTACGTCATGAAAGACGATTGGAAAAAGAACAAACCCAACAACAAAACAACAAAGCTAATCAGCCAGCTTTCAAAGGTGGTGCAGCAGGAGCGATTAGTGCAATTAATAAATTTACAAACTGTATAGAAAATACAAACACAGGTAAATTATTATCTTCCGATGCAGGTATTGCCGGTGGTCGTATGTATAATGCCAGAAGAAAAGAGGAACGTCGTGAAGTATTTATTCGTGACGTTGGCTCTATTTATTTCTATATGTGGGCGCAAGGTCATGTCGGCAATGTTTTAAATTTAGTAGAATCGGGAAGAGCTACAAGATTAAATCCATCAACAGCTAAGCTTTTTGATGAACATTTAGCGAAATATCTTGGTGACAAACAAATGGATGTTAAGGAATTTAAAAAAGCTGTATTAGGCAATGAGCAAGCTTTATCATCTGATTTTAAATTCGAAACAGAAAAACTTTCAGGCTTAGATAAAATATTTAACAAAAAACCGCTCGAAGTAATTAAGTTATCAGAAGCCGAAAAATACATTAAAGATTCTGCTACGCTTGAAAGAGCCAAAGAAATGTCAAAACTTCAACCTGAAAGAATGGGCGAGGCAGTTCTTACAAAACAACAATTAATTGATTCATATAATAAAGCTGAAATTAATGACCCTAAAATGTTAAATAAAGTGTTTGAAGAATTCACCGGTGGTGCAAGCAATTCTGAATACAAATATGTTTCTAATAAAAAGTTATACAAATTAAAAAAAGAAATGGCCGATTATGTAGATACAATCTGCAAAGCTGCAAAAGATGGCAAGGTTGATAAAGCACTATTAGAAAAAGTTCAAAAGAAAAACCTTATGTATAATGGTTTGAATTTTGCAGCAGGTTTTGCAGTTGCAGCAGCATTCTTATCAACATTTATACCTAAATTCCAATATTATGTAACAAGAAAAACGACCGGTGTTGACGCGTTCCCTGGTGTTTATGATTTTGAACACCATCAGGAAGAAATCGATTAGGAGAAAATATGAAAATTCAAACAATTAATAATAATATTCAAAAAACAAACGCCAATATCAACAAAAGAAATATAAACTTTGGTTGGTTTGGTGGACCAATGGAGCAAAATATAACCTCAAAAACTTCTCAAATTAAAGATTTTAAATACACAATGCAAGGAATTGGAGCTATATTAAAAGAGGCTTTTGATAAAATATTTACAAAATCATTTTGGTTTAAAAATACTCACTAGTTTTTTGTGCAGAAAAACTACACCCACAAAATTAGTTTCGTATTGAATGAATTCAAGAAATAATCGCAGTATTAATTTCTCAAGTATAGAAAAATTAATACATAAAGGAATTAGTGAAAGTAAAAAGCAACAAAATCAAAGTTTAGCAGAACGTAATAAAATTAGTGTATTACAATCGAGTGGTGAAAGTGTTCGAAGCATTGCAAGAATTCTTGACAGAAGTACAAGACAATCTCTCGAAAATTAAATAGAGTTCAAGCAGATAAGTTTCGAAGCAACTACATAGCTTCAACAACGCATGAAAAAGTACAAGAATTGTGGAGAAACTCACACAAAAGACAAAAATCTATTTTAAAACAACGAAATGTTAGAGATTTTGTAGAAAAATATTTACAATATGGTTATTCTCCTGCAATAATAAGTCATTTATTGCAAGAACGCTTTTGCGAGAAAGTTTCACATGAAACCCTCTATATATACATTTATTCCTCCCCGAAGGGATTGAAAAAATACTTGCTTAGAAGAAAACAAGGTAGAAAATCAAAGAAAAAGAATAGATTTTCATACATTGGAATCGGTAAAAATATACCAAATAGAATAGATATTGATTTACGTGATGAGCTTGCAAACCAAAGAGCAGATTTTGGTTATTTTGAAGCAGATACAATAGAATCTTGTAGAAAAAGAGGACAAAAGAAAAGTTGTTTGACAGTGTTGGTAGACAGAGCTACAAGAATGACGTTTATTAGAAAAACGGCTTCAAAGACCTCTTAACAAACTCCCACATCCATTGTTACAGCCCTGAAACCGTTATAAAAGTATAACATATGATAACGGATATGAGTTTAGTTTGCATGAAAAAATCAACAAAGAGCTTAACATTAAGTCATATTTTTGTAAGCCATATCACAGCTGGGAGAAAGGAACAGTGGAAAACATCAATGGATTAATCAGAAGGTTCTTCCCAAAAAGGAACTGATTTTGATACAATAACAGAAGAAGAAATCGCATATGTTGAAAATTGGATTAAGGGGTAAATAATTTTTGCTTGTAGTTATACTTATAAGTTTGTAAGTATAGTTGAAAAGACCGATGAAAATCCTCAATTATATGACACCCAAACAAAAACTTCAATATTTTATGCCCTAATAATAGAAAAAACTCCATCCGCCAGAAGACGCTGGAAATTTTTGTAAGTAAATTCTACAATGAAATAACTAGTGTTATCAACTTATCAGTTTTTACGCAAATAGAAAATTTAAGTAAAATATCATAATGTATCACGATAAATAATCAGCTTAAACACAGTTAAACTTTAAGTATCCATTTAATATATTTTATAATAATTATAAAAACTCTTAACTGAATTTAAACTGCATTCTATTATCTTTTTTTATTTTTGAAGTTTTTGGAATTATAAGATTACAATGAACAAAAAGTGTAAAAATAAAATATTAAATATTTTCAAATGTAATAAAATAGCTTTTTGTAAATTTTTTATCTATACTTGTTTATAGAGGTGTTAATATGTATATATCACAAGTTTATTTAAAAGGTTTTAGAAATTTCAAAGAAGCAATTATTAATTGCACAGAAAAAAACTTAATTATTGGTCCAAATGATATTGGAAAATCAAATTTTATTTATGCATTAAGAATATTACTTGATAGAAATTTACCAGAAACAATTTTAAATCCAATAGATTCTGATTTTTATGCATTTGAACAAATTGAAAACTATGAAATAAAAATTAGTTTTAATGACATACAAAACACCCCTGACAGAGAAGATTGTGTTTGGGCAAAACTTGGGAAATATATTAGTGAAAGTAATTCTATTATTATCAAATATATTGCAAATAGAAATTTACGAACTGGTGCTAAAAGATTTGAATTATTTATAGGTCCGGATGAAGTAAATCTATTTCCTATTGACAATCGTATGTATTTAAAAGTTCTGTGTCTTGAATATTTAAAAAGTAATAGGGACTTATCGAATTTTATAAAAAAAGAACAAAATCGTATTATTCAAGAGTCAAAAGAAGCAAGACAAGATGAAGATATAAATAAGGATTTGCTTGTTGAAAGTAAAGTACAAACTAAATTATCTGAAGTTAATACTACTATCAATAGTCTGTCCTATGTTAATAAAGCAACTTCCAAACTTAATAAAGAATTAAAAAATTTAAATTTTAATAATTGTCAAGATGTTGAATTTTGTGCAGCAGAAATTGATACTGACAAATGCATTAACAATTTAAATTTAATAACAAAGATTGGAGATAAAACAGTTAGTATCGGTGGTGATGGACGAGCAAATCAAATATTTCTTACTTTGTGGACAAATAAAAATATAGATGATACTCCAATTCATGACTGCGTTAAATTCTTTTGTATAGAAGAACCAGAAGCCCATCTACACCCTCACAAGCAAAGAGGACTTGCAAGATATATAACACAAAGATTTAATTCTCAAATCTTTATAACAAGCCATTCCCCGCAAATAGCGTCAGAGTTTTCGCCAAATTCTATTATAAAATTTTATCATACAGAAAATGGAACTATGGCTGCAGAAGATGGTTGTTCAAAAATTATAGAAAATACTTTCCATGATTTTGGTTACAGACTAAATATTATACCAGCAGAAGCTTTTTATTCAGATGTTGTATTTTTAGTAGAAGGAATTTCAGAATTACTTTTTTATAAATCATATGCAGAAGTTATTGATGATTTAGATTTGGAAGCTTTAAATATAAGTGTTTTGTCTGTTGATGGAATAGGTTTTTTACCTTACACTAATATTTTATCAAAACTTAAAATTCCTTGTGTTATAAGAACTGATAATGATTTTATCAAAGTCCCACACAATGAAGAATATCGTTTTGCAGGTTTTGAACGTGGTATAGATATTTATAATTCTTTATCACAAGAAGAAAAAATTACAACAACTATAGATAGATTAAAGCAACAGGGTTGCCTACCAGATACAATAAAAGAAAAACTTAACAATTTAAGACAAAAGTTAGAAACTTTAAATATATTTATAGCTGAAAAAGACTTTGAAACAGACTTATATAATTCTCCAATAAAAGACAATTTAGACAATTTTTATAGCTCTAGTTCTAATATCATAAAAGATATGCAAAAACGCAAAGGAGTTAATATATATGATTATTTATTACAAAACAAGAATGAGTTAAAAATTTTAAAAAACAGTGAACTTGTTAAACCTTTATATCGTTGTAAGGACTTAATAACAGGAGAAACCCTTGAGTAATACTAAGGTACCGACAGAAGAACAACAAAAAATAATTGATTATAATGGTAATCTCGCAGTAATTGCTGACCCAGGAAGTGGTAAAACATATACATTAGCTATTAAAATCCAGAAAATATTAGAAAATTTACCAAACTATAAGGGGGTTATTGCAATATCATATACTAACAAAGCTAGTGATGAGCTAAAGTCAAGGGTATTGTTAGGTGGTATTGATTCCAAGAATTCGTATTTTGGTACGATTGATAGCTTTTTTTATTCTGAATTAATATTACCATTTTTACCAAGAATTTTAGATATTCAGCTAAATAAAGAAATAGAAACGATTAGATTAAAAGACATTCAAAAAGATAATGAAAATGATTTTAAAGAATTAGAAAATTTATTACAAACAAAAACTATAAAAGAAATACATTTAAATATTGTTAAAAAATTTTTGTTGCAGGGTGTATTTTTCTTAGAATTATTTGGTTTAATAGGACTATATACATTCAAAAATTCTAAAACTGCTTCTAAATATTTAAAAGCAAGATATTCTCATATTATAATTGACGAATATCAAGACTCAGGGATTGAACAGCATCAATTTTTTAAAGAATTAGTTGACTTATCATTAATAGGTATTGCTGTTGGAGACATTAATCAATCAATATATAGATGGGCAGGTAAAAATCCTTTGTATCTAAAAGAACTCCAAGAAAACTCAAAATTTAAATCATATCTTCTAACAAAGAATCATCGTAGTCATGAAAGTATTGTCGCATATTCTCGAACATTTTTATTGCCACAAGTTGAAATTCCAGAATTAAAAACCAAAAGAGTATATTATAAACAAGTTCAAGGGAATCAAGAAAATATTGCTAAATGGATAGATATAAATATTGAAAACATAATACAAAAATTTGAAATTAATAAAAAAAGTAGTATTGCTATTTTAGTAAGAAACAGTCTCTCTGGAAAAATCGTAAATGATACATTAACTACAACTCATAAGTATATAGAAAATACTGAACTTGATACTTGTTCTCAAATATGGGCAAGACTTTTTTCAGATTTGCTTTTTTATTCATTTGATATGGGTCAATGTGCTTCTAATATAATTGAAAAGTGGACGTTATATGATTTAAATTTATCATACAAAAACCTTCTCAAAGGTTATTTAAATACATTAAAAAGGTTAGATCGGGAAGATTTAAAAGATAACATAAATATTTTTGTAAATATCGCAGAAATACTTTGTCCAAATAATAAATCTGAAGTTGCTTATAATTGTTTAAAAAAAGTTATAAATGATGAAAATCTTTTAAATTCTTATATACCTGTAAAAGATGATGAAATGCAGATTATGACTATACATAAATCAAAAGGGTTAGAATTTGATGTCATATTTCATTTAGATTTATATAAGAGTGTATTGCCAGCGAAACAATCACATAATGATACAAAAAAAATGGAAGAAGATAAAAATTTACATTATGTAGGGATTACAAGAGCCAAAAAATGTTGTTTTTTACTGACCTCTACAAAAAATATAGTAAATTATAAAGGTGAAATGCAAGAATGGAATTCAAATCCATCTGAATTTTTAGAAAAAATAAATCTGATTTCATTAAGGCACAATCTAAAATAATAAAAATGGTAAAAATTACTAGAACTCTCTTTATTTAGTTGATTTCATTAATAAAAACATACTGAATATCTATATCGATATCAAAAATCTCATAAGTGCCTTTATTATCTTTCACCTCGATTGAATCCTCATCTAAATAAATAGTATATTTATCATCAGAGTACCTAACATTGTGTATAGTAACGACAGTAATTCTATAACGCTTGTAAAAATCCCGTTCTTGATAAGTTTTATATATATTTTTGTATATGTTTAAATCCATAGCGTTATTATAGCATAATCATTAATTCTATGCTATAATACCCACATGACAGAACGGACGACAGCATTGGAAGTATATTTTTATGCAACAAGTTCAGGTAATGAGCCTGTTCGTGAATGGTTAAAAGATTTGCCAAAAGAAGATATGCGTACAATCGGCTTTGATATCAAAACCGTTCAATATGGCTATCCAATCGGTATGCCATTAACTCGTGTTCTACATGGTACTGGCGGTCTTGAAGAAGTTCGTTGCAACATATCAAATGGCATAGCACGAGTTATTTTCTATGTCGAAAACGATACAATGGTGCTTTTACACGCATTTATCAAGAAAACGCAGGAAACCCCTAAAAAAGAATTAGATGTTGCAATTAAACGCTACAAAGAGCTTACGAAAAGGACAAAATAATTCTTTTACCGAGATATTTAGCAACTTTTTCTATTGTGTTCAATGTGATTGAAGTGTTTTCAGGGTCTAAAATACGACAGATTGCAGTCCTTGAGGTTTCAAGTTCTTTTGCAAGTCTAGCGACTGACATATTATCCGCTTTCATTTTTTCTTCTAAAGCGTATGCTATAACTCGTTTTAATGCAACAGTATCTGATTCTTGAAGTAAATCTTGTTCTTCAAGAAAACTATCAAAACTTGTGCCTATATGTTTTTTGTCAATCATTGTTTTTAGTCCTTTAATTCTATATTTATATTGTACCAAAATTGGTGCAATTTTTCAACCCTCATATTACAATTTTTAAAATTATTATTTTATATAGTTTTTAGTATTACAAAATTACATTTTACCTTTTTAGGCTTGAAATATAATAATAGTGTATATTTCGACTGTAATACTGCGGTAATTATTTGTAATTTTTTTAAACTAAGTAGCCATTTTCCCTTATAAATCAATGGTTTACACAGTTCCTTTTAATAATAATATAAAATTATATAAAAAGGGTTAAAATATTGAGTTTTAGCTAATTTACAAGATTTTGGGAAGTTTTACACCTTCCAGAATTTATCTGGTTAAACTTTTTATTACTCCTAAATATAAATATATATAAATGTTTCAAGAAATTTAATCAGCTTTAATCTGAAAGGAGCAAAGTTAAAATGGATTACATAAAAGAATTTACTTCTAAATTACAGGATTTGGATAGGTCAAAAAATATTGCAACCGTCTTTGCGGACTTTACAACATTATGTCAGTGTGCACTGTCCCAGCCGTTTTATCGGAATCCGAATATAGAACAACGATATCAGAATATAATATGCAATTATACAAAAGAGCAAGCAGATGCATTTAAACATCTTGAATGGTTTAGAGATAATTTTGCAAAAGAGAAATCATTTACCGGACTTATTCTATATACCGGTGAACGAACAATGACTTGGTCAAATGGAATGTTTACAGTTCTGATTAATAATTTGTGGGAATAATGATAATTCTCCTTTTGTCACTGTTCACGCGAATTTTAAGATAATTGAAGTGGAAACTTATGCAATTAGACTTTAATACACCTACAAACTCGCGTCAGCGGCCTCTCTGCGAATATTCCACTAGGGTAAAAAATAAAGATTTAGTCTGTAGAAAAGTTTAGAGCTTTTTATTAATACTCCGTTTTAATGCCGGAATATTGCCACAATATTGCCACAAAGTTAGTTTAAACTTCGTTAGCTTAGTTTTCCCTCCGGCATAAATTTTTATTTTAAAAACAAGTCGTAATTACCGTAGTTCTGTTTTGAAATAGTTTGTTTTTAGACCTAAACAAGGATAAATAAATTCATTTCTCAAAGAAAACTACCAGAAAATTATTTTGGTTAGAAATGTTAAAACGTACTTGTTTTGGCTAATCGAGAGAAATTATCAACGTGGGCGAAAAAGAAACTCCACACCCAACACCACACTCCACGTTGCAATAGAGGTGGTGGAATGTGGGTGGGCTTTGTTTAAAATCCAATTGTGTTTTTGAGTTCGGAAGATTTTTTGACTTTTACTTCTTCAGACAGCATTTTTGTTATTTCATCAATATCTGTGGTTCCTAAGAAATCAACTTTCTTTTTAACAGTAGCAAAATCACCAGAAGTTAATCCTTTTAGTTGCAAATTAAAATTTTTTATTCCGAAAAAGTAGTCCATAGCAATATTAGTTTGTTTTTGAGTTAGAAAGTCAAACCTAATCTTAAAAGTAAATCGTCTTAAACTTGCTTCATCTAAAGTATCAAGTAAGTTAGTTGTGCAAATGAACGGATATTCAGCGGCTTCCATTTGAGTTAGCATTTCATTGACCTGTGCTACTTCCCAACTTCTCACAGCATTGTTTCTATCTTGTAAAAACGTATCAGCTTCGTCAAAGATTAGCATAGCTTTTTTAGATTTTGCTTCACTGAATGCTGATGCAATATTCTGTTCTGTTTCTCCAACGTACGGAGAAATTAAATCACTTGCACGTTTTAGCAAGACTTCAATTCCAAGTTGTTCTGCTAAGTATCTTGCATAACTAGATTTTGACGTTCCGGGTTCTCCGTAAAGACACATTGAAAAGTTAAGTTTATCAGAAGATTTAATCTTTTCAGTGAGAGCATTAATATCCATATTAGCATTGATTAAATCGACATTGTAATCATCCATACTTTTCTTCGGCTCTTGTTTTACAACCTTTTTCTTATCCACAACCTTAGC
>OIYY01001671.1_pt1 | contig 10989 bp, 10 predicted proteins | sample 1588341 | NCBI WGS metagenome assembly OIYY01 (sample SAMN03283287) | human gut metagenome | biome: human-associated habitat; material: feces | host: Homo sapiens | place: Peru | collected 2012
CCTTATTTAATTAAAAGAGCGCTTAATAACCTAATTTCAAACGCTATTTACTACAGCAAAAACGAAAAAAATATTCAAATTATTCTATCTAAAAAGAAAGATTTTGTTGAAATATCTGTTAAAGATGAAGGCAGAGGCATTAAAGAAAATGAAATCAATGAAATCTTTAAAAAATATTACACTTCCCAAAAGAAATATTCTAACATTGGGATAGGACTTGGGCTTTATATTGTAAAGCGCATTGTTCAAGCACATCAAGGACAAATTAAAGCAAAAAATAACAAAGATAAAGGGGCTTGTTTTACAATCATATTGCCTTTAAATTAAAAATATTATAGAATTGATTATCGCAAAGTTAGGGAGAGATAAGGTAATGTGTAAAAATTCTAAAGAAAATATTTTATCTACTTTATAAGCTATAGTTATATTATTGTTTGGATTTCCTTTTTCCGCAATTTTTAAGTTTTCTAAAATATTGTCTATATCCATAGTTTTTTGAACTTCTATTAAATTCATAATATAATCAAAATTTATAAAAGAAATCTCCCAAGAGTTTACGGTTTTTTCCCAATTTTCAATATTTTCTTTTCCGACATAATTCTCATAATTATCGTTTTTATATTTTTCTTCGCCTAATTTATTTTCTTCTTTTAATTTATTCAAAACTGTTGTCGCTTTAATTACCGCATTTAAATAATTTAATATTTCGTCTAAATTATAAATATTAAATTCGGGCATATCAAAAGATTTAATTAATTCAAAATAATTTTTAGACATCTCTATATCGCCAAGAAAATACGAATAAAAAGAATAATCAAATTTTAAATGAGCGTAATTTTTATTTGATTCGTTAATTTTATATAAAGAGTATAATTTATTATAAAGACTTTTAAATCTCTCGGATTCTTCAAGTTTATACAATACGAACAAATATAATTTATTAATATCGAATTCATGATTTTTATCTATAAATTTATTTGATAAAATATCTTCTATAAAAGATTTTGCAATATTTAATTCTTCAGATAAAATATATGTAGATATTAAATCTTTTTCTAATTCTAAAATATCTTTTTTTATATCTTTCGATTTATTTGCAATCGCTTCTTTAATTAGTCTCTTTCTTAATTCTTCCAAAAAGGCTATACATTTTTTATAATCTTTCATTTTATACGAAACGAAAGCGGCGCATTTAAGGTCTTCCGTCATAAACTCGGCTTTTGAAACTATCGCCTTTCCAAAATAATGATTTGATAATTTAAAATTTCCTTCTTTAGCCAAAGTGTTTGCTACTTTTATAATATACAAATTATTGCTCGGCTCAATTTTTATTATTTTTATCGCGTATTTAAAAGCTTCTTCTTTTTTACCCAATTCGCTATATTTACTTTCAAGTTTTTTGCAAATATTTAATTCTTCTCTTTTTTCCAATATTCCGTTATTTGCAAGCAATTCGTATTTTTCAAATTTGAACTGCTTTGTGTATTCCGCATACGCATCCATATCCGCCTCGGTATCGTTTATACCCGGCACAACAACGGTGCGAAGCCACAATCTCTTGCCTTTTTCGGAAGCGTATCTGCCGATTGCCTCGGGAAGTGCAAAATTGCCCTTGGTCCACTTTTTATATGCTTCAGGCTCGTAAAACTTAATGTCAAGGATAATCATATCGGCATTTTCAACTGCGGTTTTAACCTCATCCGTGAGTTCCACCGAACCCGATGTGTCAAGGCAATAGCCGATTTCCTCCGTTTTGAGAAGCGGATAAATCTCGTTGATGAACTTTGCGTTCAAAAGCGGTTCGCCACCCGAAAAAGTTACGCCTCCGCCGTTCTTGAAATACGGTTTGTATCGTCTGACCTTCGCAAAAACTTCAGGCGCTTCCATATCAATTTCGCCCTTGTGCCAAGTGTCGGGATTATGACAATAAGCACATCTCAACGGGCAACCCGTAAAAAATATATCAAATCTCAATCCCTCGCCGTCAACAGCGGCAAGCGACTCAAATGAATGAATGTTAGCCATTATTTTCCTCCTCATAATCAGGCATATCAACAATTATCGGCTCGTGATGCACTGCCGGCAAAAACTTTTCAAGCACATCTTTGGTTTGCATTTTGAGTGACGAAGTGCACACGCAAGGATGACAACCGAGAGTTTCGCTTTCCACAACAGGGCGGTCAATGACAAGCTGAACACGGTTATTCTTATCGTTCATAAGTCCCATAATAGAAACCGCACCCGGCTTTATATCCAAAAATTCTTCCATAAAATCGGGAGTGGCAAACGAAAGTCGTGAGCAACCGAGTTGTTTTGTGATGTCCTTTGTTTTAAACACCTTGTCGCCCGGCATCATAAGCATATAAAAATCGGTCTTTTGACGATTGCATAAAAACAAATTTTTGCAAATAATTGTGCCCAGAATCTTGTCGATTTCGTTGCACTTTTCCATAGTATTTGCTTCTTCGTGGTCGGTGCGATAATACTCTATTCCGAGTTCATCCAACAGGTCATAAACTCTGATTTCTTTTTCTTCTCTGCCCGTCACATCGGCAGGTCTGCCCTTTTGTAATTCCATAACATTCTCCGCAATTTTTATATTGGATATATAATAGCACAATTTAGATTTAAAATAAAGTCCCTGTAATATAAAATGAAGATTATTACAAATCTTGAGAAATGAGCTTAAATTTTGTTTTCTTGCGAAGGAAGATGTATATAAATACCTCGACTGAGCAAAAAACAAAAAGTGCCAAAAACGCCTCGAACTCGATGTTCAAGGCGTTTTTATAATCTGCTGACAAAATGCACTTCTGTCTTCTTTATGCAAAAAAGACAGAAGCATAATTTTCATTTGGCACGTTTTAAGCCATTTATCAAGATTTTGTCAAGATTTTACATTGACTGGTGGAATGTACGAGCAATAACTTCTTCTTGCTTATCTCTTGTGAGCTTGTTGAAGTTTACTGCGTAACCCGATACACGAATTGTAAGTGATGGGTAAAGAGTTGGGTCTTCCATAGCAGCAATAAGCTTTTCACGGTTCAAAACATTTACATTGAGGTGGTGAGCATCCTGCTCGAAGTAACCGTCAAGCATAGTTGTAAGGTGCTCAATTCTGTCATCTTCATCAGTACCGAGAGCATCAGGAGTGATTGAGAATGTGTTTGAAATACCGTCTTGGCAGCAAGCATAGTTGAGCTTTGCAACAGAGTTGAGAGAAGCCAAAGCACCTTCGCAATCTCTGCCGTGCATTGGGTTTGCACCCGGAGCAAACGGTTCGCCTGCTTTTCTGCCGTCAGGAGTTGAGCCTGTCTTTCTGCCGTACATAACATTTGATGTAATTGTAAGGATTGACAATGTGTGTCTAGCACCACGATAGCAAGGAGTCTTGCAAAGTTCGTGATAGAAGTATTCGATAAGGTCCTTACCGATAAGGTCGGCTCTGTCATCATCGTTACCGTACTTAGGGAACTTGCCCTCTACCTTAAAGTCGGTGATAATGCCACGGTCGTCCTTTACAGGAGTAACCTTTGCATACTTAATAGCTGAAAGTGAGTCGATAGCAACAGAGAAACCTGAAACACCGAAAGCCATAAGTCTTTCAACATCTGTGTCGTGAAGTGACATCATAAGTCTTTCATAAGCATACTTGTCGTGCATATAGTGGATGATGTTCATTGTGTTTACATACAAACGAGCCATCCATGAAAGATACTTCTTGTAAGCGGCATAAACTTCGTCATAAGAAAGTTCTTTTTCTTCAAATACTTCGCCTACAGGTGCGATTTGGTGACCTTCGATTTCGTCCTTACCGCCGTTAAGAGCCATAAGAAGAACCTTTGCAAGGTTACATCTTGCACCGAAGAACTGCATTTGCTTACCTGTCTTCATAGCAGATACGCAGCAAGCGATTGAATAGTCATCGCCGTACATTCTTCTCATAACATCGTCGTTTTCGTACTGAATTGAGTCTGTATCGATAGAAACCTGAGCACAGAACTTCTTGAAGCCTTCAGGAAGTCTGTCTGACCACAATACTGTGATGTTTGGTTCTGCTGATGAGCCAAGGTTGTAAAGAGTTTGAAGTACACGGAATGAAGTCTTTGAAACCATGTGCTTACCTTCGCCTGTAACACCTGCCAAAGCCATTGTTACCCATACAGGGTCGCCTGCAAAGAGGTCATTGTATTCAGGTGTACGAAGGTGACGAACTAATCTGAGTTTTACAACAAGGTCGTCAATAAGTTCCTGAGCGTGAACTTCGTCAAGAACGCCCTCTTCAATATCTCTCTGAATGTAAATATCCATAAATTCAGCGATTCTGCCGATTGAGTTAGCTGCACCGTTTTGCTCCTTGATTGCACCAAGGTAACCAAAGTAGAGCCACTGGATAGCTTCCTTTGCTGTTGTAGCAGGCTTTGAAATATCATAGCCGTAACGAAGAGCCAAGCCTTTGAGTTGGTTCATAAAATCGAGTTGCTTTGAAAGGTCCTCAAGATTGTGGATTGTATCCTCATCAAGAACTTCTTTTTCGCCCATCTTTTTCTTGTCAAGCTTCTTTTGCTCGATAAGGTAATCCATACCGTAAAGAGCGATACGGCGATAGTCACCGATGATTCTGCCACGAGCGTAAGCATCAGGAAGACCTGTAAGGATACCTGCGTGACGAGCAGCCTTCATTGTGTCTGTGTATGCACGGAATACGCCTGTGTTATGAGTTGTTCTGTATGTGAACTCATCCTTGATTTTTTCTGAAAGCTCATAGCCGTAAGCATTACAAGCCTGAACTGTGTTTCTCAAACCTGCGAAAGGTGAAACGCCTCTCTTAAGAGGAGCATCTGTCTGCAAACCTACAATAATATCTGTATCCTTGTCAACTACATAACCTGCGTCGTGAGAAAGAATTGAAAGTACTCTTTCTGTATCAACATCAAGTACGCCGCCCTTTTCGTTTTCTTCGATAAGGAGCTCGTTAACTCTCTTCATTGTTCTTTCTGTTCTCTCTGTAGGACCCTGCAAGAATGAGCTGTCGCCATCATAAGGGGTGTAGTTCATTTTGATGAAGTTCGATACATCGATTTGGTCACACCATACGCCGGTGTTGAAATTTCTCCATGCTTCCATGTTTTGTTTTCCTCCGTAAATTACTTGTTTGTATCATCGAGTCGCATTGCTTCTGCACTGCGGATTTGTGCCGTGCTCGCAATTTGTGCAAGCCTTTTGACCGCACCTATGACAGCACAATGTGTAGCTTTTGCACAGTTCCACATCTCCGCCGTGGATAACAAGTGACTTTCCGTTAATAATAGCATCTGCGGTTTTAAGCCTTGCCGATTCATATATAGCGGCAATTGTAGACCTTGCAACATCCATCTGCTTTGCACATTCCTCTTGGGAATAGCCGAGCGTGTCCATCAATCGCATAACCTCATATTCATCGAGTGCCAAATCAACCACATCGGCATAATCGCCAAACGGCCTAAATCCCATCGTTTTGGGATAGGCACAAATGCGTCTGCGTTTTTTTGGTCTTGCCATAAAAACACCTCCGTAACGACAATGCCTTTTTTGCTTCAATGGCATTATACCACTTTATCGACATATGTCAATAACTTTTTTAAACTTTTCAAAATTCTTACATTTGTCATAAGAAAACTTTGCAATTTGAGCAAGTTTTAATCCGTTTTTGAACATAAAAATACCGCAGTACAAAACTGCGGTATATAATGTTACTAATCTACGCTGTTATAAACTTCTCTGCCGAAAATTTCAATAATTGTGCCTGTGGTAAACTCTTCTTCCGATTCAACAGGGTTCATCGAATGTACCTTTGTTATGCGATATGTTAGCGCAGTAAACTCTTTACTGCCACCGTCTTTTAAAGTATAAACTCTCGGCACAAACAGAACAATCATCACCATTACGCACAAGGCTATAATCAGCCTCTTTTTAATCGAAATTTTATAATTCTTTTCCATCAGAGCTCCTTTACATAATTGCAGATTATGTCACAAATCTTTTCCTTATCCATTTTTGAGGTTGAGAAGCACATTGTGTAGTTTGCCGCTCTGCCCCATTTTCCGTCACCGAGGAAATTATAATATGATGAGCGCTCTCTGTCCTTTTGTTCAATATAACGGCGAACATTACGAGGCTTATCCTCTTCATCGCTTTGCATAAAGCGTTCGATTCTGTCCTCCATATCTGCACCGATGAACACAGAAACAACCTCGACATCCTCTTTGCCTTCAAGGATTTTGTCTGCTCTTCTGCCAACGATAACGCACGGACCTTCATCTGTTGCAGATTCAATGACTTTGCGTTGAGCCTCAAGCACTCTGCCCGAATTTACGGCGCTGTCGATTGAATACGGGTCCATAACAACCGAGAACAAAAACGAACGGGTCGGCTGTTCATCGAACATTTCAAAAATTCCGTCCTCAACGCCCAAATCCCTTGACCTGTCACGCAGTTCAATCTCATCATAATAAGCTATGCCGAGTCTTTTGGCAAGCATTTTGCCGATTTCTCTACCGCCGGAACAAAACTCCCTGCCGATACAAATTGCATATTTTTTCATAGAACATTCCTCCTTGCTCTGTATTATTTTAAATCTTTAACTGTCAAATTGCCCATATCATCGTTTTCGATATAATCAATCATTTCGTCAAACTGCGTTTTGTCAAAAACTTTAAAAAGCTGTTCGCAGTTTTTCTTGATAAATTCTGTTTGAATTGCATATTTTATCGTTTCAACCATATGGTCGTAATAACCGTCAATGTTGTAAATTGCAATCGGTTTTCTGTGTCTGCCGAGTTGCTTCAAGGTGAGCACTTCAAAGAACTCCTCAAATGTGCCTGCACCGCCGGGAGTAATGATGAAAGCGTCTGCCAAATCTTCCATAATTCCCTTGCGTTCACGCATAGTTTCGGTGAGTGTCATTTCATCGCAATCCCAATTTACGAATTCGTCAAGATTTTCCTTGAAAAATCTCGGCACAACACCATGGATAATTCCACCGCCTCTTTTGAAGCCTCTTGAAGCTGCACCCATTTCTCCCGTACTGCCTGCGCCGAACACAAGGCTGTGACCGTGGCGAGCCAAATATTCGCCCATATCCTCAACAGGTGTTATGTATTTTTCGTCAATGGTTTTGCTTGCCGCACCAAAAACACAAATTTTCATATATATCATCCCTTTGTTTACTATACTGATTATATGATAAGAATATCACGAAATTTCAAAAGGGTAAAGTATTTTACATAAAAATTAATAAAAAATTATATAATTTTAGTAATAATTTGTATTGCAATAGCAATTGATAACCTATATAATAATAGCGAAAAATTATGAAAGAGGTCGTATTATGAATATTAACACAGCAGTTAAATCATTGGTTAGATATGCAATCGACAACGAAATGATTGAAAAATGGGACGAAATCTGGGCAATCAACACAGTTTGCCAAGCACTCAATATGGATTCATTTGAAGACTGCGAGGCAGAAAACGCAGAGCTTGAAGACATTTTGGCGTCAATTCTTGACTATGCGGTTGAAAACGGACTTTGCGAGGACAGCGTTGTTTATCGTGACTTGTTCGACACAAAAATTATGGGACTTCTCACTCCAAGACCAAGCGAAGTTATTTCCAAATTCCAATTTTTGTACATCAGAGACAAGAAATCCGCAACAGATTACTACTACAAACTTTGCCAGGACAGCGACTACATACGCAGATACAGAATCAAAAACGACCTCAAGTGGATTACAAAAACAGAATACGGCGATATTGATATTACCATCAATCTTTCAAAACCCGAAAAAGACCCAAAGGCTATTGCGGCTGCACTCAAAATGAAGGCTACTTCATATCCGAAGTGCTTGCTTTGCAAGGAAAACGAAGGATATATGGGCAGAATCAACCACCCTGCAAGACAGAATCACCGCATCATCCCTATGACCCTTGGCGGAGAAAACTTCTTTATGCAATACTCACCGTATGTTTACTACAACGAGCACTGCATCGTTTTCAACGCAGAGCACACACCGATGAAAATCGACAAGTCTGCCTTTGCAAAGCTTCTTGATTTTGTTGAAAAGTTCCCTCACTATTTTGTAGGTTCAAATGCCGACCTCCCAATCGTTGGCGGTTCAATCCTCACACACGAGCACTTCCAGGGCGGTAACTACGAATTTGCAATGGCAAAAGCTCCGATTGAAACAAAGGTTACATTCAACGGTTTTGAAGATGTTCAGGCAGGTATTGTTAAGTGGCCGATGAGCGTTATCAGAATCAAGGGCACAGACAAGGCAAGACTTGTTGAGCTTGCAGACAAGGTGCTCACAACTTGGAGAGGCTACACCGACAAGGATTCATTCATCTATGCGGAAACAGAGGGCACACCTCACAACACAATCACTCCTATTGCAAGAATGAGAAACGATCAGTTCGAACTCGACCTTGTTCTCCGCAACAACATCACCACAGAAGATTGTCCTCTCGGATACTATCATCCACATCCGGAATACCACCACATCAAAAAAGAGAACATCGGTCTTATCGAAGTTATGGGTCTTGCTGTTTTGCCGTCAAGACTTAAGAACGAAATGGCTATTCTCGGCAAGGCAATGGTGAACGGCGAGGACATTTCCGCAAACGAAACCATCGCTTCTCACAAAGAGTGGGCAGAGATGATTATGCAAAAATACGACATCAACAAAGATAATATTGACGACATTCTCAAAAAGGAAATCGGCATTGTATTCACTTCAATTCTCGGTCAATGCGGTGTTTATTCCCGTGACGAAGAAGGCAAGGCAGGCTTCTTGAGATTTATTGAAAGCGTAAGATAAATGTATAATTTTCACAACCACACCTACCGTTGCGGTCACGCAACTGGCAAGGACGAGGAATATGTGCTTGAGGCAATCAAAAACGGCTACGAGGTTATGGGTTTTTCCGACCACGCACCGTATTTGTTCCCAAAAGGTCACCACAGCGGATACAGAATTCAGCTTGACAAAGCACAAGATTACGCAGACTCAATAAAGGCTCTGAAAGAGAAATACAAGAGTGTAATAGACATCAAACTCGGATATGAGCTTGAATACTTCCCTGCTCTTTGGGACAAAGAAATCGAATACCTAAAGGGCTTTGAGTACGATTATTTAATTCTCGGTCAGCATTATACTGACAATGAGTACGAGCCTTTTGCACATTATTCAGGTCACGAAACCGATTCGGTTGCCGTTTTGGACAAATACATTTCGCAAGTCATCATCGGTGCAAAAACAGGTTGTTTCACCTACATTGCACATCCCGACCTCATCAATTTTACAGGCGACAAAGAAGTTTATCTCAAAAAAATGAGGAACTTCATCACCACATTGAAAGAGCTTGACATTCCGCTTGAATTCAACCTTTTAGGGTTCACATCACATCGCAATTATCCAAATCCCGAAGTGTGGAAAATCATTGCAGAAGTCGGCAACAGGGTTGTAATCGGACTTGACGCACACAAACCAAATGTTTATTCCGACAAGGAAAATCTGCAAAAAGCAACAGAATTCCTTGCAGATTTAAGCATAACTCCAATCAACCTCAACGAACTAAAATTAGTTAATTACAAAGGCGAATATGAGAAATTTTAAACAATGGGCAAAGACTGCTCCGTGTGGCTGGAACAGCTGGGACTGCTTCGGCGCAGGAGTCAACGAAGAACAATTAAGAGCAAACGCCGACTATATGGCAAAAAATCTCAAGCAATACGGCTGGGAATATGTTATTTGCGACATTCAATGGTATGAGCCGACCGCAAACAGCAACGACTATCACAATTTTGCAGAGCTTGTCACCGATGAATACGGCAGACTTATGCCTGCCGAAAACAGATTTCCGAGTGCCAAGGACGGCAAAGGTTTCAAGCCGATTGCCGATTATATTCACTCACTCGGACTAAAATTCGGAATCCACATTATGCGTGGAATTCCAAGACAGGCAGTTCACCAAAACCTGCCTATATTAGGAAGCAAATACACGGCAAGAGATGTTGCGCATCACTTTTCCGTATGTTCGTGGAACACCGATATGTACGGTATGAAGAACTGTGAAGGCGCACAGGATTACTACAATTCAATCATCAATATGTATGCCGAGTGGGGCGTTGATTTCATCAAATGCGACGACATTGCAGTTACGGAATTCAGGAAGTGGGACAATCCTTACACAGCCGATTACGAAATTGAAATGCTCCGCAAAGCCATTGACAACTGTGGCAGAGAAATTGTACTTTCACTTTCTCCGGGTCCGGCTCTCCGTGACAAAACAGACCACCTTTGCAAAAACGCAAATATGTGGCGAATGACAGGCGACTTTTGGGATTTGTGGGAACATCTTTATGTTATGTTTGACAAATGCGAAGAATGGCAAGGCGTACGCAAAACAGGCAACTATCCCGATTGCGATATGCTCCCGATTGGCAGAATTTCAAAGCTTTGCTCATACCACGGCAAGCAAAACAGAATGTCAAACTTCACAAAACCTGAACACTACACCTTGATGTCACTTTGGGGAATTTTCGGCAGTCCGTTATTCATAGGCGGAAATATGCCCGAAAACGATGAGTTTACGCTCTCACTTCTCACAAACAGTGACTATATGAAAATGCACAGAGAATCGGCAGACCCTCACTGCATAGCAAGAGAAGAAAAGAACAACAAGGGTTACATAATTTGGGCGTCGCATGGCAAAAACGGCAAATACCTTGCCGTTTTCAACACCGACACCAAAGCTAAAAAAATCAAAGCCGACCTCACACAAATCCTTATGCCAAACACAGAATACACGGTGTATGACATTTGGCAAAAGCAAACAATCGGCACAGCAAAAAATTCACTTACATTAGAGGTTGAACCTCACGGTGCAAGACTGATAAAGCTACAATAACAAACGAAAAAACACCACGACAGTAGATAATCCTACCGCC
>OIYY01001676.1_pt1 | contig 10953 bp, 9 predicted proteins | sample 1588341 | NCBI WGS metagenome assembly OIYY01 (sample SAMN03283287) | human gut metagenome | biome: human-associated habitat; material: feces | host: Homo sapiens | place: Peru | collected 2012
TTTACACCGTCTCCTTTACCGAGTCTTTCCAACTGAAGTTCTACTCTGCTGTTTTCGTTTAATTCGCAGCCGTCAAAATCTATTGTAAGGTTTTCCATTTCAGGCGGTCGCATAAACGCATATCGTTTTTTTAGTATTTCCTTACCGTCTGCAAGAATATGGAGAACACAGTTGTTTTCCTCCTCACGAACACGGAAATACAAGTCTGTTTTGCTGTTATCTTCATTGAGGTTAAGCCATTGCGGTACAACATAAAGTAGTCCGTCACCGGGTGTTACCTCAATCAATTTTCTTGCCTTTTTAGAATACTGTGCGGCGGATTTACCTGCCTGCTCGGCATTCTGCGAAACAAAGTCAACCAAGTCATTGACATGGAGTGCATTACCGCAGCTAAACACACCGTCTGTGCTTGTCATACACTGTCCGTCGCATACAGGACCCTTTGTGCGTGGGTCAAGCTGTACGCCGATTGACTCTGCAAGCTCGTTTTCGGGAATAAGACCGACCGACAAAATAAGCGTATCACATTCAACACGGGTTTGAGTTCCCGGAATGGGCACCATTTTTTCGTCAACCTTTGAAATCTCAACCGCTTCGAGTCTGTCAACACCAAACACACGGGTTACCGTATGTGAAAGATGAAGCGGAATATCATAATCGTGTAAGCATTGATGAAGGTTTCTTGTAAGTCCCGATGGTGTGGGCTTAGCCTCATATACGCCGAGCACTTCCGCACCCTCAAGAGTCAAACGACGAGCCATAATAAGACCGATGTCGCCCGAGCCGAGAATTACGCATTTCTTCGCAGGCATAAGTCCGAGAAGATTGGTAAAATGCTGAGCTGTTCCTGCTGTGAAAACGCCTGCCGGACGTGTGCCGTGAATAAATACCTGCTTTGCGGTACGCTCACGACAGCCCGTTGCCAAAACAAGAGCCTTTGTCGTAAAGACCGAAACACCGCTTCTGCCTACCGTATGTACCGAAAAACTTCCGTCGGCATTTTTATCTATTTTAGTAACAAATGTCAAGGTGCTGTATTCAATATTGCGTTTGTAGAGTTCGTCCTCAAAACGCTCTGCATATTCGGGTCCCGAAAGCTGTTCGCCGAAGTGATGAAGTCCGAAGCCGTCATGAATACACTGCTTGAGGATACCGCCGAGCCTTGCCTCTCTTTCAAGAAGGAGAACCTTTGCTCCGTTGTCGTGTGCGCTGATTGCTGCCGCAAGACCGGCAGGGCCGCCGCCGACAACAAGCACATCATAGTTTCCCGTCGTCATCACTTTTCGCCTCCTTCGTTAACCTTTGTTTCACCGTAAGTGATAACCGATTCCGCCGAAGATTTTCTAACCTCCAAAAGCGGAACGCCGAGGAATTCGGCAATTATCTTTGTAACAAGCGGTGAACAGAAGCCTCCCTGACAGCGTCCCATTCCGGGTCTGATACGCTTTTTAATTCCGTCAACCGTCGGAACGCATATCGGAGATTTCAATGCGTCGAGAATCTCACCCTTACTGATTTGCTCACAACGGCAAATGATTTCGCCGTAGTCGGGATTCTCCGCTATCATTTTTTCTCTTGTTTCGTCGTCCATTTCACGCAAAACGGGAACGCCCTTGCGGATAGGATTATAATTGTTATTCTTTTCAACAGTCTTTGACTTGCCGAGCATATTGACCGCAAGTTCCGCCATATCAACAGCAACTGCGGGAGCTGTCGTAAGTCCGGGTGACTGAATACCTGCAACATGGATCAAGTTTCTTGTGTTTCTGCCTGCTTCAAGGATAAAGTCCTCCTCAAAGGTGGGGGCACGAACGCCCGTGAAATATGTAATAATATCACGCTGTGAAAGCTCTGGCATTGTCTGCGTTTGCTTGTCAAATACAGTTTTAATGCTCTCTGCACGGGTTTCGGTATTTTCCTTTTCAACTGTTTCAACGGCGTCAGGACCTACAAGAAGGTTGTCATGCACGGTATGCAAGATACCGCCGCCCTTTGAGTGAGTTTTTCCGTGAACGCTTATATCCTTTATGGAAGCGACCGAATGCATATATGCGCCTGCCTTTTGGTCAAGGATTGAGTTTGTGCCACGGCGAGGATGAATCGAGAAAAATCTGTCATCCGCCATAGCGGCAATATCCTCAGCGAAAACGCCTGCCGCATTGACAACGATTTTCGGATGGATAACACCTCTGTTGGTGGTAACGTTTATGATTTGATGAGCCGATATGTCCATTGAAAGAACAGCTGTATTGAGGCTTACCTGGGCACCGTTCTGCACTGCGTTTTCGGCATAGGCTATTGTAAGTCCGTACGGACAAACGCAGCCTGCGCTCGGGTTATACATTGCAAATTTTGTGTCATGAGTAAGCTTCGGCTCACGTCGCATAAGCTCCTCGCCCGAAATCAACCTTGTGTCCTCAATGCCGTCGTGATATTTTCTCCAGAAAACATAAAGTGCGACAAGCGGCTTGAAAGCTGAATTGCGGAAAAGAACATATTGTCCGACCCGCTTAAACGGAACGTCAAGCTCACGGCAAACATCTGCGTACATATGATTTGCACGGCGGATATATTTATGCTTGAGAGATCCCTTTCCGAGGTCAATTCCCGGATGCACCTCGCCGTCGTTTCTGCCCGAAGCCTGAAGTGCAAGGTCTGCTTCCTTGTCAACAAGCAAAACGTCAAGCTTCCACTTTGTGAGTTCTCTTGCAATCGAAGCACCTGAAATACCGCCGCCGATAACAAGAACATCGGGACTTCTGCCCTCCAAAGAGTCGTCCTTAACTGACGGAATACGTGTCGGAGCAGGCTGTTCTCCCGTATAAACAATATCATTTACGACGTGAGTTGTGCTGTACTTCTTTGCCGCCGCCTGACAAGCAGAGACAATCTCACCCCAATCGGAGCTCTTGCCACGCACAAATACAGAGCCGTTCTCCAACGTTGCGTTAAATCTTCCGCCGAATTCTTTTTTCAGTCTTTTGTTAATTGATGATATACTCATAATTCAAGCCTCTTTTATCATCTTTACAGTCGGTCGAACGCCCGACTGCGCTTAAAAAATATGTCGGTTAAATGACCGACTGAATAGATTAAGTATAAGTCAGTAAAAAGTGTTTGTCAATACTTTTAACTAAAAAAAACGCTTTCGTCCGATTTTTTTGTGGACATTGTTCAATATTCGTGTTATACTTTAGGCAATATTTTTATTGGAGAGATATTATGGCAGCACAAAGACCCGAAAACATCAATGAAATTATACTCGATACAGCAGAGGAGCTTTTGAAAGAAAACAGCTTTTCCGAAGTCACTCTCGCAAAGATAGCCGAAAAGGCGAACATCTCTAAAGGCACGCTGTATTATTATTATAAAAGCAAGAATGAAATCCTTTTTGCCGTTACAGACCGCTATCTTTCACGTCAATGGGACGAGCTGATACAGTGGACGGAAAACAAGGAAAAAGATACCTCCCCTCACCGTCTTGTCAACTATGTTATTGAAAGGAATATCGCTTACTCGGGCTTGAGGCTTCATTTGTTCGACGCCGCTTTGCTCGGAGATGAGGAAATCAGGTCAAAGCTTATCCACCGCTACGATGAATTCCAAAAGCTCATTTCGTCAAAAATAGCCGAAAGAACGGACAGGGTATCCGCCGACTATTTCACTTGGCTGATTTTGACGGTTTCCGACGGAATTATTATTCAAAACAGCCTTAAAAACGAGGCTTTCGACACACAGCAATTCTTAAAGCAAAGCGCCGAATACATCAAAAAATTCGAAAATATGCACAAAGCATAACCGCAGCCTCTGTTTTATAAACGGAGGCTTTCATTTTGAATTTTTCATAAAAAGCATTACCGATAAATATATACTTATTGCCAAAAAAGTGAAATTATAACCGCTTTTAATAAGTATGTAAAATCCGAAAAAGTTCATAGGAACGAGAAAAACAACAGACACCGCAGTTATGATTTTTTCGCTTTTATCGCTCGGAAGTCTCTCAAGCAGCAGACTTTCAAGCGCCCTTCCGCCGTCGAGAGAAAACACGGGCATTATGTTAAAAAGACCGATTATCAGATTTATTGCCGCCATTTCAAGAAAAATATCCTTACGGTAAAAAGCATATAAGAGCATAAACACAAAAAGAAGAAAAAAGTTCATCATCGGGCCGCTTATAGCCGTGATGAACTCTTTTTTATAGTCTTGCGATATGTCGTTTTTTCTGATTATCGTCATTCCGAAAATACCAAAGCGCACGGTATCGGGCTTTTCTCCGCATAAAACAATCGCAAAAAGATGACCCGCTTCGTGCAAAAGTGAAAACAAAATGGCATAGCGTATCTCGTCATTTATATTAAAGCTCATTAAAAAAGTCACGCACGCCGCAAACAAAAAATCAATTTTAACCCTTACGCCTCTTACAGAAAAGCTCATCAGCTCTCAAGCACCCACAGCGGATTGTGGCGCACTGAGCCGATACGGATTTCAAAGTGTAAATGCGGACCCGTCGCCTGTCCCGTTGAGCCGACCTTTGCGATAATCTCCCCTGCTCTGACGTTTGCGCCCTCCTCGGCTATCAGCTCAGAGCAATGGCAGTAAACCGTCGTGATATTTCCCTCTGACTCAAGAAAAATGTAGTTACCTCTTATATCCGAATAGGAAGCCTTTACAATTTTTCCGTCAAAGGCGGCTTTTATCGGTGTTCCCGATTTTGCGGCAAGGTCAATGCCCGAATGGAAGCCGTATTTATTTGTAACAGGGTTCATTCTGTAGCCGAAGCGTGATGTAATTCTTGTATATTCAACAGGCTTTACCATAGGCTTACTGAAAAACACGGGCGAAAATGAAGCGGTTGTGCCGTCAACATACATTAAATCCTCGCCGCCTGCGCCCGTCAGCTCCTCCTCAACGGCTGTTTCCTCGGACGAACGGTTGTTAGGCTCCGAAACAAAGGTAATTACCGAACGAACACAGTCCGCCAAGTCCTTTGCTGTCAAATCCTTTTGCATTATCGAATTATAAAACTCGTTTATAGCGATAAAGGTCTTGCTCTCGGTCTTATAAAAGGCAAAAAAGAGAAGCAATACCAATGAAAATACAACCATTTGCGTCATAATAACAGAAGTCATCAAGTCGCTGACCTTTTTCGGCTGTTCGTCCTGTGCTACGGCTCTCGACCTGCTGCGATCTCTGCGTAAATCACGGTAATCCGCTTCGTATTCCCTTAATTCATATTCCATATTATCACCCGATAAAGAATATGTTTTTCTATGAGCAAATATGATAAAAGCCCGTCATAAGACGGGCTTTTTATTGTAAAGTATCATGTCAACAACATTCTGTCGTTATCAAGAGCCTTACCGGCTGAGAGCTTGAACTGTTCAAGCAAATCGGAAACGCCGAGCTTTGCCCTCTCCTCGCCCTCAACATCAAAAATAACAGTTCCCTTATCCATCATAACCGTTCTGTTTCCGAGGTCAAGAGCCGACTGCATATTATGCGTAATCATAAGGCAAGTAAGGTGGTTTTCCTCTACGATTTTTGTTGTGAGTTCAAGCACCTTTTCGGCAGTTGATGGGTCAAGCGCCGCCGTATGCTCATCAAGCAATAACAATTTAGGCGGAGTATATGTAGCCATCATAAGCGTCAACGCCTGCCTCTGACCGCCCGACAAAAGACCTACGGGCTGCTGCATTCTGTCCTCAAGTCCCATATTCAAAAGAGAAAGTTTTTGACGGAACTCCTCTTTGTCTTTCTTATTGATTTTACTCAACCAACCGCCTTTACCTGCCGCAAGAGCAAGATTTTCCTCAATGCTCATTCCGGGTGCGCTGCCACGCATAGGGTCTTGGAAAAGACGTCCGATAACCTTTGCCCTTTTGTACGAGGGGGTTAAGGTTATATCCTCGCCGTCAAGAACGATACTGCCCGTATCGGTTATAAAATCGCCTGCGATAGCGTTAAAAAGCGTTGATTTTCCTGCTCCGTTTGCACCGATAATCGAAATGAAGTCGCCGTCTTTAACGCTCAATGAAAGGTTGTCAAGAGCGAGCTTTGCATTGACGGTATCGGGATTGAAGGTCTTTGTAATGTTTCTTATTTCAAGCATTATGCCGCCCTCCTTGCTTTGTTATGGTCAAGTCTGCGCTTAAACTCTGGGTATTTGCTCTTGAGATAGGGTCCTGAAATTGCGATTATAACAATTACCGAGGATACCAGCTTGAGCATTGAAGCGGGCATATTGAAGCGAAGTGCAACGGTATAAACAAGGCGGAACACGATAGCGCCGATAACCACGCCTATCGCCTTTGCGGTAATCTTACCCTTACGCATAAACACGCCGCCGATAAGAAGCGAAGCGAGGGCAACGGTTACCATACCCGTACCTATATCAATATTTACCGACTTTTGCGACTGTGCAAGCAAGCAACCCGAAAGTCCCGTGAAAGCGTTTGCAACGCAAAGTCCGATAATCGTTGTAAACGCAGGGTTTATTGACGAAGAACGAACCATATCGGGATTGTTGCCTGTCGCACGAATTGCAAGTCCCAGCTTTGTTTTCAGGAAAAGCGACAAGAACAAAATCACAAGCACTACCGCTATCAGCGAGACAATAAGCACCGACTGCTTTTCAAGAAATGTGCCTGCAAGAAGCGTTTTCATTTTTGTAAAAACAGTTTCGGTTTTATTCATATTAAGCAATGACGAATTGCCCATAGCCGCTATGTTTATCGAATACAATGCCGTGTTGACGATAATTCCCGCAAGCAGGCTGTCAACGCCCATTTTCGTCTGCAAAATTGCTGTTATAAATCCCGATGCGATACCTGCGAGCATTGCCGCTACGATTGAAAGATACGGATGCCCCGATATTGCGACAACTGCGCCGACGGACGCTCCGAGTGTGAAGCATCCGTCAGTTGATAAGTCGCAGACATTAAGCATCGAATAGCTTAAAAACAATGCAAGCACCGTAAGGGAGCTGATAAGTCCCAATTCAAATGCTGTTTGTAATAATGCTGTGGCTGATACTAAGCTCATAATTTGTTAAGTCTCCTGTTTATTCTGCCGCCGAGGTAAAACTCTCTGCGGTTGTTATGCTCTGAATTTTTGTGCAATAGGGCTTGAAGGTTGTTTCAAGTGTATTGTAATCGTAACCAAGCTCCTTGCATATATCGGTGTTGATTGTTGCTGTGCCGTTATCAAATACGGTTACGGGAAGAGTTGCCGTGTCAGCACCGTCAACAAGAATGTTAGCTATCATCTTTGCTGTTTCAACGCCAAGCTTGATATAATCAACGCCGTAGCCGAGGAATGCGCCGTTAAGTGCAAATGAATCTGCGCCTGTGAAGTGCGGGATTTTAGCCGCTGCAAAGGTTTCATAAATTGAAAGCTCTGATTTCATAATTGTATTGTCGGTAGGTGTGAATACTGCGTCAACCTTATCGTTTACAAGAGCCTGAGCTGCCTGCTGAACCTCTGCGATGGTTGTTCCTGTGCGTTCAACGTATTTAATACCCTTTTTGTCAAGGAATTTCTTTGCTTCTTCAATCGGTGTTTTTGAGGAATCCTGACTCATATCGTGAAGGAGACCTACTGTTTTTGTTTCGGGGTTGTTTGCAAGGATAAGATTCATAATTGCTTCTGTATTGAGGTAATCCGAGGTACCTGTGATGTTTGCGCCGGGGTTATCAAGTGAATTTACAAGTCCTGCGCCGACGGGATCGGAAACCGCCGAGAAAACAATCGGAATATCTGTTGTTGCCGCCTGCATTGCGATTGCAACGGGTGTTGCGATACCGACCATAAGGTCAACGTTTTCAGCCTTGAAATTTGAAATTATCTGAGCGAGAACGTTTGAGTCGGCGTTGCAATTATCATAAAGGATATTGAACTTAACGCCCTTTTCCTGCTCGATTACCTTTAACTGTGCTTCGATATTTTCATAAATCTGATTGAGTGATGCGTCATCGACATAGTTGCAAATGCCGATTTTATAAGTCTTTGATGCGTTGTTGTCTGAATTTTTGTTGTTTGCGCAAGCCGCAAAGCCTAAAACAAGTGCGAATACGAGTAATATTGATAATGCTTTTGTAATTTTTTTCATGGTGATTGGCTCCTTAATTTTATAAAATGTTTTGATGATTTTCGGTTTATAAATTTACTGTCGCCATCGCCATCGCCTTGTTATAATTATCATAAAATCACTCCAAATAAAAATAAAAAAATCCTGTCCCAATAATTGGGACAGGATATAAATACCTGCGGTACCACCCAAGTTGACGAAATAACTTCGCCCGCTCTGCCTCATACTGAAATATATGAGCTGTACTGTAACGGGTACACCCCGTCGGTTACTACTTGCGAAAACGCTTTCGACCGCCCTCATAAGTCCATTCGCCTTAAATTTCACTGCTGCCATCTCACTGTCGGCAACTCTCTTTGAGTTTCTGTAAAAGGTTACTACTCTTAATCGTAGGTTTTGTGTTGTTTTTTATAAGATAGCACAAGTATAAACACTTGTCAACACTTTTTTCAAAAAATTAAAAATTAAATTTGTCGCCGTCGTCTTTCGTTTCGGGAGCCTTTTCGTCCTCAACGGTAAAGTCAACACTCATACCGTCCGAGCCGTATGAAAAGCCGTTGTAATCCATTGGATTGCGGTCAAAATTCATATCGGGCATAACGGGAATAATTCCGAAGGAGTCGGGCGATATAAGTCCCGAGTCAATAGCGTGCTTTTTAAGGTTTTCGTAGTACATAGCCTTTGTTGTTTCAACATAGGGTGTAACATATATAGTCGCAATTCCTGCGGTACACGCAACAAGCAAGTACCAAGCAAAGAAGCTCAAATCAAGCACGAACAAATCTGATTTATAACCCTTTGTCATAATGTCGCTCATTCTTCTTGCGTCCTGTGAGTTGAGATTGGGGTTGTCGTGAAGAATGTACTTAACCTGCGAGTATGAATACCACTTAATTACACCGGGAACGACAAAGAGCAATGACCAAAGTCCGATAATAATATTTGTGACAAGCATAGTCGAAAGGTATTTTCCGAACCTGTCGAAGCCCTCTTTGTATATAGACTTCCACTCGGGGTTAAAGCCCCTGATGTGATTGAGATAATATCCTGCAAGAGAAACCATAAAAGGTAACAAAAGTATGCTGATTACGAAATTTGTGCCTCCGACGCCGTAAGCCGCACTGTCAGCCGAATCATAGTAATCGTCAAAAAACACCATTCCGTTAGAGAGAATATTTTTTACGTTGACCCAAACAGCAAATCCCTCCTGCAAAAGATAAATGATGATTGCCGCAAAGAACATTTTCAACCATCTTGTATCGGTAGAAATGAAATTTTTAGCTTCATACTTAATTGCCTGTCTGTTTAATACACCCATAGTTTACCTCCTTATTCCCTGTGCCACTTCACGCCCTGCGGAGTGTCCTCAAGTACAATGCCCTGCGCTTTGAGTTCATCTCTTATTCTGTCAGCCTCAGCCCAGTTTTTCTCCTTTCGAGCGTTCTGGCGAGCTTCGATAAGCTTTTCAATCTCTTCGTCAAGGCTGCCTGTATCTCTATTATAAACCAGTCCGAGAACATTTGTCAATTCGTCAAACAAATCAATGGCATATTTAATAAGCTCAGCCGATTTAGAGTCGATTACATTGACATTTATATCCTTAACAAGCTCAAAAACAGCCGAAATACCGTCTGCGGTGTTAAGGTCGTCATCCATAGCCTCAATAAACTGCTCACGTCTTGAATCAAGCTGCTTTTTGATTTCCTCCGCATTTTCGGGAACAATATCCGTTGCATTCTCCAATGCGAAATCAAGGTTGTTACGGCAAGTATAGAGCCTCTGAAGTGAAGCCTTGCACTGCTCGATTATATCTACGCTGTAATTTATCGGACTTCTGTACTGTGATGAAATCATAAGATAACGGATAGGCTCGTAGCCGTATTTTTCCGCTACATCACGAACTGTAAAGAAATTGCCGAGAGATTTTGACATTTTAACGTTGTCAACATTGATATATCCGTTGTGCATCCAATAATTTGCAAAAGGCTTTCCATTTGCACATTCGCTCTGTGCAATTTCGTTTTCGTGATGTGGAAAAATCAAGTCTTGACCGCCCGAATGAATGTCTATCGTTTCGCCAAGATACTTGTTTACCATTGCACTACACTCGATATGCCAACCGGGTCTGCCCATTCCCCACGGGCTTTCCCAAGCAGGTTCGCCCTCTTTTTGCTTTTTCCAAAGTGCAAAGTCCAGTGGGTCTTCTTTGTGTTCGCCAACTTCAATTCGGGCACCGCTTTCAAGTTGATCAATTGGTTGTTTTGAAAGGTAGCCGTATTGAGGGAATTTTTTAACTCTAAAATATACATCACCGTCTGCTTCGTATGCGTATCCTTTTGCAATTAAATCTTTTACAATAGAAATCATTTCTCCAAGTGTTTTAGTCGCAAAAGGTTCTATATCCGGTTTAAGAGTGTTAAGTGCTTTCATTGAATTTTCAAACTGTTTGTACCAGTATTGAGAAACTTGTTCAGGAGTTTTTCCTTCTTTTTCTGCTTTTTTAAGGATTTTATCATCAACATCAGTTACGTTACGGCAATATGTAACGTCATAGCCTTTAAACTTCAAATATCTATATAACACATCCCAAGTTATGTAACATCTTGCGTGACCTAAGTGTGCGTTGTCATAAACAGTAGGCCCGCAAACGTACATCTTAACCTTATTACCGTCAATTGGAATAAACTCTTCAACTTTATTTGTATAAGAATTGTGTAATTTCATAAATCATCCCTCATATTTTAACCCTATTTTATCACAAAAATCTTTTCGCAAAATCAGTTAATAAAACATTTTTGTTTTGTGCTAAAATACTAATATGTTTTATTTTGATGAAATTGACGGAAAAAAGGTTATGAAAAGTGATA
>OIYY01001677.1_pt1 | contig 10949 bp, 10 predicted proteins | sample 1588341 | NCBI WGS metagenome assembly OIYY01 (sample SAMN03283287) | human gut metagenome | biome: human-associated habitat; material: feces | host: Homo sapiens | place: Peru | collected 2012
CCCCCGAGTTTAATAAAGCCCCGATACCCCCCTCCGGCCGTAGTCATGAGGCAAGGTCACCATGAGCACCGACCGCGGTCGCAACCAAGACACGCTACATGATCACCACGCATCACAGAGCACCAATATACCGCGTTAAAATATCAATGCAATAAAAGACGAGCCAAGCACCAAAAAACCCCTTACAACTTATTACATAGCGTAATATAGCACTGTCCAATAAATCGGACAGAAACACACGGCTACGTATTCAGTTTGTAAAATATGCTATTGCAATCATACAACGAATATGATATATTATATATGAAAATTAACAGAGGCGACTCTTTAAAGTGCAGGAGGGTTTATTATGACAAAAGCGGTAAAGGGTTTCAACAAGGATATGACTTGTCGAGGCTTTCAATATCAAGAGGGCAAGGAGTACGAAACGGAAAACGCGAGCTTGTGCAATGAGGGATTTCACGCGTGTCTAAATCCATTGGATTGTTTCAGATATTATTCTCCCGGAGCCGAAAGTGTCTATCACGAAGTCGAAATTGATGACAACGGAGAGCGTGGAGATGATAGTAAAGTTGTCGGCAGCAAAATAAAAATCGGCGCGAAATTAGATGTCGCGAAAATTTGTAAACTTCATTTTGAATTTGTTAAAAATCAAACAATCCAAAAGAAAGATGAAAAGGATGTTTCAAGCCTTGCAGCTCGAGATTATTCAAGCCTTGCAGCTCGAGATTATTCAAGCCTTGCAGCTCAAGATAGGTCAAGCCTTGCGGCTGGTAAAAACAGCGTTTTGGCTTGTTTCAATGGCAGATGCCGTGCAGGACGTAATAGTTTAATTGCAATTGTCAACCGCGAATGGAATGGCAATGATTACGTTGTCACTGACTTTAAAGCCGGAATTGTCGACGGCGAAAAAATTAAGCCTGACACATGGTATAAATTAGTTAACGGCGAATTTGTTGAGGTGGACGATTAGGAGGTAAATATAATGATTAATAATGATATTAATAACAATATTTTTGATTGTTTATATAATGACTACAAAAATGGGGGGTATATAGTTGGTGAAGAGCCCAACGAGCAAGAAAAAGATGCACTTTGCAAATGTTTTTATATTTTGCTCCCCTTAATTTTAAGGGATATGAGCATTAGACAACGTGAAGTGATTACGCTTATTTATGGCTATAATAAGACTCAGAATCAAGTTGCGAAAGAACTCAATATAAGCCAGAGCAATGTATCAACGCATTTAAAAATTGCATATCAGATTGCTAATAATTATTTCAACATTATATTTAAGGCTACCTTGTTAGGTTTGAGATATGAAAAAAGAAAAAGTTAAATATTCTGATATTATTTATGCATTCGATATTGAGACAACTACAACGAATGAGATAACAAGTCTTTATCTATCAAGTTTTGTTTCAGTTGATTTTAATTTTAATCATGAGAGTAACGAGGATATATTACAATCAATGTCTCCGGCTCACTTTTGCCGGAGCGCTGTCGAGATAAACTCTTATCTCAGGGCTTTAAATGATAAAGGCAAAAAAGAAAAAAAGCGCTATATCATATATTGCCACAACTTAGCATATGAATTTGATTACCTAATTAAAAATGTGCCTTTTGTTATCGAGAATTTTATTAATAAAGATGCACTATTCATCAAGCCTAGAATACCATTATTTATTCGATTAAAATATATTGAGTTTCGATGTTCTTTTAGGCTTTTAAACGCACCGCTTAAGAGTATAGGAGATAATCTCGGATATAATAAGCTTGAAATAGATTACAGAGCTCAATATTATAGTTTTTCAAAATTGCCAAATGTAGAATATGAATACAATGAGCGTGATGTTAGATTGACATTACTCGGTGTGTTAAAAGAGTGCTCTAAATGGAGTTATATTCATTCTGTTAAGGATATCCCATTAACAAGCACAGGGTTTACGCGTAGGAATAATCAAAGTATCAATACATCATCAGATCGTAAAGATTATGCAGGGTATTGTGCATATCAAAAAAAATTTACTAAATCATATATTGATTTTTTGGAGCACACATTCTCCGGTGGTTATACTCATGCTAATGCTCTTTATGTTAATAGAGTATTGCATAATGTAGCAAGTTTTGATATTGTGTCAAGCTACATTGATACAATTTTGCATCGAGAATATCCACGCTTTTTTAAAAAATATAATGGATCATATGGGTTGCAATTCTTCAAGCACTTGGAGAGTTTAAATAATTCAACTGACTATATCGAGGTACTCAAGCATTACGCAAGACCCTTTGAGTTTGCTTTTATGGCGCACTTGACACTTAAGAATATAACCCCTATAATAAGGAAAAATAATCTTATATTACCAATAAGTGCAAGTAAGTGTGATTTTTTAGCCGGAGTTACTCTCGATAATGGGCGGATATACAAGGCAAAGGTTGCACGCTTAAATGTAACTGAGATTGATTATTTTATCCTTAGACAGTTTTATAATTTTGATGTCGTTGAGTGTGACGAAATATACTATTCACATACATATAGAACATTGATGCCATATGTAACTAATTCGACGCGAGAATATTTACACGAGAAAAGCACCCTTAAATATGTGCTTGCGCGCGGTGAGCATCTTAATAAGAAAGATTTTTATTGCGAGAAAAAAGGCGAATATATATACTCAGAGTCTCAAATTGAGCATATATTATCATTACCTCAAGAGGAGCGAGAGAAATTACTTTCTGACAATTACGCACGCAGTAAAGGTAAACTTAATGCTCAATATGGTATTAATGTTCAAAAGCTACTAAACCCTCAAATAACATATGATCGGGTAAATGATTTTTATATTAATGAGCTTGATGACGGAGTAACCGCGAAAGTGTTATATCGAGATTTTACTAACGGATTATATATAACAGCCTATTCGAGACTTAATTTATTTTGTTATGCGCTTTATCTTATAGACCGCACGGATGCGCGACTCATTTATAGCGATACGGACTCGTGGAAAGTGTATGGAGATATTCATAACGCTGTGAGAGTCAACGAGGAGTATAATCATTTTATTGAGAGCATTGTTCATAATTCAAACGATTACAATATCGGATATTTTGAGTATGAGGAGCTTTACACATATTTTGCAACTTTAGGATGCAAAAAATATATTACCTCAGACGGAGAAAAAATAAGATGCACTATTGCAGGAGTAAATAAGAGGGCTACAAGTAAGGCATTTACTGAACTTTTTCAAGCACTCAATTATGATATTGATATATTTGTTAAAGTGGCATTTAGCCCTTGCACTATTCTTTCGCATAGCATCACCAATAAATTAATTACACTCTATCATAACGAGCAATATAACATAACAGTTACTGACGAGAACGGACAGAGCGGAGTTATAACCGGGACTAATATGGTAGAGCTTGCCGATTCTGATCATGTCCTTATGGATTATGACAAAAAGGCAATTAATGAGTATATTCAATATTTTTCGGGCTTGCAAAATACTGTTGTAGATTACATTCCTACATATATATATCGAGACTCTGACGGCAAAATCAAATATAAATATATAACAAATTGGGGTGATACACTTAAAGTGTTACGCGGTCAAAATGTTGAATTCATCAATATTAATATTTAGGAGATTAATTACATGATCAAAGTAAACTTAACAAACGCTCAAATTGCCGTTCAGAGAGTTATTAACTCTCTGGAGCGCGGTGAGGAGTTATTAGCACGCGCGCAGCTTAACGAACTTAAAAGAAAAGCATATAATAAACTATATCGTGCTGAGAAAAAATACGAGGAGACAATGCCCACGGGCACAGAATATCAAGTCCAACAAGCTCAAATTAAACAGGCTCAAATTGAGAAACAGCAAATATATAATGCTGTTGCGGAAATCCGTAACTACATTAATAACCCGGATGAGTATAAATTCAGCAATGAACGAGCTAATTATTATAGCCTCCGGCGAGCTTTTCAGCGGATTAATTTCATTGAGGAGAGAAAACAGGCAGAACGCGAGACAGTTCGACAAGCTCAGAGAGAGGCGGGGACAGTTATAGGGATAACGATAACGAGTATCCGCCGAACGGCAAAAATAAATGCACTTTTTGAAAATGTTGTTTTTAACAATCAACTGTATAATTTTAATTCTCAGGAGCTTGAAGAGCTCGCTACAAAAATTAAGGATATAACCGGTTATAATGTCTTAGATGACTTTTATAGTCATTTTGATACTCGCTCCCATTATGAAAGCGGTGACGATGGACAAGGTGGAGCATTTTTCGATTTCGTTCAAGATACAACTGCAAAATTAAAAAATATGCTCACAGCTTACAAGGATAGCGAGGAGCTCGCGGAGCTTGAAGAGCAAGTTAATAAATTCTTAGCTATGGCTCGGATGTAAGGAGGAAATAATGAGTTATTTAACACCACAAAAACAAGAGGAGATATTATCGCGTGGTTATGATATTAATGTCTGGATAAGTGACCGAAAAGGCAGAAAGAGCTCAACAACACAAGAGACTTTACTCTCCGATGCCTTAAATGGCTTGCCCTTTATTCTATTAAGAAATAAAAAAGATGAGCTTATTAATGAGAATTGGCTATCTGAATATATAGTTAATAAGTATAGTGATTATACTTTTTATACTGAAAAAATTAATTCTAACATTGTTGCATTAAAAGTTAAAACTCCTGATGATAAGGTATTTATATATTGCTATGGCTTATATATATCCTTAGCGCAAAAATATAAAAGCTCATATTACAAAGGGTTTGAATCAGTCAAATATGTTGTATGGGAGGAATGTATTCCTAATACTCCACTTATTCAGAATATTAAATATATCCGCTCGCGCTGCATGAGTGAGATCTATAATGTGCTCAGTATTACAAGCACAATCGCAAGAGTTAACAGAGTCCAGCTTATATGGCTCGGTAATGATATATCAGATAATATACTCAACCCGGTTACATTAGCGTTTAATCTGCTGGAGCGACTTTCTCCAAATATGGAGATTGAGGATAGCGTAATTCTGAATGATCGAGAGTATACTTTCTATTTTAATTATTTTGATTTTGAGGGTGCTGTTAATCACTGGCTATATAATAAGAATCTACATATAGCAAATAACATTGAAAATGAGAATCTTATTAAATATAATATTCAACTTAAATCAGAATTTAAAACCTACTATATTTATAACGCCGGTAATTTTATTCATATATCTGATAAAGACTATGCAGTATCTGAGAATTTGAATTCGGGTATTTATTCAACTGTTGATTTCTTTGCGAAATATAACGCTCTGACTCTTTTAAGAGCATTTAAATTACACGATGCGTTAAATATGCTTTGCACTTTCTACGGAGTTAGTCGGAGAGAGATAGCTCACTATTTCGGCAGTGAATGGTATCGCGGTAATATTGATTTTACACCGGATAGTGTAACCGATAATGCTGTAATTATTGATCTCGAAAAAATAGTTAATATGTCTTTGGCTGATATTATGAGGCTTAATAATTATTATGACATTAAGAATCTAAATGAATTAAGAAAAACGCGCTCCGTTACTTATAGTAACATTAAGATTATGTTATTAATGGAGGAGCTCGGTAATATATTATTATTTACTTAATATGCCTTGCATATTGTAGTATATGTGCTATTCTTTTTATTAAAAGAATAAATAAAAATAAAGGAGGAAAAAGAAATGGCACAGACAAAAAAAACAAAGAGAAATGGAAAAGGTAAAGGCAAAGATTATGAGGTAGTTCCCGATTTCTCAGCCGATTTTATGACGGAGAACGGGGCGACTGTTGAGCTTGCACTCTATGACAATGGAGACGGTAAGCAAGACCGAGTTAAACTCGTTATCGGTGGAGCATTTATTATTTACGGCTCTGCTGTCGTTGTTGATAAGAGTAAAAAGGAGAAATATGCTTTTCTCTCTTATCCGAGTTTTTACAGTAAAAAATCGGATAAGTATTTTAATCAAGCATATTGTTTTGAGAAATCTCTTATTGAAGAGATTAACGAGGCTTTGACAGGTTATTATTTTGAATAAAAAATATTAATCTAAATCAGGGAGTCCACTTGACAGTGGACTCTTTTTTGTTCTATAATATAGATAAATATAGTACAATTTTTTGAACACTCAATAATTTTAATTTGGAGTTGTTTAACTCAAAAAAGATTGTAAGATATATTTAATTTAAAAGGAGGTAAAATTATCTTGGATAAGATTATTGAACTACTCAATGGTATCACTGAGGACACCTCTATTGAAGAGGCTCGTCGAATTACACTCGATGTTGTTGAGCTATGTAAATCAGTGGCTGACGATATGCAAGGCTTAAAAGATATTATTGAGGAACAGCGAGAGAGTCTCGCAAATAAAGATTACGAAATTGCGAGACTCAAAGAAGAGAATGGGCGAATATATCGAGATCGTGCCGAGCGTTTAATGGCGAACACCGAAAAGAAAATTAACGAGGTTGTTGAAAAAACGCAAGCCGAAACCGAGTCCGAGCTCATCGCTAACATTGACATTTAAAACATATAAAATATAAGGAGGTAATAAATTATGGCTTTAAATTCCGCACAAAGTATTTTTAACTTAATCAGAGTAAGAGCATCTAAAGAATATCAAGATTTTGTACCGGCCCTTACAGACAAATCGCCTATTGGCGATGTTGCCACCCCGATTTTGACAAATCCACTTATTTTTAAAGAGTTCTCTATTCTTTTGGGTGCTCTTCTCGAGGTTGAGGTCGATAAAAGAGTTTGGCAAAATCCGCTTGCTGAACTTATCAGGAGTAACGGGCGACCACTCGGCGAGTATAGCGCAGAGGTTACTAACAACCCGGTAACCCCCCGACAGTATGATCCTCTCAATCCCGAAAAGGTTCTTGAATATGCAATGCTTGATGATAAGGTTGCATACTATGTTCGTAATGTAAAAGAACTTTTTAAGGTTTCTATTGCTCGTGAGGATATGATGGGAGCTTTTCAATCTTATGATAATTTTAATGACTATGTTTCGATGAAACTCGCAAGCCTTGAGTCTGGTAGACAAATCTCAATGTTTAATCATGTCTTCGAGTCCATTGTTGCGAACTACAACGCTGGCGCGCTCGTTGTCTCGGATGTTCACACCGGCAACAATAATTACGCAGATTGGACAGTGGCAGCCAAAAACGCTATTGACGGATTCCAATATCCGAGCTCGTTATATAATAAATATGGCTCACTTGCCGGCGCAAATGGTGACTTCAAAGGCTGGACAAAGACCGATGATATTTACATCATGGCGACAGCTAATTGGATTAACTCGGCAGATGTTAATTTCTTGGCAACACTTTTTAATATTGACAGAGCCGACTTGCAAAAGCGTATCATCAAAGTTATTGACTTCGGTTATGATACTTATAAAGAAGTTGCCGGTGAGACAGTATTCGATAAGCATGTAACAACAGATATTGATGCGATTATCTTTGACCGCCGTATGCTCCATTTCACAAGCGACCTCGATATTGACGATACTTTCTATAATCCCGAAACCCTTGTCACAAACTACTATAAGCATTGGTGGGCAACTTATCAACTTTCACCTTTTGCTAACTGTATTGTATTCACAAGAGCAGAGGGAACTGCTCCGAACGGCGCAACTCCGGCAGTGGTTAAAATGAGCGCAAATGCAAAAACCGCAACTATTACTTTGTCACCGGAGACCGCAAAAGTTACTGCTGATGACATTACTTGTCTTTCGTTTACAAATCTCTCCGGCTCGAGTTTTGCAGCAATTACCACATCCGATTGGAAAGATGCTTTTGTGTCAACAATTTCAAATAATGTTGTTACCCTTGCACTCAATTCCGAACTTTCGGGTATGGTTGCCGACACTGATACTTGCGCAGCCGTTATTAAGATTGGCGGAGTAATTGTTCAGGTTATCTATGACGGAAAAGCATAATTTAAACTGACAAAAATAATCTTAAATGGGATGTGGGTTTATCCCATATCTCATTTTTTATATCAAAGGAGGAAATACATGGCTTTTAATCCGTATTTTTTTTGTGACTCTCCATTGCCAATGGAATTGATTCAGAAAGCTTTGTTCGAATTGAATACACTCTCTCCTACGGTTGTAGAGGTAAAAGAAAAAGTTGATAAGCTCACCGCAGAGCTTGATGCCACTGTTAAAGAGGAAGTTACAAGAATAATCAACGAAATGTATGAAAATGGCGAATTTAGCGAAATTCTCGAAAAAATTTCTTTAAGTTATTTTAATTCATTAACTCCCCCGAGAGTTAGTGAGGTAAATGCAACGAGATTATTTCGCATTGAATTAAATGCAATGCCATTTAGCACGCAAGACTTTTCAACCCCAGAAATGGAAAAATACTCATTCGTTCAGGGTGGTACGATGTTTGAGCGGCAAGGTGTAAGATATTACATAGCATGCGCTGTATGCTCTAACCCCTCACCCTATAAATATAATGATAATGTCGATGTCAGACGCTATATGTATTTAGGAGGAAAATGGCAATTTGAAACACACTCAATCCAATCATTGGGACATGCGGACTGCATCACATACGATGATGTGAACGATTGTTTTTATGTCTCATATTCACAAGAATTTAACGGAGGCAGAACTGCACAAGCAGTTAAAAAGGTTGATAAACTTGATTGGAATTTGTCCGTTGTTGCAAGATATAACTTTACCAATTTTGGCGGACAAGAATTTAATCGAATTTCGTCTTGTTATGCATATAAAGGTGAGTTGTATCTCGGGGTCGGCTCGTCGAGGTGGACTAATATCCACATCGAAAAGGTAACAAGTTTTGAAAACTTAACAACTGAACTTGTAGTTAATTATCGAGATTATAACTCTGTTGGGAATACAACCGAAAATGTTGTTATGTGTGGCTTTACAATGAATGATAACTATATATTTGTAGCAGTAAATCAGCCGAATGGTGTCATAAGATATAATCGAACTACCAACGAGATAGATAACTTCTATCATATCGGTGATTTCATTAATGATCATATGTTTACAACCGGCGAGGTTGAAAACATATCTCTCATCGGTGAAGAAATTTTTATCGGCTCATCATTTACGATGAATCCGACTAATTTCAATTATTATTGTTACATGAATTTATCAAAATTCAATTATGTTAACAATATGAATTTTTCGCAAGGTCTATACATTCCTTATCAACAAATGTATGAAACAGCTTTTAAGCAAATCTGCTGCGGTGATGAAAATAATATTGAAAATATTGGCGGTGATAGAGAGATCTGCAACCCGAATGGTATGTTAGTTAATAGTTGGCATTACAACACAACATCAAGCGGTAAAAAACAATATATCAACGGACACGGCGAGGGTAACATGCCGTTCCCCTCATTGGGTGAGGCTGTAATGTATGCACAACTGCAAAATCAATATCAACATATAACTATTATTCCGTTAACTCTTAATGATGTTTACCCGATTGTATTCAGTGGCGATGTAAGCCTCAGCATTGACGGCTCATTTTTCAAGCAAAAACGCATATTGTCAGGTGTAACAAAATTCAGAGATCAAAAGCCTCACATTGGGGGTGTATATGTTACCGGAGGGGTTGTCAAATTACGCGATCTATGCATCGAAAATCGAACAAATGATAATGCAAGCTGCGATACTTTCTCATACGCAAATGGTGAATGTAATGGCGCAGTATTAAATATGTTCGATTGCATATTATCTTCTTATGGTATTCATACCGATAAGCCGGAGAATAAATATCGTAAATTCAGATTTAATGCTTGCTTCGCCAACATTGATAATATATATAATGATGACGGAAGTGTGCTTAATTTTGATGCAAACAACTTGCTGTTATACCATTGCATATTGGCAACACATGGGTATTGGACAGGCTCAGCAACAACAAGTGTTATTAACTAAAAGGAGTATAAAAAACGAGCTCTCACTCAAGAGAGTGGGAGCTCAGAGTTTTGGAGGTATAGACTATGCTTGAAAATATTTATCAATTATTAATTGAGCAACGAACTATATTAATTATAGTTTTAGTTGCTGTTATTCTGGATTTCATCACAGGAATAACAAAAGCAATTTTTCAAAAAAACATACAGAGTGAAAAGCTCAGAAACACGATCCCGAAAATAATGGGATATTTTGCGATTATTATTATTGGGGTATGCTTGCAAATTGTTTTTAATATTAATTTTATCACTAAAATAATTTGCCTATTCATTATTGTTATTGAATTTATATCCGTTATTGAGAATGTTAACAATTATGTAACTATTCCCAAATTTTTAACAAAATTACTTGACGATAAAAAGAACGAGCTCGACAAAGGAGGTAACGATAATGAGTAAATCATTAACCCCAAAAGAGCGAAATATCGCGCTTTGCTCGCAATTCCTCACAATGAGTAAAAATCAATCTCTCCATTGGGAAGATCTTATAACTTCCCTCGGTAACTTCGTCCCGTATTATGCTCAATATACCAACTTATGTCTTAACTTCTTTGAGTGGGAATTGCCGGTTGATAATGAGCAGCTAAATGGTGATTTTATCGAGCGCTTGCTTTTTTACAAAGGTCGTTGTGCTGTTGTTAACGATAAGAGTAAGGGGATCATTGTTTGCGATTTTCGGACTGTTGACGGACAGAGTAATATTTTTGGCTATCCGACAAAAATACAAGCTCTTGATATATTCGATTATAACAAGGTTATCGGAGAGTATGAGAGTGATGATTTTGTTATCATTCCAAATAATAAACTCTGGTATCCTACCAATATAACAGTATTGAAGTATGCAATTGATATATCTAATATTGTGGATGCGATGAATCTCAATGTTGAATCGCAAAAACTGCCTATTATCCTACAATCGCCGGATGATAAAGCAAA
>OIYY01001679.1_pt1 | contig 10944 bp, 8 predicted proteins | sample 1588341 | NCBI WGS metagenome assembly OIYY01 (sample SAMN03283287) | human gut metagenome | biome: human-associated habitat; material: feces | host: Homo sapiens | place: Peru | collected 2012
CAACTTTTCTTAAAGCTGAGTTTGGCTTCTTTGGAGTAACTGTTTTAACAACTGTGCAAACACCTCTTTTTTGTGGTGCTCTATTATTTGTAGCTCTGTTCTTTTTTGAGTTGTATCCTTTTTGCAATGCTGGAGCTGTTGATTTTGCTTTTGTTGTTTGTCTTCCTTTTCTTACTAATTGATTAATTGTTGGCACTTAAATTTCACCTCCTACTTTTTTATTTTTACATTTTTTATTGTTTCTGTGTAATATTTTTGAAATATTTACACTTTTAAAATGTAATAAACTGTTACGGAATTGTACATTTCACACAATTTACCATAACAGTTTATATTGTACCATTTTTATGTCTATAAGTCAAGAAAAACTTGGATTTTTTTTCAATTCAGTTTTATCTGTGTTGCATTTGATTATTAGCTGTGAATTATAACTTTATCTATCTTTTGCAAAACAGTAACTTATATTTTTATGATATTTACTATTCACCAATTTCAGATTCATTATTTTCAGCAACTATTTTTCTAACATCTTTTCCTATTTCGTTTGTAACCTCATTTTCAGTTTCACTATACTTTTTAGACACAGTATTTAAATTTTCTTTTACACTATCATCAACTTTAACATTTTGCATAATTCTACTTCCATTAGCTCTATCTTCTTTTATTTTTTCAATCGTTTTTTCTTTATCTTGTTGAGCTATAGTTTTTTCATCACCACTTGCAATTTCTTTTACTTTTTCTTTCGTTCCAAATAATTTAATATTTTTTGCTTTAGACATTCTTTCTATTATTCTTTTAGCCAAGCTTTTATCATTTATTCCTTCTATCTCAGCAATTCCAAGTTCAACTGCTTTTCTCGCAATCTTCTTTTTTCTAAAACTAAAAAATGTATTTAAATCATTATTAAATTTATATTTAATATCTATTGCATTTTTTAATATTTCAGCACTTTCACTAGAAGATTTTACTCCTCCTCCTCTTATAACATTTAGATATTCTAAAGCAAGATTTCTATCTTTATCATCCAAAGCTTTTAATAATCCATAGTCTATATATTTAACCATCTTTTTATCGCCTGCAAATAAGCTTCCTATAGCAAGATCGCTATCTTCTTTTAGTTTTTTCCCGTCTTTTCTAAATACTTCTAGATAATCTTTTCTTGCGCCATTTACAACAAGTTTATTGTTATAAGCATCTAATACTATTGTATCTTTAGATTTAGAATTTTTTCCTCCTAGTTTATCATTTTCATCGTTTGAATCTTTTCCAGAATTTTCTCCTGACTTGTCTTTTTCGTCGTTTGAATCTTTTCCAGAATTTTCTCCTGACTTATCTTTTTCGTCGTTTGAACCTTTTCCAGAATTTTCTCCTGACTTATCTTTTCCGTCGTTTGAACCTTTTTCAGAATTTTCTCCTGACTTGTCTTTTTCGTCATTTGAATCTTTTCCAGAATTTTCTCCCGGCTTGTCATTTTCATCTTTTGTTTCTTCTTTTCCATATTTTTCAACAAAAGGATCTTCTTTTATTTTATCAAGCTCACTAATTTTAATTCCAACAATTCTAGACTTTAAATATTGTAAATCTGATATTTCCTCTGGATTCTTTTCAATATCCTCTGAAATTTCAAATTCTTTATCATTTAATTCTTTAATTTGGTTTTCGATACCAATGACTTTTGACACATTTGCATTATATTCATTTTGAGCATCTGTTAGTCTATCCATACTAACTCGTTCACCATTATTTAATTTTTCAAGAATATTTGCAATATCTTTTTTACTATTTTGAGCAATTTTAGAATACGCATTTTTTTGACTCTCTAATTTTAAAACCTCTTCGTCTCTTTCTTTTTTTGCTTCTTTCATTTTTTCTTTTTCTTGTTCTATCTTTTCGTAGCTTCCTAACCTTTTATCTATTTCTTCAATTATTGCCTTTTTCTTATTTTCAAACTTTTCCTCAATTTCCTTATCTCCGGCTTTTTTTAGTTCATTAATTTTTTCAAGCCTGTTTTTCTTTTCTTCATATTCCTTTAAAGCTTGTTCTCTTTCTTCTGTTCCAATCATCTTCAACTGTGCATTTTCGTACATCTTTGCTATTTTTTTTTCTTTAATTTTCATAGTTCTTTCATTTTCTGCACTTTTTTTAAAATCAATATTAATTTCTTCCATCTTTTTTAATTCATCTAAAATTTTATCCATAATACTTTCATAATCAATTATATAAAATCTAATTGATTAATTCCTCCTTCTTTTCTCAAATATTATCACTAATTAAAATTATAGCAAAATTTGACAATGTTTGCAACAGTTTTATGTAAATTCTTTAAAATTTAACATATTTGTAACATTACAGTAATATTACACCTAAAAAAATTTCAAACTTCTTTCAGCCAACTTAGTATACCTTTCCCTTTTATCCCTAATCTTTTTACCATCTAATTCAGGTAAAATTCCAAAATTTGCATTCATTGGTTGGAACTTATCATTTTCAGTTGAAATATATTTTGCCAATGCTCCAATTACTGTATATTCAGAAAATACAACCTTATCTTCTAAACTTGTCTCATCATTTAAACTATTCTCAATATTATTTTGCATTTTTATTTTATCATTTACATGACCGTCAACATTCTTTTTAAATAATTTAATTGCATTCAAAGCTGCAACCATTCCAGAAGAAATAGATTCTACATATCCTTCTACACCTGTTATTTGCCCTGCAAAGAAAATATTATGATTTGATTTTAAATTATATGTCTCGTCTAATAATTTAGTTGAATTGATATATGTATTTCTATGCATTACGCCATATTTTACAAACTCTGCATTTTCAAGTCCTGGAATCATACTAAACACTCTTTTTTGCTCTCCAAATTTCAAATTTGTTTGGAAACCAACCATATTATAGATATTCCCCTCAGAATTATCTTGACGCAATTGCACAACGGCATAAGGTCTTTTGGCATATCTTGGGTCATCAAATCCAACTGGTTTTAATGGTCCAAAACGTAGTGTATCCATTCCTCTTTTTGCCATAATTTCTATTGGCATACATCCTTCAAAAATTTCTCTTTTTTCAAAATCATGTAAAGTAACAACTTCCGCTTCTGTTAATGCTTTCCAAAAGTCCTCATACTCTTCTTTATTCATAGGCAAATTGATATAACTTTTCTCTTGATTTTTTTGTTTTTCCTGCCACTCTTCTACAGTCTCATCTTTTTTCTTTTCTTGTTCATATCTATTTCCATAAAAAGCAATATCAAAATTAATACTATCTTTTGATATGATAGGTGCAGCCGCATCATAAAAATATAATTTATCTTCACCTGTCAATTTAGAAATCTGTTTTGCCATTTTCTCTGAAGTCAGTGGGCCTGTAGCAATTATAACTATTCCATCATCTGCATTTATTTCACTTTTTGAATCCACACTTTCTACCTCTTTGTGGATAATTTCTATTAATGGATTTGCTTCGATTTCCTCTGTTACCCTTTTTGCAAACAGTTCTCTATCAACTGCTAATGCTTGACCTGCAGGAACTTGAGTTTCGTCAGCAATTCTAATTAATAAAGAATCTAATCTTCTCAATTCTTCTTTTAATAAGCCACAAGCATTTGTTAGCAAGTTTGATTTAAATGAATTGCTGCATACTATCTCTGCCAAATTTTGATTTGAATGTGCTTCAGAGTATTTTATTGGCTTCATTTCATATAATTTTACTTTTATTCCTGCTTTTGCAATTTGATATGCAGCCTCACACCCTGCAAGGCCTCCACCTATAATTGTGATACTATCTTTCTTCATCATCGTCCCTTTCTTGCTCCTCTTTTTCAAACTCTTTCCATGACTCTGATTCATGTGATTCCATATGTTCTTCTTTTTTAATTTTAAATCTCAACTCTGCTAATTGCTTCTTTTTTAGAATCATATCTTTTTTATCATATTCTAATCCTGATTTTTCTAGTTTTTCATATAGTTCAACAATACATGCCAAGGCTTTTTCCATGTCAGTAACTCTATATATATTTGAATGATCAACCAAATCTAATAATGGATCTAACTCATTCCTTATCGTCTCTTCATATGTTTCTTCTTTTTTATTTTCAAATTTTTGCATCCAATTTTCCATAATATTTCCCCCATTATTATTTTTTTATAACAATTCCAATGTCTGTTTTGGAACCGATGTTTCAAACAGAACCGTCCCCAATGTGACATTAACTAAACAAATTCATAATATCATCTTTTGATAATTTATTAATAAATGTGGTCTGCGTATTAAGCATATTATCAGTAAGTTCAGCCTTACGCTGTTGAAGTTCATAAATTTTCTCTTCAATTGAATCTTTTGTTATAAGTTTGTACACTTGAACATTATTTTTCTGACCAATTCTATATGCTCTATCAGTTGCCTGATTTTCTGCTGATAAATTCCACCATGGATCATAATGTATAACCATATCTGCGCCAATTAAATTTAGTCCTGTTCCACCTGCTTTTAATGATATTAAAAATACACTTATATCTTTATTTTGATTAAACTCGTCAACCAATTCTATTCTTTCGTCAACTTTTGTACTTCCTGTTAATTTAAAATATTTGATGTCTCTTTTATTAAGTTCTTTTTCTAATATTTCAAACATTGAAGTATATGTTGAAAATAGTAAAATTTTGTGTCCTGCAGTTATACCATCCTCAACAATTTCCATACATTGGTCTAATTTACTACTTCCGCCTTTATAGTCTTCTATAAATAGACCTGGATGGCAACATATTTGTCTTAATCTTGTAAGTGCAGCAAGTATTTTTATTTGGCTTCTTTCATATCCTTTTGCACTAATTTCATCTTGCAATTCTTGTTTTGCTTGAACCAAATATGATAAATAAATATTTCTTTGCTCTTCTTCCATTTCATTATTTAAAACTGTAATTGTTTTTTCTGGCAATTCTGTTAAAACTTCTTTTTTAGTTCTTCTTAATACAAATGGTTCTATCAACATTTTTAATTTATTCATTGCATCTCGATCTTCATCTCTTACAATTGGCATTTCATATGTTGATTTAAATTCCTTATAACTAAATAAATATCCCGGCATTATTAAATCAAATATTGACCACAATTCTGCTAATGAATTTTCAATTGGTGTTCCTGTTAATGCAAATCTTGTTTCTGCATTTAACATTTTTATTGCCTTTGCATTTTTGGTTGTATTATTTTTCAAATACTGTGCTTCATCTGCGATTATGTATTTAAAGCAATATTTTTTATCTTTATACACATCAATATCCCTTTTTAACAAATCATATGATGTTATGATTACATCATATTTTTCCAATTGGTTAATTTCCATTTTTCTTTCTGATGCAGTTCCCCTAATTACTTTTATTCTTAAATCTGGTGCAAATTTTTCTATTTCATTTTTCCAGTTTAATGATAATGAGCTTGGAGATACTACTATACTTGTTTTCGCATCTTCTGTATTTTGCTTATAGTCTAACAAAATTGATATAATTTGAATTGTTTTTCCAAGTCCCATATCATCTGCAAGTATTCCCCCAAATTTATATCTATCAAGTGTTTTTAACCATTTAAAACCTGTTTTTTGATATGGTCTTAATATTGGTTCAACTTCTTCTGGTATTTTTTCATCTTCATCCAATAAGTTTTTATCTAGCCCATTTATGATATTCTTATATTCTTTGTTTTTTACTATTTCTGTGCCTTTTATTTCTTTTAAAAGCTGATTTAAATACAATGTTCTATTTACTGGCAGTCTAATTGTTCCACTCTCTAATTCTTTATAATCAACATCTGTTCCTGAAATTAACTTATCAATAAAATCAATTTCATTACTTTCTTGTAAATCAAGAAAACTTCCATCTTTTAATCTGTAATACTTTTTCTTTAATTTATATTTTTGCAAAATATCTTCTAATTGGTTTAAATCTATATTTAACTTATCCATATCAATTTCCAGAAGATTATTTTCAACTCTTACACCAACTGTTCCTATTTTAGGTTTTGCAACCTCTTTTGATTTAAAATTTTCTGTTGCTAATACTTCAAATTTTTTCATATAATAATTGATGTCATTTGTTAAAAATTCATAAATTTTATCCTCATCTGGTAATATGAATTTAAGATTTTGAACATCAAACATAAAACCTGTTTTTCTGAAAATATTCATTGCTTTTGTTTCTTCAATAAGATTTCTTGAATATTTAAATTCTTTTTCCTCTTGTGAATTCAATGGATTAAATTCATTCTCTCCATAGCATAATCTTACATCTGCTACAAGATAATTATTTTTGTCATAGTCTAAAAATACTTTTACTCCTAGTTTTTCTGGTTCATATTCTTTTATTTCTTCTAATAATCCAGGTTCTATTTTTATAGCATTTTTTACCTTTGAAAGTACTACAGAAAATAGTTCTCCTAACTCATCTTTTCCAAGTGATATCTGTGTTAAAAAATTTTCTCTAAAAACTTTTAATAATCTTAAAGTTGTTTTTTCAAATTCCTTGTTACATCTATAAAGGTTTTCATCTGTTAAAACATATTTATATTTTTTTCCATTTAAAATTACAATTTTGAAAACATCAAAGTCTGCTATAATTCTATATTCATCATTGTCTATCTTTTCTAGTCTAAATGTCAAATCTGGATTTTGGTCTACAAATTTTATATTTTGTTTTTCATATTCTCTTATAATTAAAACTGTTTTATTTTCTAATGTATCAAACAATTCATCAATCGCTGTATTCCCAATTATAATTGAACTTTCATTTAAAGTTTTTCCGTAATATCTATAATTTGAATTTGCTGAAGAATTTGTGTATGCAATTACTTCTGCATATTTCATTATAAAATCCAACATTTTCTGGCTATTTTCTTCAAACACTTCTTGTGTATGTACAAATTCTAATTTATCACCATATTTATAGAATTCTTTGTTCATCATTCTCACATAAAATTCTGCTAAATTTTTAAGTTTGTACATTCTTTTATTTCCAATTTTAAATTCAATTTTCATTTCTCTAGTAAACTTGTCATATATTATTTGAGGTTCTATTTTTATAGTTCCTTTATTTTTTAATTCAACATCTATGTCTGAATCTATTTCGTCTAATTCTTCGTTATATAGTGTTTTTACAATTTGATGGAAACCGTTGTATTTGTTTGCGTTTTTATTGTTTTGTCTTGTGATACTATCTTGATTTTTAATTATATCTGGATTTTTTATGTCTTGAAATCCATTTCTATCAAATTCAAAAACTGATGCTAAACTATGTTTGCAAACACCATATGTATTGTAATAATCTGGACAATCGCAACTTATTTCTTCTACTTCTCCATTTTTTACTTCAACATATGTGTCATATTGTTCTGTTCCAGATACTTTAGCATGTATTTCAAAATTTTTTTCGTTTTCGTATTCTACTTTTGTTATTGATACATTTCCTAACATTTGGTATCTTCTTGCTTTTTGTGTTCTTGCATGTCCCGCATCTATACATAGTTGTTCTATTACATTTTCGTTTACTAGCATTTAAAATTTCATTCCCTTCTCATTACAAAAAACCACTTAGAAAAGAATTAAATTTTGACACAATCAAAATTGTAATTATTTTTTAAGTAACTCCTTTTCTTGATGTACTATTATATAATATTTTTATAATTTTATCAAGGGAAAGAAAAAGAAAAAAGGTAGTAGCAAAAATTCCTAAGCTACCACCTTTTTTCTTATAAGACCCATTTGCACTCTTTCAACATTTTCTTTGTTTCCTGTTCCTCCCTTTGTCTTTTATCTTCTTTTAAAACTTTTTCTGCCAAATCTATAAATCTTATACTTTTAGCAACCTTTTTCTTTGAATCTGCCCTATAAAAGATATTATCATATTGTTTAACTATTTTTACCTTAATTTCTTCCACTGAGTTATACCCCAATATTTTAGCCAATAGTTTTATCGGAAAAAATATAACATCAATAACTACCTTAACAGACAGTACTATTACTAATAATAGAAATAGCATTAATATATTTAATATTTCTATTATTCCCCGCCAATACCTAATAAGTATTGCAGAAAATAAAACCGCAACAACAACTACCAAAAAAATTTTCCAAAGTGCCATATTTTGTCTCCTTTCATTGTGCAAAATGTTAGAATAATAATAGCACATTTTACACAATATGTCAATTTTCCCACAAAAAAAGTTTCAACATATTCGTTAAAACTTCTCCATTATATTAAACGCTTGTCCTATCACAAGCTTTATTCTTCCTATCCCTATAAAATTTTGCAATAAGCTCATCCAACTCGATACTTAATTTATATGTAATAGAATAATCATCACCATTCTCAATACTCTTATTCAATTTATCTCTTAATTTACAAATTTCTTCATTTAACATACTAATCTCTCCTTTTTCATTTTTTCTCATTCGTATACTTATAAGTTACCACATAAAATTCTTCAAGTCAAGTATTTTCAACGGTTTTTAGCAACTTTCGTGCAAGCATTTTCAACATTTTTCGACACATAAAATCAAAAGAAAACAGCATAAAATCTTTTTCAATTTTTACACTGTTCATTCAACAAATTTTTTATCTAATTTTTTACAACAGATAATATCATATTTTTTTCATTAAACACATCTTTTAACACCTGATTTAAATATTCTACATTTATTGTATTTATTTCCTCTAAATAGTCAAAACTATTTATACCTTTAAAATAATCTGACAAAAACATTCTAGAAATATTGACAACATCATCATATTCTTTTACATATTCACCATAAATCATTTTTTTAGTTCTTTCAAAATCCTCTTCATTTACACCATTTTGTACAAACTTTTTAAATTCTTCTTTAAACATTTCGTACAATTTTTCTGGTTCATTTGATTGCCCTATAATTAAAACATGTGCATAATTTTTATCAAATTCATATTCAATGCTTGGAACTGAATAGCAATTTCCCATATCATATAACTTTCTATATAATTCTGAACTTGCACCTATTAAAAGATTTAACAATATTTCTATTGATATATGTTTTTTTACTTTTTCTTTTGGTTCTGCAGGTACATCTTTTATCCCAATTGCATAAAGTGGTTTACTAACTTCCATATTTTGAACTGCTTTTTCTTTTACAATTTCTTTTGGTTCTTCTTCAAAAATTCTCTTTATTTCACCATTTGCTTTTTTATCAATTAGTCTTTTCTTTATTTCTTCCAATAATTTTTCTGGCTCAAAATCACCACTTACAACTAAACACATATTTGATGGATTGTAAAATGTATTATAACATTTATATAAAATATCTTTATCAATATGGCTTATTGTTTTTACTGTTCCAGTAATATCAAGCTTTACAGGATTTTTATAATACATAGCTTCCATTGCATTTAGATAAACTCTCCATTCAGGATAATCATCATACATCTTAATTTCTTGACCAATTATGCCCTTTTCTTTTTCAACATTTTCATCTGTAAAATATGGATGTTGAACATAATCCATAAATTCGTCCAATGCTTCATAGAAATTATCTGTACACTCATATAAATATGCTGTATGATTATTTGTTGTATATGCATTTGCATTAACACCTAACGCAGTAAGTACATCCAAACTATTTTTACCATTTTCTTGTTCAAACATTTTATGTTCTAGAAAATGGGCAACACCTTTTGGTACTTCTGTAACTTCTATTTCTCCTGGTACTATAAATTTATTGTCATTTGAACCATAGTTTGTTCCCCATATAATATATTTTTTCTGTATTCCTTTTTTAGGAATTATCATTACTGTTAAGCCGTTTTCTAATTTCTCTATATATAATTTTTCTTTAACTTTTGAATTCTCAATTATTTGCATTTTTCTCGTTCTCCTCTCAACTTATATATTCTTTAGTTGGAAAAGAATTAAATTTTGACACGGAAACTTTTATTTAAAAGGCAAGGGTGCATACATGTTGTATGTAACCGCGTTTTAAATAAAAATTGACACAGTCAAAATTATAATTATTTTTCAACTAGTCCTTTAAGAAATATACAGTATTAACACTAACCTTATTAGCAACATTAACAACCTTATCTTTAGTAACCTCAGATATTCTCTTCATATATTGTTCAATATTACACTTACTCTTTGATAACTCTTGGCTAAAGAAATAAGTTATTTCAGTATCCTGTTCATCATCAATTGTTTTAATTGATGCTATTATTCCTTTTTTAGCATTTTCAACTTCTTCATCTGTGAAGTCACCTTTTTTCATGTCTTCAATCATTGCCATTGTAGAATCTGAACCAATTGATGAAAGTTGCTGGTTAATTTTTTTAGTTGTTTTAGCAATTGTAGCTCTTGCTTTCAAAGAATTGTATTCATTTTCAGATTCTTTAATTTTATTTTTCAATTCTAAAATTTTCTTACTCATTTGTTCTAAAGAAACATCATAATTTTTTGTATCATTAGTTAATTTTTCTACTTCTTTTAATGCTTCTTGTCTTTTTTTAAGAGCTTCTGTTGCCAATCTATCTGCTTCGGATTCATCAAGTTCACCATTTTTAGCTTTTTGCAAAAGTATCATGGTTTTTTGCTCATAATCAGCCGCAATTTGTTTTTTTGTCTCAAGTTCTTTTTTAGTAGCAATTGCAATCGCTTTTATTTGAGCAACACTTTTCATTGATTCATCAAAATCTTTTTTCAAATCACGAATACCTTGTTCAATAAGTTTTACAGGGGATTCAAATTTTGATACTAATGCATGTGCTTCTGATTGAAAAAACTTCAAAATTCTAATTAGTAAATTCATAAAAAGTTCCTTTCAAAATATGTATATGCTTCATTTATTTGTTTAGTTACTTCTTGTGCAGATTTCAATTTTTCAGGTTTATTCTGAAATAAATCAGGATGATATTTTTTTGCTAATGTAGT
>OIYY01001680.1_pt1 | contig 10942 bp, 9 predicted proteins | sample 1588341 | NCBI WGS metagenome assembly OIYY01 (sample SAMN03283287) | human gut metagenome | biome: human-associated habitat; material: feces | host: Homo sapiens | place: Peru | collected 2012
TGCCCAAGATAGTTAGCTGGAAACGGCTTGTGAAAATAGGTAGTCGCCGACTTGATCGAAACGCTCTAAGAGAAATCTTAGGGCGTTTTTGTTGCAGAGAGAAGGAGAGAAACATGAGAACAACGCATGTCGTCGTTTTGCCCTATGATCCCAAATGGAACGAGGATTTTTCTGCGATCCGGGCGGAGCTGGAAGTCGCGATGGGGGAGCTGGCTCTGCGCATCGAACATGTGGGGAGCACCTCCGTGGAAGGAATGTCGGCAAAGCCCTGCATTGATGTGGACGTTGTCATCCAGGACAGGACATGCCTGAAGGCGGCCATTGAGCGGCTTGCATCCATTGGATACGTCCACGAGGGAAACCTTGGCATTGAAGGGCGGGAAGCCTTTTGCTATACCGGCAAACCGCATTTGCAGCTGCATCATCTGTATGTTTGCCCGGCAGATTCCGAAGAACTGCGCCGTCATATCACGTTCCGGGAATTTCTACGCCAGAATCCGGACGCTGTGAAGTGGTACAGTAGCGTAAAAGAACAGGCTGCACAGCGTTTCCCCGATGACATCGAACGGTATCTGGAATATAAGTCTCCGTGTATTGCGGAGCTTTACCGGATGTGCGGTCTGGAAGAGTGAAACAAAAACGCCCCGCCGCGGGGAGCGAATCAGAACGGAAGGATATGTAAATACGACCGACGTTAAAAATGAAACCTTGAATCTCGAAATTGATAATGGTGTTGTACAATAAAAGTTGACACAGGGAACTCAAAGAGCCAATATATAGAAAAGGACAAACAGGAGGCAAGAAGAGATGGCTCGGAATCAACGGAAATACAACACGGAATATAAAGTGCAGGCTGTAAAGGTGTCGAACGAAATAGGATCCTCGAAGGCAGCAGTGGAATTAGGGATACCGATAGATACGCTGTACGGATGGATCAAGGCTGCCAAAGAGGGGCGTTTGGACATCGGAGGCGGAGCGCATACACCGCAAACCGCAATGAGTCTGGCCGAAGAATTGAATACCCTACGCAAGCAGGTAAAGCAGCAGGAGAAGGAAATACGGCGATTAAAGGAAGAGAATGAATTTCTAGCGGAAGCCAGCGCTTTTTTCGCCGCCAGCCGTCGGAAGTCAGCAAAGGGCAGCGAATGAAATTCATTGCCCTAAAAACAGAAGACGGCAAGAGGAAAGGAAAAGTTGCATTTTGCTGTAAAATGCTGGGTGTAAGCCGGCAAGGGTTCTATCGGTATCTGGCAAACAGAAATTGACCGTGGAAATACCAGCGACTTGCCGAAATCATGCAGGAAATTTGCAATGAGGATCAATGCAACGATACATATGGACGTATGCGGATGTATCAGGCTTTACAGCTGAAGAATCCGGACGGCGTAAAGATCCCGGAAGAAAAGACGGTATATCGTATCATAAAAAGATCGGACTGACTCATCATCCAAAACGCAAGCCCAATGGAATCACAAAGACTGACAGAGAGGCTATGAAATCAGACGACCTGCTGAAAAGAGACGTTCGTTCCCATGAGCCTCTTAAAAAATGCATTACGGATATTACAGAGATTAAAGCAAAAGATGGAAAGCTCTACACTTCCGTCATATTCGATTGCTTCGATTTGAGTGTTTTGGGAATTGCCATGAGTACAAACATGAAGGCGGAGTTGTGCGTTCAGACATTGGACAACGCAATGGCTTTTTATCCGGCTTTGCGTGGTGCTATCCTTCATTCCGACCGCGGTGCTCAGTATACAAGCGATCTATACCGCAGAGCAATCACGCAGTATGGTATCTGCCAAAGTATGAATAGTGCAGGCGGGCGCTGCCATGACAACGCTCGCTGCGAAAGTATGTGGGCAAGGATGAAAACAGAATTATTATATGACCGATACGATCCGGAACAGTTAACCATGGAGCATCTGAAATCGCTGGTCTGGAGATACTTTATGAGCTATTGGAACAATCGCCGCATTTGCTCCGCCAATGGTGGCTTACCACCCATGGTGAAGCCAGCAGATTCTATGCTGCTCAGGCAATGGCTGCATGATGCGGCTACTCTTTGAGTTTTATCTGTCAACTGATATTGACAATATCAAAAGAGAATGTCAAGGAAAAAGCACAAATTCAAAAATCTGCAAAAGAATTATTTTGTTGATGAAACACAAAAACGTATTAAAGTGAACATTCAAACCATAGCACCTCACCAGAGTCGCCAGATAAGCCCTGCAACAGCCTTTCCAAAACGGTGGTATTATAATCCCTAAAACCGAGAAAACCTTGTAGAACAGCCCAGAATAAGCCCAGAACAGCAGGAAATGATGAAGAAATGATACTTATTTAAAAGGGCGGTTTTATAATTAAGAAATAAAGATGCAAATGGAGTGCGTTTTTGGCTGGAACAGTGACATTCGGCAAAGAAATAGCAGGGGACGAAGCCTTTTTGACCTGAAAAGATGAGATGGACGGTTACCTGATAAGCCCCGGATGATTGAGATAAAACAAGCGGAAACTGAAAGTGCGCTTTCAAAATAATATTGTACTTGCGATAAAATTTGATGTGTGGTATACTGGAAAAGCACAATCAAAAGCAGCTTGTATGGCATTAGGGCATAGCAGTCCAGAACGTCTGGTACAGCCTGGAGAACGAAGAGGACCTGCCGGAATAAGCTCCCGTAAGGCTCTTTGCTCCTAAAATAAGACGTTACAAAGCCGCTTCGCGCGCAATCAGATTCATACACCGCAGGAGGCGGAGTTTCCCATGTGGGAGGCTCCGCCTCCTTTTTTTCAAATCACTGCCCCTCTGATGAAAAATGTGATATAATAGACCTGTTTCATCAAAATAAAGAGGGGTATCGTTATGGAACGAACAGCTTTTACCGCCTATCGGGACAAGGTCGTCACCAACTGTGCCAGGGTCATCGTGGGCAAGGACGACATCATTGAAAAAGTCCTCGTCAGCTTCTTGTGCGGAGGCCATGTCCTGCTGGAAGACAAGCCCGGCACCGGCAAGACCATGCTTCTGCGCGCTTTTGCCCGGACTGTGGGCGGGGATTTCCGGCGGGTACAGTTCACGCCCGACCTGCTCCCGTCGGACCTGACGGGTATCAACTTCTACAACCAGAAGACCGGCGAGTTCGAGTTCCGGCCCGGCCCGCTCTTCACCAACTTTGTGCTGGCGGACGAGATCAACCGCGCCACGCCACGCACTCAGTCGGCCTTGCTGGAAGTCATGGAGGAAAAGCAGATCACGGTGGACGGCGTGACGAGCCGCCTGGCTGAGCCGTTCATGGTGCTGGCGACCCAGAACCCGCTGGAATCCTTTGGCACTTTCCCTCTGCCGGATGCCCAGATGGATCGCTTTTTCATGCGGTTGTCACTGGGGTACATGAACCGGGAGCAGGAGATGGAAGTGCTGTCCCGCCCGTCGGCGCAGGCGGTGCTCAGCCAGTTGAACCCGGTGGTCACGCCGGAGGAAACGGCCTATGTCCGCACGGCTTACCGTGAGGTGAAGGTCTCCGACGATGTGAAGAACTACCTGATGGACATCGTGGAGGCCACCCGCATGCAGGGCGGTTTCGTGAGCGGGGTGTCCACCCGTGGTGCGCTGGCGCTGTATCAGGCGGCGCAGGCCTACGCGGCTCTGCAGGGCCGGGACTACGTTGTTCCGGAGGACGTCAAGGGGCTGGCCCCGGCGGTGCTCTGCCATCGTGTGGTCCTGGGCGGCAGCATGAACGCGGAAGCTGCAACCCAGCGGCTGCGGAAACTGCTATCCGATGTTGAAGTTCCGCTGGAGAACCACTGATGGCGGCGGTCGTATTTGCGCTGGTGCTGGCGGGGCTACTCTTCTGGCTGGAACAGGAGTCTTGTGTCCACAGTCTGGACGATTTGCAGGGGCTGCTGGAAACGGAGGACTTCCTTGCCGAGGCAGACCAGCCGGTGAACCTGCGGCTGACCGTACGGAACAGCGGCCCCCACTGGAAGTCATTTGCAGCCCTGCGGCTCCATCTGGGGCGGGAGCTCACCCCGTGCAGCATGGACCACCTGACCAGAGACTGCGCCGGGCAGGGGCACACTGTGCGGTGCACGGCCTGGCTGCGTCCGCAGCAGGAGGCTTCGTTCAAAGTCGCGGTCCGCGTCGGGCAGCGGGGCCGCTATGTATTGGAGCCGCTACAGCTGATCGGCGGCGACCTGCTGGGCCTGAAGACGCAATCCCGCACAGAGCGGGGCTTCCATGAGCTCGTCGTTCCACCCAGGGAATGCGACCTGCCGGAACTGGACGGCCTGATGGGCGGCTTTCTGGGCGGCATCTCGGTGAACCGCTACCTCTACGAAGACCCCATCCTGACGGCGGGCTATCGCGAGTACACCAGCGGCGACCCGATGCGGGCCATCTCCTGGAAGCAGAGCGTCCGTGGGCGGGGCTTGATGGTGAAAAAGTTTGATTACACGACCGAACCACGGGTCGTGGTGCTGGTCCATGCGGATTCGTCGCGCTATACCCAGCCGGAGCGGGTGGAGCGGTGCTACTCCATGGCCCGGACGGTCTGCCGGATGCTGGAAGAGAAGGCGGTGTCCTACCGCTTTGCGCTGAATGCAACGTTCGACCTGCTGATGAACGCGACCGTGACGGCGGGCGACGAGTGGAAAAAGCCGCTGGAAGTGCCGCAGGGGTACGGACCAGAACATTTCCGCCGCATGCTGGAAATGCTGGGCCGCGCCACCGGGCAGACCGCCCAGCCCTGCCGGGAGTTCTGCGCCCGGTATTATCACGCGCAGGAGCAGACGAGCTGCATCTTCCTGACCACAGAGCCGGAAGCAGAGGCCCGCGCCTGCCTGAACCCGATGCCAGGGGTCCGGTTGTTGGTCCTCACGCCGGAATGTGTGCAACAACGCGGAGAGGAGGGACCGGTATGATAGCACTGCATGGACTCCGCATCCTGGGCGACCTCGCGTTCTACTACGCCTTTGCAGGCTTTTTTGCGGCAGGCTTCGGCGGGCATCCCACAATTTGGGCGCTTCTCTGGCCCGCTGTCTGTTTTGCGGCGGCGACCTGTTTCCGGGAAAATCCCTCCCTGCGCACCGTGCTGGCGCTGGCCAGTGCGGCGGCGCTGCCGTTTCTGCCTGCACGGGCGGATCAGCTCGTCTATCTCCCGGCGGTGTGCTATGTGACGCTGCTGGCGGTGCGGGAAGAGTTCGGCCTTTCTGCAGTGCAGCAGGGGGAGCGGTTCCGCTGGCTGCTGCGCATCTGGCCGCTGTTCGGTGCGGCGATGCTGCTGTGGAACGCAGACGCGGTGCTGACCACAGCCTTGCCCATGGCGATCACGGCGGCGCTTGCGCTGGTCTGGTTTACTCGGACGACCCGGCAGGACCCGGAGGTGTATAGTGTGCCATCCTACCTGCTGATATCCGGCGGGCTTCTGGCGGCGCTGAGCGGCGCGGCCTTTCTGCTCAGCCGCAGCGCCGTGATGAACGGGGTGAAAGCTCTGGCCGCAGCGGTGTATTTCAAGCTGCTGGTGCCGGTGTTGCAACTGGTGCTGAACAATGTGGTGGCCTACGGCATCGTCGTGGTGTTCCAAAAGCTGTGGTATGCCATTGCGTGGGTGCTGGCCTTGTTCGCAAACCGACAGGTTGCAATGGGCGATTTGTATGAATCCAGAGCGGGCGATGTCCGGGACGCCATCGGCGAGGAGAGCGGCCTGCTGATGGACGGCCCACGGGTGCTGGCCGGAGTGGCGGTGCTCTTTGCGGCGGTGCTGCTGATTTTAGCGGTGCGGCACATCCTGCGCCGGGGCCGCGCGGCGGAACCGACCGGTGCTGCCCCGATGACGAAACGCCGGACCTCCCTGCGCACCCGCCGTCGGTGGCCGGGGCTCTTCCTTAGCCCGAACGCCCGTGTCCGGCGGGAATACCGGGCCTATCTCGACTACTGCGAGGCCCACGGCCTGGCCATCCTGCGCGGAGATACCAGCCTGGACATCACGGGCCGTGCCTCCGGCATGGACTACGTTGCCGAGGCCGAACTGCGCGAAATTTACCTCCGCGCCCGCTATGCGGAAACAGCTACCGCCGAGGACGCTGCCCGTGCGGCAGAGCTTGTGAAAAAGATCTGCGAATGACCGCATCAACGCCCCCTGACTGGCCCACACTGTTTCAAAAGGCCAAAGGGGGCGTTTTCATGTCCGGACGGCGGGTGCTGGCGCTGTATGCGCTGCTGGTGGGGTGTTTTGCGGCGGTGGTCTGCCGGTTGTACTGGCTGTGTTCCCACGCGGACTATGCAGCCCGCGCGGCGGCGCAGAGCGTGGTGACGCTGGCGCTCCCGGCGAGGCGGGGCAATTTCTACGACTGCGAGGGCCATCTTCTGACGGGTTTTGGCACAAAGTGGATGGCGCTCTGTGTGCCCGGCGGGGGAAACTATACCCGGCTCTTTTCCTGTACCGATGCGGCTGGGCAGGCGCTGCTGTACCAGAAACGAAACGCAGTCTCTCCGTTCCTGCTCACGGTGGACCGCGATGTTTCGCCGCTGGGCATTTCCTGCTGGCCGGTGGCCGTGCGCTATGCGGCCGCGCCGCTGGCCGTGCAGCTCATCGGGTATGTGGACGGCGACGGCAGGGGAGCCGCCGGGCTGGAAGCCGCGTTTGATGCGGCGCTTTCCGGCACCGGGGAGGGCGACACGCTGACCTGCCTTGTCAATGCGCAGGGACGCCTGCGGAGCGAGCCGGAACAGACCCACGCCGACAGCGGGGCCGTGGGGGTCCAGCTGACCCTTTCCCGGCCGGTTCAGCGGGCGGCGGAAGCTGTTGCGGGCCGGATGATGACCACTGGCTGCATTGTGGTGCTGGATGCTGCAAACGCCGAAGTCCGCGCCTGTGTCAGTGTGCCGGGGTACAACCCGGCAGACCCGGCTGCCAGCCTGAATGCGGCAGACAGCCCGATGCTGAACCGGGCCTTCCAGAGCTACGCAGTGGGGTCAGTGTTCAAGCCGGTGCTGGCCGCCGCCGCGCTGGAAGCAGGGGAGACCGGTCTGGTCTACACCTGCCCCGGCTGGTGCGAGGTGGACGGGCAGGTGTTCCGCTGTGCGGGCGGCATCCCGCATGGGGAGGTAGACCTTTCCGCTGCACTGGAAAAAAGCTGCAACGGATACTTTATCCGGTTGGGGCAGGTGCTGGGGGCCGAGCGGGTCCGTGCGCTGGCTGAGCGGGTGGGCTTTGGGCAGGCCGCGGAACTGACGGACCGCTTCCGCACGGCGGCGGGCATCCTGCCAACGGCGGAAGCCCTGACCTCGTCCGGGGCCTATGCAAATTTCTGCTTCGGGCAGGGGGAGCTGCTGGCAACGCCGGTGCAGGTGGCCGGGATGCTGAACGCGCTGGTCACCGGCACCTGGCGGATGCCGCTCTTTTTGCGGAACACGCTGGACGAGGCGACCGGGGAGCCGCTGGAAACGCTGGCCCACCGGAAGGCGGAGCCGGTCGTCTCGGAACAGACGGCGCAAACGCTGCGCGGTCTGCTGGCGGGCGTGGTGGCAAACGGCACCGGCCGCGAGGCGGCCCTGCCGGAGACCACCGCCGCCGGGAAGACCGGGACGGCCCAGACCGGCCAGTTCCGGGCGGGTGAAGAGCTGAAAAACAGCTGGTTTGCGGGCGTTTTTCCGGCGGAACAGCCCCGGTATACCATCGTGGTCCTGCAGGACGCCCAGACAGAACCTGCCCATTCCAGCGCCGCAGTCTTTGCTGCTCTGGCCGAAATGCTGGAAAATTTGGCCCGATGAGGCAGAGTTCATCTTGCAATTTGCGCGGTTGTATGCTATCATATTCTTGTATTTGTATGCAGTCTCAATCAAATTTACAATAAAAGGAGCGTTCCATCCATGTCTGCTATTGAAATCGTCGGCGGCGCCATCCTGCTTGCTGCCTCGGTCGTCATCATCGTCCTTACCCTGATGCAGCACACCCACGGTCAGGGCCTGTCCGGTGCGATCAACGGCGGCGCATACGGCGCAAACAACGCACGGCTGACCCCTGCCGACCAGATGCTGGCCAAGGTGACCCGCATCGCCGGTGTCGTCTTCTTCGTGGTGGCCGTCCTGGCCTGTGTGTTCGCCAGCCGTCTGGCTTGAGGACCCGCGCACAGCCCCGTGTAAGGCGGGGCTGTTTTTCTGTCTGAAATTTCTCTGTCTGCGCTGCGGACAGCTCTTCTTCTGAGGGGAGCCTCTGACAGGCCGGGTGGGCCTGCATCGGATGAGAAAAGCCCGATGGGCAAACACTGCCGAGTGCGGATGCCTCCGGCAGAAGGTGGGAAACTCAGGATTCCGCTGGAGAATTTTGAGAATGTTGTTAAGGAGTAAAATCTATGTCATTACGCGATAAGATCGAGCATGCCATCCAGAACCAGCCCTGCACCGTCAAGGACCTGAAGGCCCGCTTCGGCGGCGACCGCGGGGCAGACCGCAAGGTGATGGAAGCACTGGATGCTCTGGTGCACGAGGCTGTTGTCTGCCAGCGTTCGGGCGTGTTCTTCACCGTGCGCTCCGGCCGCGCCGAGAAGGCCCTGCTGTGCAAAGTGGTCAAACTGGGCAAGAACTTTGCCTTTGTCATGCTGGAAGATGAGACCAGCGATATCTTCATCCCCGGCCGCTTCACCCGCGGCGCGATGCCCGGCGACGAGGTCCTCGTCGAGAAGTTCGAGCATCCCCGTGTGGAGGGCAGCGACGAGGGCGCCATCCTCGCGGTGCTTACCGAGAAGAACGACCTGGTGGGCACGGCCCGCCGGATCGAGGGCCGTCTGAAGTTCGTGCCGGACGACTGCCCAGCCATCTCCATGCAGCTGATGCGGAACTGCGAAGGCGGTGCCAGGGACGGCGACAAGGTGGCGGTCGAGATCCTGATGCGCGGCAGCCGCCAGGAAGACCACCGCGTCGGCGTGGCCATGCGGTTCGGCAGCTCGGATGAAGCCAAGCGCTGCGCCAAGGCGTTGCTCTACGCCCGCGATATCCACACCCGCTTCCCGGACAAAGTCCGCGAGGAAGCCAAGAAGTTTGAGGGCATGACCGTTTCGGAAGAGGACTGCAAGGGTCGCATGGACCTGCGCGCCCTGCCCATCTTCACCATCGACAGCGCCGAGACCAAGGACATCGACGATGCCATCAGCCTGACCCGCACTCCGGAGGGCGGCTTTGAGCTGGGCGTCCACATTGCGGACGTCTCCAACTACGTCAAGCCCGGTTCTGAGCTGAACGAAGAGGCGTTCAATCGCGCCACCTCCGTCTATTATGCCGACCAGGTCGTGCCCATGCTGCCCAAGAGCCTGTCCAACGGCATCTGCTCCCTGAACGAGAAGGAGCTGCGCCTGGCCTTCTCCTGCCTGATGCGGCTGGACAAGGACGGCAACCTGACCGATTACCGCTTCGTGAAGTCGGTCATCTGCAGCCGGGTCAAGGGCGTCTACGCAGAGATCAACGCCCTGCTGGCCGGTACGGCCGATGCCGAGATCCAGGCCAAGTACGCCGAGGTGGCCGACCAGCTGCCCGCCATGAAGGAACTGTACGCCCACCGTGCCCGCCTGCGCACCGAGCGCGGCTGCATCGACTTCGAGAGCGGGGAAGTGAAGCTCATCCTCGACGAGGACGGCCACTGCATCGACGTCAAGAAGCGCACCTCCGGCGAGAGCGAGGCCATGATCGAGGAGTTCATGCTGCTGGCCAACCAGTGCGCGGCCCACTTTGCCCGCGTCAAGCAGATCCCCTTCGTCTACCGTGTCCACGAGGAACCCAACGGCGAAAAGCTGGAGCGTCTGCATGCACTGCTGCAGGCCTGCGGCATCAACGACCACTTTGCCAAGGAGGTGCCCACGCCCAAGGAGCTGAGCGCCATTCTGGAAGGGGTGCGCGGCACGGCATTTGAACAGATCGTCAACACCGGCATGCTCCGCTGCATGTCCAAGGCCTGCTACGAAGAAAAGCCCAAGGGTCACTATGGTCTGGTGCTGAAGGACTATGCCCACTTCACCAGCCCCATCCGCCGCTACCCAGATCTGGCCATCCACCGCATCATGACCGATCTGCTCAGCGGCACCGACAAGGAGACCATGGCCATCCGCTACACCGATTTTGCGATCCAGGCCTCCAAGCAGTCCAGCGAGCGCGAGGTCATCGCGGTGCAGATCGAGCGCAAGGCCGAGGACTGCTACAAGGCCGAGTATGCCCGCCGCCATCTGGGCGAGTGCTACGAGGGCATCATCTCCGGCGTGACCCAGCGCGGCCTGTTCATCGAACTGGAGAACGGCGTGGAGGGCTTCGTGCCCGCTTCCAGCCTGACCCCCACCGGCACCATGCTCACCGAGGGCATCCGCCTGTCTGACCCGGTCTCCGGCAAGAACTGGAACCTGGGCGACAGCATGATGATCACCATCGTCCGCGCCGACGTCAACCTCGGCAAGATCGATTTTGAGGTCGCCCCGGAGGCAAAACAGTAACCCAAACGGATTTCATCCGCTCCCGTCTTCTGTCAGAGGAAGGCGGGAGCTTTTTTGCGCTTCACACTTTCGCCATATTTCCGACAAAGGTCGGGCTTTGCATAAAGTTTATACACTGGTCATCTTTTGTATGTTGTTCTGTCACAGGGAATGGGATATACTAAGCACAACGAAAGGGCGAGCGGAAGCCGCCCGGAAAGAACCAAAACTTCAGGAGGTCTGCGTTATGTATTATTCCAGTGGCAACTACGAAGCGTTTGCACACCCCAAAAAGCCGGAAGGCGTTGACAATAAATCGGCCTATATCATCGGTTCGGGTCTGGCGGCACTGACCGCTGCCTGCTATCTGGTCCGCGACGGTCAGATGCAGGGCGACCACATCCATGTGATCGAGAAGGACCCGCTGCCCGGCGGTGCCTGCGACGGCTACAAGTACGACATCGGCTATGTGATGCGCGGCGGCCGCGAGA